>Ga0115546_1000673_pt1 | contig 22612 bp, 19 predicted proteins | sample COGITO_mtgs_1004_FD_87186 | JGI IMG/M metagenome (GOLD analysis project Ga0115546, IMG submission 87186) | Pelagic marine microbial communities from North Sea - COGITO_mtgs_100413 | ecosystem: Environmental > Aquatic > Marine > Epipelagic | place: Germany:Helgoland, sampling site Kabeltonne...
CCAGGCGTTTTTTTACCTCCAGCGGAGCGGTATAACTTAATGGGAATGTTAGATCGTTGGGTGGTCAAAACCACTTTATTGTGGATAGCAGCTCAAGGCCCTGAGTTTCATATTGATATTTGTTCAATTAACCTATCAGGTGCTTCGATGTGTGATAGTGGCATGCCTAATTATATAAAAAATATCTTTGCTGAAACAGGCGTAAATCCAAAATGCATTTGTTTTGAAATTACTGAAACTGTAGCTGTCACAAATATAACAAGTGCTACTGAATTTATCCGAGACCTTAAACATATAGGATGTAAGTTTGCGCTTGATGATTTTGGGGTTGGTATGTCTTCATTTGCCTATCTTAAGCACATGGACGTGGACTTCGTGAAAATAGACGGCAGCTTTGTTAAAAATATTGTTTCAGATCCAATTGATAAGGAAATGGTACGATCTATTAATGATATCGGCCATATTTTGGGCAAACAGACAGTCGCTGAATTTTGCGAAGATGTAGGTTGTTACGACATGCTCTCTCACCTTGGGGTTGATTACGTCCAAGGCTACTTTATTGGAAAGCCTCATCCTATTGAAATGATTGCAAAAAAATTATAGCGCAAAATCAGTATTTAGTGGTCGTCTCAAGCATTATGTCAGGTGGTTAAATTGAGTTACAAATTATCACATTTGTAAATGATAGATTACAGTGCAAACGGCGCTTATCAGGTATTCTTTAGATTAATAATGTCTAAAACTATAAAAAGGAGTAGTCTAGTGCAAATTGATCCACAAATGAATCAAATAAGCATGCCGCAAATAGAGCAACCAGCCCCTCTGAACACTGACAGCCATCGCACAGAAGTTGCTGACAAACTTAAAGAGCAGTTGTTCGATCAAATGATGATGCAATCTATGAATGAAATGCAACAACGTCAAGCTGAAATAAAAGAAAGTTTAGAAAAAATGAATGATGATGCGTAAAGTATTCTAGCATCTATTTTTTAAATTTTTTTATCCCTTATAGTCTTTTATTATATTACGTTTTTGTCCCCATGTTGTAGTTGCTAAAGCTGCTCCGAAGCTGCGGCTTTAAGCAATTCAATTTTTCGAAAAATACCTTTTTGTTGGTCTTGAGTTGATGTAATAATCATCGCTTTGAGCTGCTGCTCTGCCTGTAAAATATAACATGTGGAGAGATTGTGTCTAGCCTCTGTGAATTTAGAATTAAGCGTTATGGCCGTCTGTAATTCAACAGCTGCCTCATCTAATCGACCTTGCCTTAGAAGCGTATTCCCTAATCTGAAATATGAAAATTCGTCTTTATTCATAAACTGTATTATTTTTCGATATTTACTTTCAGCCATTGTCCAATTTTGTTCACTATACGCTTTATTTGCTGTTTCAAGTAAGTCCAGCATATTGGCGTTACCGTCTGGATCTGTAGCAACAAGCGTGCTTTGCAAAGTAGTACACCCACTGCCCACGGTCAATAAAAATGCGACTATAATAAGTTTAAATTTTGCTTTCATAACCTGGTCCTGCTAAAAATGTGTTAAGTCAATAAACTGCCCAATGATAAAAGTATTATTATGATCACTAGGAAATTCAATAAAATGGTCAGCGTTTTTACAGTAACTAAACCGCCATGGAGGTAAATTTTTTATTATTTTTAGTATGTGGCCGGTTTTATCTAAAAATAGAATGTCTAAATTATAGGTCATAAAATAGGTGTGTAAACCAGAGCTATTTTTGAAAAGAAGACCTTCGCCTGAACGAAGGCGCCGGCCAATAAGCCCTCTTAGTCTCTCACTAAAAGTGGTCGCTTGGCGTAACTGAAAATAAACCATATAATAAACTCATTACCTATTGTTAAAACCCGCTTATCTGTAGCAAATCAAGTGGATTAGTTAAAAGAAATTGTATGCTTGGATTTGTTACAATACCAGTGCTTATTAATTTGATACTAATCAGAAAAAACAAAATGATAAATGTCGTCGGAAATATAAACATAATTAACGGGCCGAGAAGTTTTACCGGCGCTTCCATCCCAAGTTTTTCTGCTCTAGCAAAACGTTCAAAGCGCTGCTGATCTGCTTGTATTTTTAGAAGCCCACCTAAAGATGCACCAGTTTTATCGGCTTGAAGAATACTTCCAACGAAGGTATCAATACAATCAAGTCTCACTCTATATTGTAGGTTTTTGAAAGAATTCGCTTTGGTCTTGCCACTTTGGATATCACGAATTACTCTTGCGAACTCTTCTTGTAAGGGGCAGACCTTTGATTTCTTTATTGCTAACTCTAACGCACTGTTTAAATTAGTTCCTGATTCAATCGAGAGAGTAATAATGTCTAAATATTGCGGTATTATTTTATTGATGTGAATCTCTCTTCGTTGACGACGTTTTTCAAGCCAAGATTGAGGGCAATAGCAGCCGAGAGCGGTCAAAATAAGCCATAGTGATACAGACCATAGTTCAGCCATGTGCAGCAAAATAGCAAATATAGGGCCTAAATAAATGGCAATGGCCGCAGGTGCCACAATAAACTGCTCTGGACTAAGAATATAATCGGCGCCTGCGTGGCATAGTCGTGCGTGAGTTTTCTTGCGCCACTCTTTATGAATTCTCTGTCCTAAAAGGTGTACCAGAAATCGCGTGACTGGCCAAATTAGAGTAAAGCCTTTTGGCAATTGGTCTTGATAAACTCGATTATCTTGAGGTGTGAGTACGAGCTTGCGAAGTACAATAAAACTTGTGATAAAGAGCCCTATAGCGATACATGTAATGCTAGTAAATACAGGTAAATTATTATTTTCGATTTGCATTTTTTGCAGCCTTTCTCTTTATTAAATTTGTATATTTGTTGGCGCTAATTAAGCGAGCGCAGTCATTTGTCACCAGTCACTATACATCGATAGCAACTATTTTATTTATAGCCAACATGCCAAGAGTTTCTAAAGTGACAACTACTATAATTGTCATGTAGCCTAGCCATGAAGTGAACAGAAACGTCATGGCTTCTTTTTCAATTTGAAATAGAACTAAGCCTATGCCAATTGGTAGTAAGCCAACTACAACACCTTGAAGTTTACCTTGAGAGGTTAATGCATCAATCTTCTTTTCAATCATATTTTTTTGTCGAAGACTACTCGAAAATCGTTGTAAATTTTCTGATAAGTTACCGCCTGTATCTTGAGCGATTGCACAAATTGTGATTACAAGATCCAAGCTGTCAGAGTTTAGGCGTTTTTGAAGGTTGTGAAATGCTTGCTCAAGGGTCAATCCCATTCGATACTCTTGAACCAACAGGTTAAATTCCTGTGAAATAGGGCCTTTCGTATTTTCAGTGAGCAGTTCAATACTCTTGAGAAGTGACGAGCCAGCTTTAATAGATCCTGCAATCTGTAACAGGGCATCTGGCAATTGGGTTTCAAATTGAGTTCGCCGTTTTCTTTTTGCAAAAGAAAAATATAGCCTGGGGGCCAAAGTAAAAATAATAACCAGTATTAATGAAAAGCCTAGTAAATTCGTGGTTAGAACAATAATAATTGGCACACAAATGCTTGCGACTAGGTAGGCCCATAAAATAGTATTAGGCTTCGCCAAAACAAACAGTGATACTAAATCTTGTGTCCACTGAGTAGAGAGCGTTTGAAATTTTTTGGCAGCTTGTCCTAAGGAAAACTGCAAGATGATATAGAGCAGTAAGCTGCTGCCAAAAAATAGACAGATGGACATGCTCATCATTTTGACTGTGATTGTCATAAGGGCTCCAATCTAAAGGCTTGACATATATAAGTCTGTTGGCAATATTTCGCCGTAGCTTCTTAACTCTTCGTAAAATTCAGGGATGTGGCCTGTGGCTCTAAATTCGCCAATGACTTTATTGTTGAGAGTGCCTGTGCGTCGAAATAAAAAAATATCTTGTAGCTGAATAATGCCGCTTTCCATGCCGACAACTTCTGTTACATGAGTCACTTTTCGAGAGCCGCAAGGGAAACGGGTTTGCTGCACAATAAAACCAATGGCTGAGGTTGTTTGTTCTCGAATAGCTTGTGTAGGAATATCCATGCCTGCCATCATGACCATCACTTCTAAACGAGCTAGGGCATCTCTCGGGCTATTAGCGTGAAGGGTTGTTAAAGAGCCGTCGTGACCTGTATTCATGGCTTGCAACATGTCTAAAGCTTCACCGCCTCGACACTCTCCAACAACGATACGATTGGGCCTCATACGTAAGGCGTTTTTAACCAGTGCGCGAATCGAAATAGCGCCATTACCCTCCAAATTGGCAGGTTTTGCTTCAAGCGACACTAGGTCAGGTTGGCACAATTGAAGTTCCGCAGCATCTTCAATTGTAATTACTCGTTCCGAGTGCGGAATAAGATTTGATAGCACGTTTAATAAAGTGGTTTTACCTGTCCCAGTGCCGCCAGACACTAAAATATTTTTGCCATAATGAGCGATAATGGCAAAGAAATCAGCCATTGCTTGATTCATAGAGCCAAATTGGATTAGATCTTGAATTTCTAACCTTTTCGCCGGAAATTTCCGAATGGTGATACACGGGCCTTTTATTGCTAGCGGAGGTATGATCGCATTGACTCTTGAGCCATCAGCTAGGCGAGCGTCAACCATAGGCGACGACTGATCAATACGCCGTCCAAGCGGTGTGACAATTCGATCAATAACCGCAAGTACTGCAGCATCATTAGCAAAAGTAAGGTGGCTTTTTTTAATTTGACCGTGCCGTTCGATGTAGATTTCGTTTGCGCAGTTCACCATGATTTCACTAATGCTTTGATCTTTGAGTAAAGGCTCTAATGGGCCTAACCCCACAATATCGTCAACAACAGCTTGTATAAGCTGTTGTCGGCAGATGGTGTCTGGAAAAGGCGTTTGCCAACGCTCAATAATGGAATGAGCAAGTTCCGCCGTAAGTTTAGATAGTTCTTGTAAGGCCATTGTGGCAATATTTTGTCGCCTTAAATCGAAGGTTGCCACAATGTCATGATGAAGCTGTTCTCGATACCGATTAAAGGTGTCCAGGTCCATGTGCACCTCGTTCGCCAGTTTTGGGGTCAAGGTTGGAATGTTTGATGCTGTTTTTTGTATTCCTGTCTGGTGTTCTTTATAGGGTAGAGCTGAAGTTATTTTTTGCAGTTTAAGGTCATAGTCTTCAATGCGAATCGTGTCCTGTTCACTTAAATTACTATATTCAATAATTCGCTCGTTATTGACAAAAGTACCCAGCATGGACGCTAAATCTTCTAAATGCCAAAAGCCTTGGTCATAGCTTAAACGAGCGTGCTGCTTGCTGATGGCGTTACCCACCAACTGTATGTCTGCATTTTTATGTGTACCCACGGTCAAGCGATTCTTTGTAAGTTCGATATTTGCTAATAGATGACCATTACGGTGTAGCTGCACTTTATAATGCGCCAAAGGTAAAGGTTGGTTTTCGTTCGCCAGTTGACTCATTAATTAACCCTCAACTTTAATTTGAATGTCTGCCATACCACTGTCAAGGATCCGATTAAACTCTTGTTTCGATGCCTTAGTGACTTTTGGTTGGTGAGTATCATTGACTGATGATGAGTTCAGATCGAAGACTTCAGGGGTTATAAATATAACCAGCTGAGTTTGCTCTTGGCTCATAGCATTACTTCTAAAAAAATGTCCAACCACAGGCAGATTGCCAAGGCCCGGCATGTATTCAAGGTCACGACTTTTAGTTTGTGTCAGCAATCCAGCAATAATGATGGTCTGACCAGACATGACATTCATATGGGTTTTGGTACGACGAGTCAGAAAACCAGGTGCGCCGTTAACTTGTACAGATTGATCAATACTACTCACTTCAGTTTCAATGGCTGTGGCAATACGGCCTTGATCATCTGCTTTTGGGGAAATATTTAACCGTATACCATAGTCTTTAAACGACACGACAGTTTCACCGTTGCTTCCAATTGTAGGAAAGGGTATTTCACCACCGGCCAAGAATTCGGCAGATTCGCCGCTTAGACAGCTCAGGGTCGGTTGTGCAAGTGATGTCGCATGTCCAGAAGTTTGTAAAAACTGAATGACGGAACTTAAAGCCATATTGGAGCCTAAAAAAACTGGTGAGCCTTGTCGTTGACCAACTGGATTAAGAGTAGGCTGCAACTGATTAAGCACCGCATAGGAGCTGGAGGCGATGAAGTCTTTTGCGATAAAAAAAGTTGGTCCTGCGGTTGTATCACTCCAATTTAAGCCGATTTTTTTAAGTGACTTTTCTCTGAACTCTAGGATTTGCACTTTCATATTGACAATTTTTCGCATGAGTAGCGTTTGGTTCGCGTTATTGTTATGAACTCTAATTTTAAATTCATGCCGTATATTTTGTTTATCCCACACTTGAAGCTCTGTTGTACCATCGGCTTGGCCGATCAGCAGTAGCTCGCCAGTCTCAAGAGTTTGTACTTTCAAGAGAGCGCCATCACCTATGGCCACGCGAACCGGCCATAGCCCAGGTATAAGGTGAATTTCACCTTGCATAAGAATGATGTCTTGTGCTTCACGCATAGCTGGTGTGATATCGTTTGCAAAGACTAATTGAGTCATAAGCAAAAGCAACAAGATTTTAGGGAAAACCTGCTTTATGGATAAAATACAACTATATATAGAATTCATTTCGAGCCCCCAATAATCATTTCAACGACCTGAGGTAAGCCGATTACATCTTGTGCTTGAGTAATTGGTGTGGATGATATGCTAAAGTCTTGTTGAGCGCGTAACAGCATTACTAACGAGCCTTGTGTAAGTGCTAAGGCTATTTTTTGTGCCTGCTGTTGGCTGACGCGAAGGGTAATCGTGTTAAGCTCGCCAGAATTCGCCAGTTGATAATGCGGCTCATCTTGCTTTTGCAATGGATTAAGCACGAGGTCAGTGGCTAAGACTTGTATATTATCCAGCAGTGGTAGCGCTTTTTGTTGAGGCTGGACAAGCAAAATATCAATATGATCTTGCGGCTGCAAAAAGCCGTAAAATGTACTAAAGGCATCAGCTGCAATAGTCATCGCTTTTTCACCTGGTTTGAGCAGATTGGATAATACGGCAGTCTTACCATCTGTGATATCAGTGTATTTAATAGCCATATTGGGTAACAGCGTTGAACGCAGTCTTTTACCAATAAGAGTCTGATGGTCTTGCCAGGGTACATAGTCATCTTGTTGGGCTACTTCTTCGGGAACTTGCATGGCTTGAATATGATTTTCATCTATGATAGAGCCACCCTCAATTCGAACTGGCACGCCTACCAAGGCGACTGATCGAACAGGCGCTGCTAAAATCGGCGCCGCTTGTTGGCGAGCTGCAAGTTCTGTGTTGACGTAATTCATCATAAGATAAACACCTATTGCTGAGAGTAGGGCGGCAATGGCTAAAATAATAAGAGTTGAATTTAATTTCATGATCTAGCCTTTAAACGTATTGGATTTGTCTGTGGTTGAAATGTACCAGTCGTCAATGGACTGATAGAAGTCTGAAATATGAGAAGTGTGAGATATTTCACGATAAAATCATACATAAGGGGATGAATGTGTCTCAGGTTCTGGTGTTGGACTCAGGAATTGGTGGTTTGAGTATTGCAAAAGCAATATGGAATTTGGGGATTATAAATGAGCTTACATATGTAGCGGACCATGCTTTTTTCCCTTATGGAGAACAGCCTCGAGCAAAGCTTGCCACTATTTTATCTACTTTGTTGCAGCAGGCTTTATTGGTTGTAGCCCCAACAATTATCGTGATTGCGTGTAATACAGCGTCAATTCAGGCACTGGATCAATTGCGACAGCAAACTTCGATTCCAATTGTGGGTGTCGTGCCTGCAATTAAACCAGCTGCACAAATGACGACTACTGGTGTTATCGGTGTTTTAGCCACGCAAAATACAGTCGCAAGCCCTTACTTAAAACAACTTATAACCGCCTTCGCTGGTCATCAAACTGTTATTTTAAAAGGGTCGAGTAGGTTAGTGACGATCGCAGAAGAAAGTATGGTAGCGCAAAAGCAAGTGGCTGTTGATGTGGTAACGCAGGAGTTGGGCCAGTTATTTAGTAAGCCTCAAGGCCAATATATAGATGTCCTTGTATTAGCGTGTACTCATTTTCCGGTTCTGCGCCATGTAATTGAAACGGTGATCCCTAGTTTAACGAGTAGACCAGTCGCAGTGATTGATTCAGGCGAGGCAGTGGCCCGACAAGTGCATCGGATTCTGCAAACGCCCGAGACTATACAAGCGCTTGATTTCAAATTTAGTATGCTGACTAGAATTAAAGGATTTGCGGAGCTACAGTGTCACCCAGCGACGTCACACGCTAAGCGTTGGTTATTGGGTTGAACCAGATTAAAGATCAATATTAGGGAATTGCTGAATATAGGAAAGATTTGGTTGGGCAATCATAAGGGTCAGTATTTCTAAGCCGTGCCAGATATTGTATTTAACAAGCCCCTTAATCATTTGATCGATCGAGCCTGCAAATTGCAGTGCTCGATCGATTTGAGCTGGCTTGAGTTTTTGACTTGCTTTCTCGAACAGTCGAATTCGAGGGCCAAAAATTTTGTATTGGGGCCATGGCATGCTTTGTTTTTGTTGCTGGCGAAGTCTGTAACTGTCCAATGCCTCAAGCCCGTTGTGAAGCGCCCAAAGCACTAAAATCGGTTCTGCGTTTTCAGCTTGCAGTTGACGCAAAGCCTGTAAGGCTTTGAGAGATTGTCCTTGTAGTGCAATATCGACTACATCAAAAGTGGTGTACTTTGCTTGGAAAAGTGTTGATGACCGAATATCTTCTACACCCAGAGGACTATTATGTTCTCTTGCAGTGAAACAGAGTCTATCAAGACACTGTTTAAGTGCTAGTAAATTACCTTCATGTTGGGCGCTCAGCCATAGCACTGTGTCTGGTTGGAGTTGGAGTCGGTTTTTAATTGAGTATTGTTGTATCCAACGAGGGTATTCTTGTGCTGATAGCGGCCAAAATGTTACTGTCGCAATAGTTTGTGACAGCGATTTAAAAATTTTTAATTGCGTGGTTTTTTTTTCAATTTTATCGCTTGAAATAATGACGCATTTTTGTTCGTCGAGTAGATGAACAAACTCAAGAATTTGTTCTATATCACCGGCTTTGAGAGAAGTTTTAGTTAATCGTAAATCATAAATTTTGTCTTCATCGAATAGTCCAAAACTTGCATTTTCTGCCAAGAGCGGTTGCCAATTAAATTGATGATCAATATGATGAAGTTGCCTATTGCTAATCGCCTTGTTAGCCCAGCGGCGTATTTTATCTCGCACGTCTTGAATGAGTAGCATTTCTTTGCCTTCGAGCCAAAACACTTTTACTTTACTGTCAGTAAACGGTTGGTCCAGTATGGCTTGCAATTGCGACGCAGACAGTTGCACAGGTTTATCCTTACTTTGGTGTTTGGGGGTTCAATATAAGCGCAGTGTGGACATAGCGTATCATTTGATCAAATAAATCTTCGATCATGGATTGTTGAAGAAAATCTTCTTCAGCTTGTTTGCCTGGTACTTGTTGTTCATTAAAGCGATAAATACGTTGCTCGCTAAGCTTTTTTGCTGGCATAAGAGCAGTATTATGTTCGTCAAGCAATTCAATAACGAAAGATAATTCTAATCTGTATTCTGCAACTTTTGCCCTAGAATTTAAGCTCACCGGTCGTCTATTTTCTTCAAAATCAATAATTTTAAGCGTAGTTTTAGATGATGGATGATTGGTAATTTCTTTGAGCTTCATAAAGCGATAAAGTCGTTGCTGCCAAATACTTGGCAGTTGACTTTCAATATTCAGCGGCGGCAATGAGTCCAGGGCCGCTTGTTTATTAGTAAAATGAAAGCCACAGCCAATAAGCACTAGCGTAAAGCTCAATAAGATAAAGTGCACAATCGTTTTCATCTAACGAGCCACAATATTGATAAGTCGATTCGGCACGTAAATCACTTTAACGATAGTTTGTCCTTGTAAAAATTTAATAGCAGTGACATCGTCTTGGGCGAGCTGTTTAATAGTCGCCTGGTCAAGTTGAGCGTCGACTTGAATTTCGCTTCTTTTCTTACCATTGATTTGTATAACTAGCATCATATGACTTGTTTTTAAAGCGCTTTCATCCAATTCTGGCCAACGTTGGTCTGCAAGTACTGTACCGTTCAAAGCGTGCCAAAGTTTGTCGCAAATGTGGGGCGCAATAGGCGAAAGTAACACAGTTAGAATGGAAAGACCTTCTTGTCGTATAGCAATGCCAGTGTTACTTGAGTCATCAAAGCTTGTGAGCTGATTACTCAATTTCATTAAAGCTGCAATACCAGTATTAAAGCTTTGGCGACGAGTATAGTCGTCTGTCACCTTAGACAATGCAGTGTGAATATGTAAACGCATTTCTTGTTGTTGTTGAGACAGCTGACTTTTAACAACGTACGAAGATTGAAGCTGGCTTTGATTTTGATTAATGTGTTCGTAAGTTTGTTTCCAAAATCGCTTTAAAAATCGAAAGGCACCTTCAACGCCTGCATCACTCCATTCTAAAGTTTGTTCTGGTGGTGCTGCAAACATTGAAAAAAGTCGAACTGTATCGGCACCGTAAGCCAAGATTAATTGATTTGGATCAACACCATTATTTTTAGACTTTGACATCTTTTCAAGAAGGCCTTGCGATACTTGCAGGCCAGTGGATTTTTCTATGGCGTGCTGCACGCGACCTTGACCATCAAGCTCAAAATTTAGATCTTGTCGATTAATATATATTTTTTCACCTGCTTCAGACACTCGATGAAAACTTTCTGACAGCACCATACCTTGGCAAAGAAGCCGGGTGAAAGGCTCATTTGAAGTTACAAGCCCAAAATCGCGAAGCACCTTGTGAATAAATCGAGAATAGAGTAAATGCATTGTTGCATGCTCTATACCACCGACGTACTGGTCAACAGGCGTCCAGGTTTTAGCTTCTTCGCTTAAAATCGATTCTTGATTGTGGGGGTTTAAAAATCGAGCATAATACCAGGAGCTCTCCATAAATGTATCAAACGTATCTGTTTCTCGTCGAGCGTCTTGTGCGCATTTGGGGCAAGCGACTTGATAAAACTCTGGATGCTGTGCAAGTGGCGAGCCACCTTCACCATTGATGGTGACATTATCTGGAAGAACAACTGGTAAATCGTGTTCCGGAACAGGCACGTCACCACAGTTTTCACATTGAATCATAGGAATTGGCGCGCCCCAATATCTTTGTCGCGAGACGCCCCAATCTCTTAATCTGTATTCAGTGGTGGAATTACCTTGCTGCTGCTGCTCGAGATAGGCAGTCATTTTGATCTTTGCTTGTTCTGAAGTGAGGCCGGAAAAGTCGCTCGAGTGAACGAGAGTGCCCAGATCTACACATGCACCAGAGGCGTAATCCCAGTCTGGATGTGCTTGAGATTGAATCACTGGTTGAATAGGCAAGCTATACAGTTGAGCGAATTCCCAATCACGTTGATCATGTGCTGGCACACACATCACGACACCTGAACCGTAGTCTGCTAAAACGTAGTTGGCAACCCAGATAGGTACAGCTTTTTTTGAAAAAGGATGCAGTGCTGTAAACCCAGTGTCATAGCCTTCCTTTTTAAGAGTGGCAAGGTCAGCTTCAGCTGTCTTTACATTGATCATGCGTTCAATTAAATTTTGCAGTGCAGGATTACAAGTTGCTGCAGCTTTACTCAGCCAGTGCTGTGGTGAAACAGCCAGGTATGTCACGCCATAGAGCGTGTCCGGGCGAGTTGTAAAAACGCGAAGCTGTTGCTCTTGGTTTGGCTCAAGTTGATTTGGGTCTAGGTTAAATATAATTTGCGCCCCTTGAGAGCGTCCAATCCAGTTTCGTTGCATGGCTTTAACGCCAGTTGGCCAATGTTCTAAAGAGTCAAGGTCGTCTAATAATTGATCGGCGTAGGCTGTTATTTTTAAGAACCATTGGGGAATCTTGCGTCTTTCCACGAGTGCGCCTGAGCGCCATCCGCGCCCGTCAATGACCTGTTCATTCGCTAAAACAGTTTTATCAATTGGATCCCAATTGACTTCCGATTCTTTTTTGTACACTAAGCCTTTTTCATACATTTGCAAAAATAGCCATTGTTCCCAACGATAATAATGAGGATGGCAAGTTGCGAGCTCTCGACTCCAATCGACACTAAGTCCTAATTTTTGCAGTTGCGCTCTCATAGAGGCAATATTTTGGTAGGTCCACTGACTGGGCGCTACTTTATTTTTAAGTGCTGCATTTTCTGCTGGCAAACCAAATGCGTCCCAGCCCATGGGGTGAAAAACTTGCTTGCCTTCTAATCGTGCTGTTCTTGCGATGGTATCACTGATGGTGTAATTTCGAACATGGCCCATGTGAAGTTGACCGCTAGGATAGGGGAACATTGCTAAGCAGTAGAATTTAGTATCAGAAGACGAAAAATCGGCCTTAAAACTGGAGTTTGCCTGCCACTGCTGTTGTAGCTCAGCCTCAATGCACTCAAAGTCATACTCTTCGGTTAAACCAGCTTCAGTTGAAGGCTTGTGAGTTGCGTCTGGCGATTGATTGTCCATAAAATGTCTCTGTTTTTAAATTTTAAGTGGTGTACCCATAGGGTTATGAACTTAGGACTTTGGGTATAATACAAAAAAAAACAGAGTTCCACATCATTTTATTTAAAGAAAAATAGATTGATGCTTTGATGGTCGAATTATGAATAGTAGTTGTAAGCTTAAATGAAGCAGGGAGGGAATACGGAAGTAGAGAGTGATGACGACATCTTTTCAGATGCCGATTACATTTTATTTAGGCTGCAAAAGCAAAAACTGCAAGTGAAGCGAAAAAAATAATTACAATTTTTGCAGTTGTTAAAATTTTAGATTTTGTTGAGCTGTTTAGTTGATTAGTAAAGCTAGTCATAAATTTCTCTTTTTTCCGATCATTATATAAGTACTGAAGCCAAGATTTTATTGTTTTAGTGCTAAGCAACAGCTTGGTGTTGCATATTATACCAACTGAGTCATGGTATGGGTCAAGAGTTTTATCCTTGTATTTGTAGTAATTTGAAACAAATTTGCACTTTTGGTGTCTCAACTAGGTTTAGTGGTTAAAACAGGGTCACTAGAGTGCTTGAGCTTCGTATAAAAGTATTGCACACTTGGATGAATTTATAATGAATTTGTAATGAATCGTATATTTAGGTGGGAGCACTATCGCCATGTCGCAAGACTCGAATGTTTTTGACTATATAGTAGTTGGGGCTGGTATAGCTGGTGTGTACTCAGCTTTTCTGATAGATCAATTTAGTCAAGCTCAACAGACACCAGTGTCCTTGCTACTGCTTGAAAAAAGTCGTGGCGTGGGTGGCCGAGTGGCCACTAAGCGCTTGGAAGTTGGAGTAAAAACTCATACTTGTGAGTTAGGCGCTTTTGCTTTAAATGAACCTTTGCGATCTGCTGTATTGCAAATGGCCTTAGATGAATATAAGGGTGACGGCGACCCACTTGCGCCTTTAGTTCACTTAGCACCAGAGCCGAGGTTAGCTCGCTGGAATGATTTATGTGTTTTTGAAGGTTTCGCCAATGACTATTTAAAAGAGCTTTTAAATTACATTGGTCAAGAAAAATTACAAACTCAGTCTAAGGTAACAGCACTTCATTTTAAGGAGACGCTGCAGCAATGGTGCGTTACTTGCGAGGTATCAGAAACTGATTTTAACGGTCAGGCACGAGTAAGCGATCGAGTGATAACAACTAAAAAACTCGTGCTTGCTATGCCTGCGCCTCAAGCGTATGAGCTTTTGAAACAAGCGCAGGGTATAGGTGTTTTTCCTTTGCAAACCTTGCAATCAGTTGACATGGCTTGCCGTTGGATTTTTGTCTGTCTGGTACAAGGTACAAAGCCCTCACGTTCTTTATTTTGTCTAGAAGATCATGCCATGATAGAAACAGTTGCGGTCTTGAGTCAAAAGCCAGGTATGATCGAGCTCGATGGATTACACTTATTGCAAGTCTCCATGACTTTGGAGTGGAGTCAGCAGCACCAAAATTTAACAAAAACGCAGATGATGGCTTTGCATGGTGCTACGGTTTTACAACAGCTTTCAGATCAAATCGGAACCCAGGTTATTGCTGAGGCAAAAAATGTTCAGGCTCATAAATGGTTATACAGCCAAGTCAAAAAACCGCTTGATACAGGATATCTTGCCAATGAGCGTTGGGACCTTTGGGTGCTTGGAGACTGGGCGAGCGGTTATGGCATTGACGACAGTTTATTGTCTAGTGAGGTTTTTGTCAGAGCCTTGATATCGGAGGCTTAGCATTGAGTCGGCCACCCGAACTTACCTCAGCTCTTGCTCAATTTCAAGCGTACTTTGGCCACCAAGAGAGCGATTTACATCAGCAGTCTTTTTATGAGCTTGAGAAAAAGGTATACGGTGCGCATGATTCTAAGCTATTGCGGCCAGATCTTGGCGTTGAAGCGACCCTTGCTCTTTTACAAGATGATATGTTTCTAAGCAACAGCTTGAATGGAACACCTCAATCAGCGTCTGAGTTTCAATCCTTGATAGAGGCACTTGTCGAGCAAACAGTAAATGTAGCCAGCCCTCGATTCATAGGCCATATGACTTCTGCCATGCCTTATTATGTGCCTTCACTCATGTCTTTAATTGCGCGGCTAAATCAAAACCAAGTCAAGCTTGAAACGTCTGGCGGCTTTTCTTTGTTAGAAAAAAAAGTCTTATCCCAAGTTCATCAGCTTATTTTTATGCTTGACGATGCACATTACGAGCGTTATCAGTCTCAAACGAGCCATAGCTATGGACAATTTTGTTCCGGCGGGACTCTTGGGAACCTCACTGCGCTGTGGGCTTTTCGAAATACCTGGTCGCAAGATCACGGCATGGACTCGCTCTCTAAGGCCAAGATATATGTCTCTGAATTAGGCCACTACTCTATACGTAAAAGTATTAATATTTTAGGTTTTATGCCAGATCAGCTTGAGGTACTCGAAGCTCAAGCTTTTCAAGGCGGTCATCAATTAGAGCAACAGATTGCAACAGACGTTGAAAACGGGCATTTGCCTTTCCTTGTCATTGGAGTTGCTGGTTCTACTGAAACAGGTTCGGTGGACAATCTAGATTTTTTAGCAGATATTGTGACCACTGCTCAGTGTTATTTTCATGTGGATGCCGCTTGGGGTGGGGCTTTTTGTATGTCCGCGCAGGCTCGCCCCTTATTGAAAGGTATAGAGCGAGCCGACTCAGTGGTTATTGATGCACACAAACAACTATTTGTGCCAATAGGGTGTGGATTAGTGCTCTTTCGATCAGCCAAAATGTTAAAAGCCATCCAGTTTAATGCCAATTATATTTTACGCGAAGGCTCATTTGATCTTGGTCAGTCGTCTATAGAGGGTTCGCGACCAGCTATGTCCGTGGTGCTGTTTGCCCACCTGCAACGAATAGGTGTTTATGGCTTTAATCTTCTACTTACGTCATTGCTTGATTTGGCAAAAGAATTTGCAAGACTTATTGAGCAATCAGATGATTTTGAATTGACCTCAAAGCCGGTTTTAAATATATTGACCTATCGCTGGCGCCCACTGCAGTTGCAAGTACTCAGCCAATTTTGTTTTTGTGAAAAGCTTAATGATTTGATTATTTTAATACAAAAAAAGCAACGAGCACAGGGGCTTAGTTTCGTCTCTAGAACTAAATTGCGTTTATCAAGTGACGGTGCGCAAATGAGCGATGTGTTTCGAGTTGTCTTGGCTAATCCTTTGACTAAGCTTGAGCATTGTGCCCAAGTTTTAGACGAGCAGCGCCAGTTGATTCAAAGCGATCGAGAGATTCAAGCGATCATCTTGGCTAAATTTAACTAAAATCGTGCTAAGCTCAGGCATTACGCGATTATTAATGTGCAATATCAAGGAGAGAATTTGTGGTGTATAGAGCCAAGAGTAAAGCAGGCTTTGGGTTGTCTTCTCTACACTCGTCAGTTAAAAAATACCTTGTCGACCAAAAAGTTGTCGATCTTGTTGATCGAATTCCAAAAAATATTGGTTCTATGGGGCATGATCCGTGGGGTTTTAGTCGTTCTGCTTTAGCGCTAGGTATTACCCAGTTTCGACCTTGGTATGAGCGCTATTTTCGAACTGAAGCCTTTGGATTAGAAAACATACCGTCTTCGGGCCGAGTAATGGTTATAGCGAACCATAGCGGACAACTTCCTCTAGATGGTCTTTTAATTGGTTATGCAATGGTGATGAACAATCACGGGCCAAGGGCTGCTCGAGCTATGATCGAGCGTTGGGTGCCAACCGTGCCATACATAGGCAATATATTGAATTCGCTGGGCGCTGTTGTGGGTGATCCTTCAAATTGTAAAAAGATGCTCCGTCGAGAGGAAGCCGTGATTGTATTCCCGGAAGGCGTGCGTGGTTCAGGCAAGACTATTGATAAAAAATACCAGTTACAGGCATTTGGTACTGGATTTATGCATTTAGCAATTGCAGAAAAAACACCTATTTTGCCTGTTGCTGTAGTAGGTTGTGAGGAAACATTTCCATCGCTTGCTGATCTTAAACCTCTAGCGCGATTACTGAAAATGCCATATTTTCCTCTTATGCCGCCAGTCCCATTGCCTACAAAGGTTCGACTCTATTTCGGTGAGCCTAAAGTGTATTCCACGCAGACAGGTACAGAAGAAGAGTTAGAAGGGCATGTAGAATCAGTGAAGCAGTCAATCGACACTCTCATACAGCAAGGCTTGGCTGAGCGTAAAGGCTGGTTTCATTGATGCGGCTGTTGCACGAGATAACTGGAATTTAGCATTAATTCGGTTGTAGGCTTACAACACTGTTAATCTGAGAGGATTGACGTTTTATGCTTGCAATGCGTGATGTAAACAGCAATGCAGGTGTTATACCTATACTTTTATTAGCCTGAAACTGCTGATAAAAGTTGTCTGTGATTATTAAATCGTTTAATTTTGAATCGTGTATATCAAGATGGTCTATGGAAAAGTCAACAACCTGGCTTAGTTGTTTGATTTGCTGCATGTAACTTTTAAAGCCAATTTTATCGTTGTTGTAAGTATTAGCTGAAAGCGGCGTTGTGTTAATTGACCACGACATTTCCATCTCATGGTAAGTGGGAATAGGCACAGGTAGTGGGCGATACAAAAACTGTCGTACTTTTATGAAGAGTTCTTGAGCATGTGTATCGAACTCTGCTGTAGCGTCTTCGATGAGTTCCATTGGTGCGGCCCAGTTTCTCACCACAGTTAAAAAATGCTCGTCAATAGGTAACCGAGAGCCAGCAAGCGTCTTACCGCCCATAAAAGTACTTTCGCTTACCAGTCGCATCCAAAGTGTAAGATCAAGTTGCTTTAACTGGCGTTGAGTCGTATTAATAAAGCAAAGGCAAAACTTTGACTCTTGTTCAATTAATAACCAGACTTTGTAGCCCAGAATAGTTGTTTGGCGTGCATGCCAATGCCATGGCGTTGGTGACAGATCAAAGAAGTGATCGGTCACCTGTAAATGTTTGCGAAAACCTGCACCTCTAATATCTGCAAGATCGTCCTTGTTAACATGCAATTGAATCATAATACAAAGGCTCTTATTCAAAGTTCGTCTTGGGCCGCCTGGCGCAAAAGCTCATTAATACCAACTTTCTCTCTCGTTTTTTGGTCAACTTGCTTTACGATAATAGCCGCATAAAGCGAGTACTTGCCGTCTTTACTTGGCAATGAGCCGGGTACCACAACTGATCCAGCAGGCACTCGGCCTTGAAATATTTCACCGCTTGCTCGGTCATAAATTTTAGTTGACTGGCCGATAAAAACACCCATAGATAAGACTGAGCCTTTCTCTACAATAACACCTTCGACCACTTCAGATCGGGCACCAATAAAGCAATCATCTTCGATGATAGTAGGGTTTGCTTGTAATGGTTCTAAAACTCCTCCAATGCCGACACCGCCTGAAAGATGAACGTTTTTGCCAATTTGTGCGCAAGAGCCTACTGTCGCCCAGGTATCAACCATTGTACCGTCGTCAACATAGGCACCAATATTGACGTAGCTAGGCATCAATACAACGTTTTTACCAATATATGACCCAGCTCTGACCGTAGCAGGGGGCACGACTCGTATACCACTAGTTTCAAATTGTGATTGGCTCCAGTGAGCAAATTTGCTAGGGACTTTGTCGAAGTATTGGGTATAAGCACCGGCCATTGGACGATTTGGATTTAAGCGAAAACTTAAAAGCACCGCTTTTTTGACCCATTGATTCACATGCCATTCGTGACCTTGTGGCTCTGCAACACGAAGCTTACCTTCGTCAAGTGCTATAAGTGTTGCCTCAACTGCTTGGAGAAGCGCTGGATCTGGGTTATTAAAATCAAGGCTATCTCGATTTTCAAACGCTTGCTCTATACTTTTTTTAAGTTCAGTCATGATTAAAACGCCTTACGCATTATCTATTGATTTGTAACTTGGCCATATCATGCCTTGCTTAATTCCGCTGGTCAAGCCATTCAAATGTTACGTCTTAAATTTAAAATTGAAGCGAAGTCAGCAGATCCTGATATACCGTTCGGCAATAATCTAGGTCGTAGATAGGTTGACGATCATAGGTTACGTGAAAGTAATCTTCTGCTCGCTCACCAAAAGTGAGTACCTTGGCTGAGTGCAGCGCCAGACCATGACGCACGAAAACTGCGCCAACAATGGCCAAAAGACCAGGTCTATCCAAAGTTTCAATTTGAATAATAGTGTACTGGCGTGATAAAAGGCTGTGAATTTGAACTTGTGTTTGAACGTCGAAATGTTTGTGAGTTCGAGGGATTAAACACAGAGTTGGTGTTTGATTTGGCGGTTGGCGAGTAGCAAGCCGTTGTTTCATTGCATTGCAAATTTGCGTGTAAATTTGTGGCGTGGACGCAATAATGCCGGTGTTGTCATCGTCAACGATATAGGTATTTAATGAATAATCGTTTTTAGATGTTAACACTCGCGCATCTAAAATATTAAGTCCCAAATCGCTTAACACCGCCACGCTATTCACAAATAGATAATCACAATCTTTCATATACACAAATATTTGGGTGTAAACTGCGGCTGAGCTTTCCTGTGTAAGCCCTGCAATAACTAAAGGCGCATTAAGATCAGCATGTTGTAGGATTTCCTCTGTATGCCAAGCAATATTGTGAGCTGAGTAGCGACTGAAGTAATTAGCACCAAATTCATGCCAAAGTTGTGCGTACTGATGACTATGAATGCCTGCCTCTCGAAGGAGTGAAGCCGCTTTGTCTTGAATACGAAAAGTGCGACCAATTTTGATATCTGTCGAATCTAATTGCCGTTTAAAATAATGCCGGGTTTCAAAATACAATTGATTAAGCAATGAAAGTCGCCAGGGGTTCAGCAGTTTTGGATTAGTTGCACCTATATCGCAAATTGTCAGTAAGTAAAGATAGTCGAGTCGCTCTTGATCGCCCACTCGATGAGCAAATTCCTTAACAACCAACTCGTCACTGATGTCCATTTTTTGAGCAGTCATTGACATGATTAAATGATCAAGCACTAACCAGATAATGAGTTCGCTGTTGGACTCGCTTAATTGGTGCCTTTCGCAGAACTTTTTAACATCGTCAGCCCCTAAAATTGAGTGATCGCCACCACGTCCTTTCGCGATATCGTGAAATAGACCAGCTATATACAGTAAGGTTCTGTCAGAAAGTGTGTGTAGGATTTTACTGGCGAGGGGAAAAGATTGCCTGGCTTCGGTGTGTCTTAACAATCGCATGTTTTGTACTACTAAAAGTGCATGAGCATCTACTGTGTACACATGGAATAAATCGTATTGCATCTGACCCACCACCTGGCCAAATTCAGGCAGATATCGCCCTAGAATCCCGTACCGCTTCATACGTTTGAGTTGCGTGCATAATCTATAGGGGGATTGGAGGATCTGTAAAAATAAGCGAGTATTGGCTGGGTCTGAGCGAAAGCGATCATTAATTTGATGTCGTGCTTTACGCAACAGTCGAATAGTGTTGGCTCTAACGCCGATCTTTGCCGGTGACTGTCCAAGCAGATAAAATAGCTCAAGGATAGCAGAGGGAGTTTCTTGAAAAATATCATCGTGGGTTACTGCTATTTTGTGGTCAATCAGTGTAAATCGACTGCTTAAATGTGTTGTTGATTGTGTCGCCGTGTCTGTAAGTAGTTCCTCCTCAACATTTTCCAGCACAAGATCGACCACTGCCGCGATAGTTGATGCATGCCGATAATAGGTCTTCATAAATTGCTCGACTGCTTGATTTTTTTGATTGCTCGTAAATCCCAACATTTGAGCAACTTTTTTTTGATAATCAAATAAAAGTCTATTTTCGTCTCGGCCAACCAGTACATGTAAGCAATAGCGAACACTTGCAATAAAGTCATAGCCCAGTTGTAATTGATCCAATTCCTCACGGTTGAGAATTCGACGGTTCACCAATTTAGTTAAGCTGCCAAGTCCCAGGGTGTATTTGCAAATCCAAATGAGGGTGTGAATATCTCGAAGCCCGCCAGGTGCTTCTTTAATATTAGGCTCAAGATTGTATTCAGTGTCTGCGTGTTTGCGATGTCTAGTTTGCCATTCTTGTTTTTTTTGGCGAAAAAAAGTTTTACTTGTGGCAGGTGAGCTTGTTTCGAGATGTTGCTTGAGCTGCACCAGAAAATCAGGTTTGTTGCTGACAATTTTACGACTGTTTAATAGATTGGTTAAAATTGTATGATCTTCATTGGCAAGCATCAAGCAGTCAGTGATGGACCGTACGCTTTGACCTATTGGGGTGCCTATATCCCAAAGCAGTTGAATAAAACGTTCAAGCTTTACTTTTTGGTCTTTATTGAGTGGCTGATCATGTAAAATTAGAATATCGATATCGGACGCGGGAAATACCTCTCGTCGGCCGTAGCCGCCCACAGCAAATAGGCTTATGTTACTTTCAACGATAAGATCACAATACTTCCAAAGCTTCCCCAAGCAGCGATCAAGAATTTTGGAGCGACTAATTAATAAATCCCTTAGTTTTGCACCATGGTTCTGTTCGACAATGAGGTTTTTAAACGTATTAAACTTTTGATCAAGAGCCGTGGCCTCTAATTGATACTGTTCTAATAGAGCTCGAATTGGTAATTGTAGGTGCTGCATGCCTAAGTTGCTCTGGCAAGGTTGATTTCTTCGCTTTCTCTGTATGTCAGTACTTCACGTCCTGTAGGGGTTACAAGAATTGTATGCTCCCATTGAGCAGACAGTTTTCGATCCTTGGTAATAACGGTCCACTCGTCGGGTAATACCCTGCAAAGATGGGTGCCCATATTAAACATGGGTTCTATAGTAAATGTCATGCCGGCAACCAGTTCTACGCCAGTGCCTGGTGTGCCAAAGTGATTGACCATTGGATCACTGTGAAATTCTTGACCTATACCATGACCACAGTAATCTCGGACTGAAGAATAGTGATTGGCCAGTGCAACTTTTTCTATTTCATGGCCAAGGTCGCCTAGTAATACACCAGGCTTTATCATGTTGATGCCATGATAAAGCCCGTCTTGTGCTATTTTTACAAGCCTACTAGCAGCAGGCTTGACTTTGTCGCCTACCAGAAACATTTTGCTAGTATCGCCATGCCATCCTTGGTAAATCACTGTAACATCAATGTTTAAAATAGAGCCTTCTCGTAATTGTTGTTTTTCGTGGGGAATGCCGTGACAGACAACGTGGTCAATAGACGTGCAGACCGACTTTGGAAAGCCTCTATAACCCAAACAGGCCGGAATTGCTTTACAGTCATTGATAATAAAATTGTGACAAATTTGGTCTAACTCGCCAGTGGTTACGCCAGGCTTTACAAAATCACCAATCATTGTTAAACAATCTGCTGCCATTTTGCCTGCAATACGCATTTTGGCAATTTCGTCTTGAGTTTTTGGTGTTTGCGCCATAATTATAGATCCTTGGTCGTCGAGACTTTAAGGTTCAAATTTGAAGTTAATATCTCAGCATAACATAAATCTTTATTGTACCATAAACCACATTGTACTTATAGATAAAGAGTAGGAACTTCCCAATGAAAACCCGCCTATTTCAACTGATCGACACTATTTTGACCTTATTCATTCTTGGGCTTACGATGACTGGCTGTAGTATTCAACAGCAGACTTCAGATACTCAAAAAAAAGCGCCTACGATATCTACTCCAGGACAATATGCTGTAGCCACTGCTCATCCATTAGCAACTAATATAGGGCTAGACATATTGCGTAAGGGCGGCAATGCCTTTGATGCGGCGATTGCTGTTAGTGCTGTTTTAGCTGTTGTTGAGCCCTTTGGTTCTGGTCTCGGTGGCGGTGGTTTTTGGTTGCTGCATGACTCTAAAAAACAGCGGAACATCTTTATAGATGGACGTGAAACCGCACCTTCTAATGCTTCTGCAAAAATGTATCAAGTAGATGGCGCAGTGGACCGCGAGCTTGCGACAAATCATCCTTTAGCGGCGGCAATCCCTGGTAC
>Ga0115546_1000675_pt1 | contig 22600 bp, 16 predicted proteins | sample COGITO_mtgs_1004_FD_87186 | JGI IMG/M metagenome (GOLD analysis project Ga0115546, IMG submission 87186) | Pelagic marine microbial communities from North Sea - COGITO_mtgs_100413 | ecosystem: Environmental > Aquatic > Marine > Epipelagic | place: Germany:Helgoland, sampling site Kabeltonne...
AAGAATATGCCGCGCCGCAGACCATTGATCCGGAGAAGGTCGGGCTTCGAACTCGAGAGCTGGTCACTGTCGCGCAATTGGCGCTAGGTGTTGATGACGATCACCTGTTCTATAAAACCCGGGCTCGACAGCGAGGTGAAAGCCAGTACGAGCGCATCGCTACCGAACGTCGTTTTCACGAGGTCGCCGAAGGTAGTTGTCGATTTTGGGTTAACTTTGAGGACTATTTGGATACCGGCTTGTTTCTCGATCATCGACCGATTCGCCAGCGTATTGGCCAGCAGGCTCGCGGTAAGAAATTTCTGAATCTGTTCGCCTACACCGGTGCAGTGACAATTCATGCCGCCCTGGGTGGTGCCGTCACGACGACGACAGTGGACATGTCTCAAACCTATTTGGATTGGGCGCGGCGGAATCTTGAGCTTAATGGTCTGGATGAAAAAACCCATCGACTGGTGCAGGCCGATTGTCTGCAATGGCTTTCCCAGCAACGGCAAGAAGCCAGCTATGATTTAATATTCCTTGATCCGCCGACATTTTCAAACTCCAAGCGAATGGCTCAATCCTTTGATGTCCAGCAGGATCACGGCCGTCTGATTCGACAGGCGATGCGTTTGTTGCAGCCTGACGGAACCTTGTATTTTTCAACCAATATGCGCAATTTCAAGCTTGATGAGGATATCCAGACGCTGTTTGAAACGAAAAATATTAGTAGTGAAACCATCCCCCATGACTTCAAGCGGCGGCAAAATATTCATCATTGCTGGCTCATGACCCCGAAGAAAATCGGTGCGCAGTCAAATAACGTCAGCCTGTGGCCAACCCGTTAGCACAGAGGCCGGGCTGGTACGGTTTTTTGCGGCCGCTAGCGGCTTTCTGCGCTTACAGGCTTTCCTGAACGCTGACATTGCTCTAGGCTCTGACTTTTGATTCGTCCTGAAAAATCTTCCATGCTGCGCCCATTGTCAGAGCAGCACGGCGACAGGCGATACTTCTCCATTGGCAACCGGTTATTGAAGATACCAGGCGCTTTCTATCGGCGCTAAGCGCTGAAAATATTGACCAGGCTTTAATCAAGCAGGAGCGAAGCATTGAACGTAAATTGGAATTATCCAACCCAGGTGCTGGTTGGTGCGGGTCGGTTGCAGGAATTGCCTGAGCTGTGTGTTCAGCATGGTATGCAAAATCCGCTGCTGGTCACCGATCCTGGCCTTGCGAGTCTGCCGATGGTTGCTGAGGCGCTGGCGCTTTGCCATGCTGCCGGACTGGCCGTTGGCTGTTTTAGTCAAATCAAGCCGAACCCGACCGGCGCCAATATCAAGGATGGCATTGCGGCTTTCCAGGCCGGTCAGCATGATGGTGTGATAGCAATGGGCGGCGGCAGCGGACTCGATGCGGGTAAGGCTATCGCTGTGCTTGCTCAGCAGACCTGTTCGCTGTGGGATCTCGAAGACATCGGTGATCAATGGCAGCGAGCAGATGTTAGCCGAATAATGCCGCTGATCGCCTTGCCAACCACAGCGGGTACCGGGTCTGAGGTGGGTAGGGCCGCCTTAGTCGTGAATGAAGCGCAGCAGCGCAAAGTCATTATATTCCATCCAAAGATGATGCCCGCTGCGGTGATTCTCGACCCGATACTAACGCTAGGTCTGCCTGCCGGACTCACTGCAGCGACGGGCATGGATGCTTTGTCCCACAGTCTGGAAGCCTATTGTTCGAACTATTACCATCCCATGGCGGAGGGCATTGCCATGCAAGGTATGCGTCTCGTAAAGGACTATCTGCCTGCTGTAGTTCGTGATGGCACTGATGTGGAGGCTCGCCAACAAATGCTGGTGGCTTCAATGATGGGGGCTACGGCTTTTCAACGCGGCTTGGGTGCGATGCATGCTTTGGCTCATCCGTTGGGGGCAATATTCGATGCCCATCACGGCATGTTGAATGCGATTCTTATGCCCTATGTACTCAAAGCCAATTATCCAGTGATCAAGCAGCGCATTGGGCTGCTGGCGCAATGTCTGGAGCTCGAACCGGACTTCGAGGGTTTTATGAGTTGGATTCTGGCTTTACGTGCCGAGATCAACATTCCTCATACACTGGCGAGTACCATTGATGCCGACAGTCTTCCCGATACCATTGGTGCCATGGCTGTGGCTGATCCGTCAGCGGGATCCAACCCTATCAGCTTCTCTGCACCCCAGTATCGACAGATCCTGCTAGCCGCGCTGAATGGCGAGCTTTAATGGCTAGCCTTTAGCAAAAAGCCTTTAGCCAAAAGCCAAAAGCCAAAAGCCTTTAGCCAAAAGCCCTAAACGAAAAGCCTTAAGTGGATAACCCTCAACGCGAAGCCGTTAATAACCTGCTTTGGCGACCGTCTCGCAACGCGCCTACAACGAATTTTCGAGACTTCTCACCGCCTTGGAGTAAAACTCTCGCTGTGCCAGTATCATGATGGTGACTGTGCTCATGACCATAAAAATGTAAGGGTGAATCAACCAGAACACCATCGCCAGGCAGAAATAATACGCCCGCAATCCTTTGTTATTGTCGTGACCGGCGACATCCAGTAGGCGAGCCATGGCGTCGATAAAACGCTCCTTGGCTTCAGGGTCAATCGTTTCGTTCGGCGTCGGTGCGCTGCCCATCATTACTGCGGCGAAGCCATACTGGCGAAGGCTCCAGGTAATCATAAAAAACGCATAGACCAGCACAGTTACAATCGTCACCAGCTTGAACTGGACCTGCTCGGTGGTCTGAATCAAGTCAAATGGTAATTGATTGGCCATATCGGCAATTAGGCTACTGGCTGACATGGCAGTGAACACTGCCGCTAATAGAATTAATGTGGTTGAGGCGAAAAAGCCGACGACCCGTTCCTGGCTCGCCAGCAATGATGAATCAGTCACGCGGTTATCACGTTCCAGCATTTTTCGAACCCAAAGCGCCCGGTGCAGGCGCATGGAGTGGGATAACGAAGTTTTCTGACCCCGTCGGGCGCGACGTCTGGCATAGATGGAATAGCCGAGCCAGACGCAGAGCATGTAAATCAGGGCGATCAGGTCGATATAGATAGCAGGCACGGTGGCGATCTCAGTGTGGTTAGTGGTGCTTATGATACCAATCAGTGGTGCCATAGGCTCACGCAAAATGAGGTGCAGTTGATTATGCTGCGCCACTTTCACGCCTGGCCTGGATGACTTGATGCTAATGCGAAGCGCTCAGGCGGTTTTACCGAATATTTCGAACCTCGCCAGTTTTCAGCATGGGATGGTTGGCGGGTTGGTAGGTAATGATAATGGCCCGTCGAGAAGTGTCTGTATGGTTCGGCTGCGAACCGTGAATCACATGGGGGCTGAAAAAAATCAAAGAACCTGCGGGTACGGTCAACGCCACCTGTTGCGCCTCGTCAAAACAATTCGGCGACGTAAAGAACCCACCGAGCAGGCTGCCATCATCAGTGCCGGGCAAGCAGCCCTGCCGATGACTACCTCGAATAACTCGCAGACAGCCATTGGTTTCAGTGGCCTCGTCAAAGGCGAGCATGACGTTGGGTAGCTGGTCCACATGCTGGCTGTCGTGAATCTAATAAGGCGAGTCCTGATGCCAGCCGAAACCGGAACCCTGGCGTGGGCGTTTCAGGTTTAGCTTGTTAGTCCATAAGGCAATGTTCGGTGAGCCAACCAGTTGTTGCATAGGGTCAGCGAGACGAGCATCGCTGACCAATGACGTGAGTCGTGGGTCTAGCTGGTCAACGGGTTCTATGACGCGCAGCAAGTCACTGTTGAGCGTTTGTTCAAATTGTAAAGTCATCCGGTCCACATCGATAAAACGTTTCTGGTCGAGGATATAGCTGCGGCCCTCGTCCGCCATGGCCAGGGCGCGACTCGCGGCACATTCTGCAGCATCCTGCAGTTCGCTGATTTCTGCGGGGCTGAAAACTGATTCGCGGACCAGGTAGCCGTGCGCTGAGTAGAAGGCAGTTTCTGCGGCATTCAGTGCGAAAGACATGGGTTAGATCACCACCTGCATCAACCAGCGCACCAGGTGGTAGTTGACCTCCATCGGTTTCTCCTGGGCCATCCAGTGACCGGAATCAATCACCGCTTCCGTCAAATGCGTGCAGAGGCCTCGCATAGGCTCTGCTAGCGCAGAGTGCACGGCGTCACAAGTTGAGTCATAACGGGCCGCGATGAATAAAACCGGCATCTCGAGTTGCCCGCCGTTTAGGGCTTGGTCGGCGTATAAGGCATTGGCGGCGTGGTTCATATACCAGGAATTCGGTCCAAAAAAGCCGTTGCGGGTGAGGGCACTGGCGTAGGCGTGAAGATCCTCCAGGCTCAGTATATCTGCATCTCGCGGTGAGTCTGGGGGTTGCGCCGCACCGTCAAACCAACCCTGGTTTTGATAGACCAAAGCCGTTGGCGATCGCTCACCGATGGCTGCAGTTGAACCCTGGCGAAATAGTAATTTTGCCGTGGCCAGCGGATTGGCATCCATCGGCGCGGTCGCTGCATCGAAGTGGTCTTCATAGAAGCGCATATACTCCCACTGGCCGGCGGGATATTCATCGAGCGGATAGCGTGTTCGGTCAACCAGGGCGCTGAGCTGGTCGAGTCCACGCTCGACTGTCCCATAGGGCACACACAAGTTTGCGATGGCCCGGCAGCGTTGTGGATGATGACTGGCCAGATTCCACACCACAGGACAACCCCAGTCGTGGCCAACCCAGATCGCTGTGGATCGGCCCAGATGGTCGAGCAAGGCGAGCATGTCATCGACGATGAAAGATTGCTGGTAAGCCTCGTGCGTAGGATAAACCGAAGATCGGCCGTAACCGCGCATATCAGGCGCGATTGCCCGAAAACCCATGGCGGCAAAGAAGGGTAGTTGATGCCGCCAGCTGATTGCGAGTTCTGGCCAGCCATGCACAAAGATGATCAAGGGGCCGTCCTCAGGACCGGCGGCCAGATAGAAGCTAGTGTGCCCATTCTTTTGGACGGCGTGTTCGGTTGTCGTGATGGTTGGCATTCATGGTCTCTTGTTGTGCTGAGCGCGTCTAATGTACTGGTTGCGGTGGGTTGAAGTCCAGGCTGATACAAACCAAAACAAGTCATAGCCTGATTCGGTTGGTTCACTCTCCTTGTTTCAGTCAGCGGCGCGAGTTCTTGTTACTTACTGCGAGTCCTTACCCCGGGCGTTAATGATGCAAACCCACCGTGATTTGTCCAAAGCGCTGAGGGACGAATGGATTGAAAAACGTTCCCCGTGGCGACTCGATATACCTAGGTCTGGTCCCTGATGTCGCCAAAGATAGCTCGCTTTAGCCTCGTGCGCTGACAGGCTGTGGTTGTACTGACCTGATTTTTTGATCTATCGCAAGGTGGGTTCGATGATCATCGGTGAGACTAATCACCTCAAAATTTCGTGGTAATTAGTGCTGACTTAGGCCAGCTTTTTTGAACGTGCCTGTTTTGAACGTGCCTGTTTTGAACGTGCTGACTAAACAGTTAACCGAAAACAATGAGTAGTCAGAATGAAAATGCCGAAAGTAGCCGTGTCAAACGACAAGCCTTCCGCCACTATCGCACTCACGCGTCCGACTCAGGAGCATGAGCATGAATCTCTGCCTAAAGTGGTTGTCTGCACTGAGACGGCCACATCAACAGCGATACTCGCACCCCATGCCATTGCGCTCTCAAATGCCCTGGGCTTCAAGCTCGAATTGATCCATGTCATAGAGCCTCGGGCCGCCTCACAGATCCCGTTCGACCCCATTGAATGGGACCTGCGTCGCCGCGAGGCCGAAGCCTTTGTTGCTGAACTGTCCAAACAGTATGAAGCCCAGAAACGGAATATCCTGACGCGAGTTTTGCAAGGTCGAACGAGTGACCAAATTTGCGCCTGTCTGGTGGATAACCTCGAAGATATAGTCGCGCTGTGTCGCTCGGATATTGAGCTGCCGGGCCATATAGGCCAAACCGCAAGGCGAGTGTTGGAGAATGCGGCGAACTCAGTGTTGATGGTGCCCGCGAGTGCCGACAAGGACGTGATCGTAAACTATCAGAGAATCCTAGTTCCCCTTGATGGATCTGCCAGAGCGGAGTGCGCATTACCCCTGGCCAAGAAAGTTGCTCAGGCATCGAATGCCAAAATCATTTTGGTCCACGCCATACCCGAACCGGTGTTGACGGAAATCGACCCCTTGAATAACGAAGATGTTGAATTACGAGACAGTCTTTTGCGCCGCAACGAGCGAGTAGCTAAAGATTATATAGGCCGTATCCAGGACAATATAAGTGCGGACGGTCTGGTGGCTAGCAGTGCCATTCTTGCCGGTGGTGATTCGCGTCGCCTACTTAATGAAGCCATAATCAATGAATCGGCAGACCTGTTGATTTTGTCATCTCACGGTTGCGGGGGGCATGCCGATGTCGCCGCTGGTGATGTGACGAGTTATTTGCTGGCTAATGCCAGTGTGCCGATCCTCATGATTCGGCGCCCAAGTCAAAACGGTTACGGGGTTAATCAGCATTTTTACCGAAGTGCAGATTCTAAGGGTGCGCGGCGACCGACCGGTGCTAATTAATGATTCCGTCAGAGGAGGAGCAGCAGACTGACAATCTGCAGGCTCTGGGGTTGTCCCTGGCAGTGGGTCATGAAGTGGTGGGTGACAAAGCGCCTAAATTTCCCATGTATCGGCAGGTCGCAAAGATGCCTCTGTGGCTGACAGAGGCTAAACGCTATTGTCAGAACCCGGCGGTCGATGCCACTCGAGTCGCTGACTGGTTGCTTGATAACGACTATCGAGTGCTGCGCGCGATTCGCCAGGTACGAAACGATTTACCTGAGAACTTTTATCAGCGCTTACCGACCTTGCGAGGTGCCAGCGGTGAACTCGTCCCGCGACTCCTGAGTATTGCCCATGGTGCCTTGCGAGGTATGCCGAAGCAGGTCTCTTTAATTAATTTGAGGGTGTTTGTTAACGCCTATCAACAACATGCAACGCTGAACATCGCCGAACTTTGGGCATTGCCCTCCTTCTTGCGATTGGCCTGTCTCGAGAATCTGGTAGATGCCTTTGAGCAGGTCAATCCGGCGCTCAAGGCGCGTTGTGAAATAAGCGAATATGCAATCAAGAACCGGGATGTTGAGCCTGTCGATCGAATCTCTCAAGCGATCAACAGTCTCGCGGCCATACAATCCATAAAGTGGCAGGACTTTGTTGATCAAACCAGCGAAGTCGAACATATTCTCTGCACGGATCCTGTGGCTGCTTATGCATCCATGACCGTGAATACCCGGAATAAGTATCGTAGCATTATCGAAAAATTGGGTCGTGGCGCTGATGTTACCGAGTCAGAGATCGCGCGCAAAGTGGTTGACTTGGCACAAGGGGCTTTTGATGGCCAGTTAACCGCAGGCAAGAGGCGTCATGTGGGCTTCTGGCTGAGCGACAGTGGTCGGCCTGAGTTGGAGTCATCCATAGGCTACCGGCCTGCCTTTGCTGACCGCGTTCGCAAACTGCTGATCAGTCATGCTCGAGGGGGGTATGCCGCAAGCTTGGTGTTGGTGTTATTGCTCGCGCTATTACCGCCGGTGTACTTCTTAGTGGAAAGTGATGCGGGTTTGGCCGCCTGGACTGGTGGTGTTTTGTTATCGCTGCTGCCGGCGACAGTACTGAGTATTACCGTAGTCCAATGGCTGATTACCGCCTTGGTCAATCCGCGAGTACTGCCCGGTATGGACTTTAGGAAAGCCATTCCTGCTACCGCAAAGACCGCGGTTGTCGTGCCTGTCATCATTGGCCGGGCAGTGGATATTCCCCAGATGATGGAGCGACTGGAGATCAGGTATCTGTCTAATCCAGACCCTATGTTGCACTTCGGTTTGCTTTCCGACTTGCCTGATGCCTCGCAAGAGCGAGTGCCGGAAGATGATGCTATTGAGACCGCCCTGGTTGAACAAATTAATGGCTTGAATCGAAAGTACGGAGGCAACGGGAAGGGTCGATTTTTCTTGCTCCATCGCCGCCGCCATTACAATCCAGCCGAGGAGTGCTGGATGGGTCGTGAGCGTAAGCGCGGCAAGCTGGCGCAATTCAATCAGTATGTGCTTACGGGCGATCAAGGTGAATTTTCACTTCAGGCTGGCGAAATTGAACAGCTACGGCATTGTCGGTTCGTGATTACCCTCGATGCCGATACGATGCTGCCACCGGAAACCGCCGCCAGTCTCATTGGTATTATGATGCATCCGTTGAATCAAGCGGAGCTGGATCCTACTACAGGTAAGATCATCGGCGGCTACAGTATTGTCCAGCCGCGTTTGGAAGTATTGCCCCTGTCGGGCCCTGTGTCATTGTTTTGCCGGCTGTATGCTGGCGACACGGCGATAGATATCTATTCCAGGGCTGTCTCTGATCTTTATCAAGATCTGTTTGGTACAGGTATCTTTGTTGGTAAAGGCATCTATGATGTCGCGGCATTTGAACGCAGCTTGGAAAATCGGGTGCCCGATGATGCGATTCTCAGTCATGATCTCTTTGAGGGCATACAGGGTCGTACCGCTCTGGCCTCGAACGTGGTGCTCTACGAAAATTTTCCGGTAAATTATCCCGAGTATGCTTTGCGTCTGCATCGCTGGATTAGAGGCGATTGGCAGCTCATTCCTTGGCTGCGTTCCAGCGTTCCGAGTGCGACCGGAGGGAGCGTGAATAATATTTTGTCGGGCATCGATCGCTGGAAAATTATTGATAATCTGCGTCGCAGTCTGCTTGCTCCGGCGTTACTGCTGTTTTTTATCGGGGGCTGGATGGTCCTCCCCGGCAGTGCCTGGGTTTGGACTTTGTTGGCAGTGGCGACACCTGGGGTTTATCTGATTGGTGAATTAACCGGCATTTTAACGCAAGGACTAAGACATGGTCTCTATACGGACATCCTGCGTCGGGTGTCTGAGCGCAGCGGACGCTGGTTTTTATCCATTACCTTTTTAGTCAGTGACACCCAGCAGTCCCTTGACGCCATAGCCCGAACGCTTTGGCGTTTGCGGGTCAGTCGTCGCCATCTCTTGCAGTGGCGTACCGCCGCCCACGCTGAGGCGATGAGTGATCATATAGGGAGTCGCTGGTCGACCTGGCGACTCATGTGGCCGTCTTCTGCGCTTGCGGTACTGGCATCGATCGTTCTTGGTTGGTTTTTTAGTGACGCGATATTGCCAGCTGCACCTATTCTTATTCTTTGGTTGATTGCCCCAGAGATTTCGGTCTGGGTGGGTCGGCCGCGACAACCAAGACGTGAAAAGCTTGGTGAGCATGATCAGTTATTCTTGCTCCAAGTGGCGCGCCGAACTTGGCATTTTTTCGAGACCTTTGTAGGACCTGAGGATAACTGGTTGCCGCCGGATAATTTTCAGGCCGAGCCTCGGGCGGTGGTGGGCCATCGTACATCGCCGACGAATATTGGCTTGTTGCTGACATCGTCACAGGTAGCCTGTGACCTGGGTTTTATCGTCTGCAGTGACTTCGTGATTCGAATGCGCAACACCCTAGATTCCCTGTCACGCCTTGAGTGTTATCGCGGTCACTTGTTAAATTGGTACGACACCCAATCGCTTAAGCCGCTTGAACCTCGCTATGTATCCACCGTCGATAGTGGCAATTTGGCGATGAGTCTGATTTGCCTGAAGCAGGGTTGTGAAGATCTACTGTCCGAGCCGGTTTTTAAATCGACATTATGGGATGGCCTGGCATGTACTTTTGGACTTCTGGCGAAGGTCGCTGAGCAACTCGAAGGTGCTGATCATCGGGCTTTCAATGATCAAAAAAAGCGTATCGATGAGGCCTTTGCGACAGCCAGCTCATCGCCAATAAACTGGGATTTTCTCGTTGATGAATTGACCAATCAATTGTGGCCGGCTTATGAGCAGATCATTGCAGCATCGATCGACCGGTCACCGAATGCAGGGCAACCCTTATTGTTAGAGTTGCATGTCTGGTTGGAACGGTTTCATCATGATCTTGGATCCTTGCGCCGTGAGCTAAACTACTTTTGTCCCTGGCTGCCATTGCTCAGAAGTCCACCTTCAGGCTGCGAAGAGCTTTGTCGTCAGTTAAGCGTAACAATGTCGCCGCTGGCCTTGCCCTATGAAGTACAGAATCACGCCCAGTTTGCACAGCGGTTAGTCAAGCAAAAATACACTGCTTTGATTGATAATCTGCCGACTAAAAATTGGCTGGCTAACCTTGAGTCGGCATTAGAGGCAGGCAGTACGCGACAAATCGTGCTGCGAGAAGATTTAACTGAGCTGGCGCGACGGGCTGAAGAATGGATCCAAGGTATGGATTTTACACTCCTGTATGACGAGGAGGTCCGCCTGTTTCGAATAGGTTATAACGTCAGTAGCGGTCAGCCCGATCGTCACCATTACGATCTGTTGGCCACAGAAGCTCGACTTGCAAGTTATTTCGCGATCGCCGAAGGCGACGCACCTATCGAACACTGGTTCTTTTTAGGGCGACCCATTACTCGGCTAGAGGGTCGCCCGACAATTTTGTCGTGGAATGGCTCGTTGTTTGAGTATCTGATGCCGGCATTATTTGTGCCCGGGCATAGAGACACGTTACTCGGTGAGAGCGAAGCGATCGCCGTTGAGTACCAACGTCGATATGCGCGCCAGCACAAGGTGCCCTGGGGGATTTCAGAGTCTGCCTTTGGCTTGACCGATGTAGATGATGTTTATCAATATCAGGCGTTCGGCGCGCCCGGTCTGGGAATTCGGCGCGGCCTGAGTGACGATTTAGTCGTTGCCCCTTATGCTTCTGCATTGGCGCTCAGCTGTTGGCCGCAGGCGGCGGTGGCTAATCTACAGCAACTCGATCAGCTGGGTGCGATGAGTATCTACGGCTATATCGATGCCCTTGACTATAGCCCTCAACGACGACCGCCTGGACAGCATTTTAGAGCGGTTAAGGCTTATATGGCGCATCATCAGGGCATGGTGCTCGCGGCCATTGGTAATGCCTTGATCGACGATATTCTGGTGCGCAGAACTATGGCTGAAAAGTCTTTGCTGGCCTTGGAAATATTGCTTCAGGAGCGAATCCCATGGGATGCAACAACTGAGAAAGGTCGGGCTCATGAGGTCAGCGAAATACCCACTCAGCCGTTACGTGCCGTAGCTGAACTGTGGCCCTGGGTGCCGTCGAATGCCGCGACCATACCACAAATGCATATGTTGGGTAATGGGCGGATGAATACCTGGTTGTCAGAGGCTGGTGCTGGCGGTCTAAGCTGGCAAGGACAGGCGGTGACGCGCTGGCGGCCAGACGGAACTCGTGATGCCTATGGTTACTGGATATATGTAAAAGATATTGAAACTGCAGAGGTTTGGTCGGCAGGTCGTCTCCCAACGGGTGAAATAGGGCGTGAGTCTCGAACAATATTTCATCAGCATTTGGTTGATGATTTTCGTCGTCATCGAGGAGTTGCTGTTCGTGTCGAGACCACCGTTGCTCCCGATGATGATGTGGATATCCGTCGAATCACTGTTGTCAATGAAGGCGCGCGAGCGCGAACTATTGAATTCACCAGTTACGCAGAGGTTGTTCTTGCGCCCGCAATCGATGATGAGAGGCATGAAGCATTCAGTAAGCTATTTGTGGGTAGCCAATTCAACTGGGCTCAGAATGGCTTGATCTTTGAGCGGCGCGTCCAGCGGCCAGGCACCCTGGCGCCGATACTCTTGCATAAAGCCGTTTTCAGCTCTGCCGACATTCAACTAGTTGGCTATGAGTCAGATCGAGGCAAGTTCGTTGGTCGTAATGACTCCATGCGTTGTCCCCTCGGTATGCGCGGTGAGTTGTCTCAGACCACAGGCTGGACCCTTGATCCCATTATGGCATTACGGCTGAGGGTCAGCTTAAAACCCAATGAAGCCAAACATTTCGCGCTATTAAGTATCGTCGCTGAGTCTGCCAAGTCGGTGAACAGTATAGCGGCCCGATATTCCTCTGCATCTCTGGACTGGGTCTATCGGGATTCGGCACGGGTGGCCGCCCGAGAAGTCGCGGGATCACATCTGGAGCCGGGGCAGTTGCCAGCCATACAGACACTGTCGGCGTTGTTGATACATCCTCATGCTGGCCTGCGGGTGGTGCCGGCTCACGTTGGTAATCGTCGGCAAAGCCAGGCGAGTCTCTGGCATTATGGCATCTCCGGTGATCTGCCGATACTCTTGGTCAGGATCGATCGTGATGACGTTTCGGGATTGCTGGCATTGATGATTCGTGCCCAGCGCCACTGGCGTAGTGTCGGGCTACAGGTTGATCTGGTGATTATGCGTATAGGTTTTACCGGCTATGAAGACCCGCTTCGAGAAAAAATTCTAACTTTGCTGCGTGACACCTCATCGACCGAGTCTCTGGGGCGGTCAGGAGGTATCCACCTGTTGGCAGCGGATCATATGGATTCAGAGGCTCGCCAAGGGGTAGAGGTTGCGGCGCACGTGGTACTTGACGATGACGGCGTTGCCTTGCAGATTAAGCTTGATCGAATCCTTGAGCATCGCGCCACACTGCCGCCGTTAGATGCGGCTATGTTGCCATGGCCACAGACGCAATCAGACACGCTAAAACCCACCGGTTTGTTGTTCGATAATGGTATCGGTGGCTTCGAGCCCGCAAGCGGTGATTATCTGATTTATCTTGAGGCTGATGCGCAGACGCCTGCACCCTGGTCTAATGTGTTGGCGAATGAGGATTTCGGTACTATTGTCAGCGGCAGTAATCTGGGTTTTACCTGGTCGATAAACAGTGGTGAAAATCGGTTGACGCCGCTGTCGAACGATCCTTTGTTGGATTTGCCAGGTGAAGTTTTATATCTGCGCGATGAAATGACAGCCGAGGTCTGGAGCGCAACGCCCGCACCATTAGGCGCTGATGCCCCTTGCTTGATTCGTCATGCTAGTGGTCTCACAAGTTGGCAGCGGCAGAGTCATGGCTTGCAGCAGCTATTGGAAGTGTTCGTTCCCTTGAACGATCCGGTGAAACTGCTGAGGCTCAGTTTGACTAATCAGTCGGATCTATCGCGACGCCTGACGGCAACATTTTATGCAGAATGGTTGTTAGGTGCTTTGGGTAGTCGGGTAAAACCGCATGTTGTCTGTGAGTATGATCCTCGGCTCCAAGCGATCGTCGCCAGCAACGCCTGGAACTCTGATTTTAGTGAGCGAGTTGCGTTTGTCAGTGCCAGCAGTCCACCCCATAGCGTCACCGGAGATCGTTATGATTTCCTGGGTGCAGAGGGTGATCCTCAACATGTGGCTGGCTTGCGCCACACCGATTTGGGTGGCAGGTTCAACCCCGGTGGTGACGCCTGCGCAGGCTATCAGTTGCATATTGATCTGGCGGCGGGGGAGTCGGTGGAAGTGATCTTTATGTTGGGTCAGGGTGCGGATAGGGCAGAAGTGGCGCGTCTGGTTGATCATTACCGCGATCAAGCTGCTGTTAACGAGGCTTTGACGCAGGTGCGCGCCTATTGGGCGGAACAATTAGGTCAGATGCAGGTCACGACCCCTGATCCAGCTTTTGATTTAATGGTCAATCGTTGGCTGTTGTACCAAACCATGGCTTCACGTATGACAGCTCGAGCAGGATTTTATCAGGCGAGTGGTGCCTACGGATTTCGTGATCAGTTGCAGGATACGCTGGCGTTGTTGGTTGTTGACCCCGAGCGCGTGAGAGCGCAAATACTGAGAGCCGCCGCCCATCAATTCGAGACCGGTGATGTGCAACACTGGTGGCATCCCCCGTCAGACCGGGGAGTCAGGACCCGCTGCTCGGACGACTACTTGTGGCTGGTCTATGTGACTGCGCGCTATATCACGGCAACCGGCGATCAGGCCGTTCTGGAAGTTCGTGTTCCATTTTTGTCGGCGCCGGTATTACGCCGTGATGAACATGATCGATATGCAAGGTTCGACCCTGGAATGACGGCCACGTTGTTTGAACATTGTTGTCGGGCCCTTGATCGAACGCTGTCGACGGGCGCGCACGGGCTGCCGCTGATGGGTACTGGCGACTGGAACGATGGTATGGATCGAGTCGGTGTCGAAGGTCGGGGTGAGAGTGTTTGGCTCGCATGGTTTCAGATTACGGTAATCAACGGATTTTCACCGATTGCTGAAAGTTTCGGCTTTCCTGATCGAGCTCATCGCTGGCAACAACAGGGTAAGAGACTGAAGGCAGCGATCGACCAAGTGGCGTGGGACGGCGAGTGGTTTGTGCGGGCATTCGACGACGAGGGGGAGCCCTGGGGTTCGAGCCAGAATGAGGAATGCCAAATCGATTCCATTTCACAATCTTGGGGCGTGTTGGCGGGATTCGGTGTCGAACCAAATGTCAGAACTGCGATGAGTTCCGCCAAGGCGCATTTCCTGAATGAATCAGCGGGAACCATTCCATTACTGCATCCGCCATTTTATAAAACCACTCGCGATCCTGGCTATATTCGTGCCTACCCACCAGGTGTTCGTGAGAATGGGGGTCAATATAATCACGCTGCCGCCTGGTTGGGCATGGCCTTCGGCATGTTAGGTGATGGCGACACCGCATGGGAGGTATTCAATCGGATTAGCCCGATTCGCCGCTCACTGGATATCGATAGCGCCAGACACTATGCGCGTGAGCCTTATGTGGTGGCCGGTGATATCGCTACTCAAGATCGCCTGGCTGGCAAGGGTGGCTGGTCGTGGTATACCGGCGCGGCAAGTTGGTGCTGGCAATTGGGCGTTGAAAGTATTCTGGGATTGCGACCGATAGTGGGTGGTTTTAGCGTCGCGCCCGCCTTGCCACAGGCATGGGGTGGGGCGGAGCTGACGATCAAGAGTGGCCAGGGTGATTTGCATGTGACGATTACGGACCCGGCGAATCTTGGTCATGGTCAGGTGGAGCTGACCGTTGATGGGGCGTTGGTGGCAGGTAACTGTATATGGTTTCCGGGGAGCGACAAAGTGAGTCATGTGATTGTGCGTATATTGGCAGATATATTGGGAGAGGCGCCTTGAAAGAAGAGTCTTAATAGCGATATTCGTCCTTGGCTAATCTGATAGCGTACTGATACTATAAAAAAATTGATGCCTAATACAGTTGAAAAATAACAGCCCGTATTGAAAAAAATGATGTTATCTTGATAACTAGCTTAAAGATCTCACGGTTAGAAGTATGCCAATACCAATAATAAGATCAACTGAATCAACGCCAGAACTTGGAGAGAGTCACGGTGAGAAACGTACCGCTGCGCCAAGAAACGCCGTTAGAACAATGCAAGGCACCACTGTCTTTTGTCTAGACACTCAATATCGCTACCTATTTTGTAATGATGCGCATCGAGATGCTTCGCGAAAAAGCTGGGGCGCAGTGATTCACATGGGTTCGAGTATGTTGGCCATCATTCCCTCGCTAGAAGAGCGAAAGCTCGTGCAAGCCTTGTTGGATGAGGCTTTGGCAGGCAAGACCGTGGTGGCGGAAAATCGTTTTGGTGAGACAGATAATATTTGGGAAAGCGTCTGCTCGCCCATGTTTAACGACGAAGGCAAAATCAGCGGAGTGAGTGTTACTTCTGCCGATGTGACAGAGCAACGGCGGTTAGAAGATGCCTTGCTGGAACGTGAACACAAGTACCAATATCTGTTTGATAATATGACAGACGGATTCGTGATATGCAAAATCATCTGTAATGAACAAGGTGTGCCTTGTAATTATAGAATTCTCGAAGCGAATAAGGCTTATGAGGCGCTAGCGGGTATTGCCTTTAATGACATCGTCGGTAAGACCGTCCTAGAGGTTATTCCGGATATGGAGGAATCCTGGATAAAACTATACGGTGAGGTTGCGCTCACTCATGAGTCTCGTTCATTCGAGGTCTACAACCATAGTACGAGGCGATATTATGAATCAACCGCGTTTTCCCTCCATAACGGTCAGTTTGCTCGGGTGTTTAAAGATATAACAAATCAAAAACTCAGCGAAGCCGCGCTCAAGACGAGTGAAGAGCTGCAGCGATTCGGCGAGCATGCTCGTGAACGTGAAAAAGAGATGGCCCACGTGGATCGCCTAAATACCATGGGCGAAATGGCAACCGGCTTGGCGCATGAGTTGAACCAACCTTTGGCAGCGATCACTACCTATGCCGGTGTCGCATTGAGAATCTTAAATGCTGAATCGGCGCAGCCGGAAAAACTGCGAGAGATTATAACGGAGACGCGTCAGCAGGCTCTCAGAGCCGGCGAGATTATTCGGCATTTGAGGCGCCTGGTGAGAAAGCAGACCGGTGGTCAAGTAGAGACGGATATTAATCATCTCATTAGATCAGTGGTGAAATTATTGGCCGCAGACCTGCGGTTACAAGGTGTTGATCTGCGCCTGAAGCTATCAGAAAATTTACCCCGTTTTATGGTAGACGATGTTCAAATTGAGCAGGTGATTATCAATCTCTTGCGTAATGCGCTTGAGGTTACTGTTATGGATGTCGCCAACAAGCGGGAAGTAACGATTAGGAGCTACCTTTCTTCGAAGCGTTTCCTACGGGTCGAAGTGACAGATAATGGTTCCGGCATGGATTCAGAAGTCTCAAGTCGGATATTTGATGCTTTTTATTCCACCAAAGTTGAGCAAGGAATGGGTCTGGGGTTGTCGATCAGTCGTTCTATTATTGAGGCGCACGGTGGCAATCTGTGGGCTAATTCTGAACCGGGCCAGGGATCAACCCTGTCCTTCAGTTTGCCTGTTTTGAAGCGTTTATTGGCGTGCGATTAGTTCCAGTCGAATATCGAACAGACCGGTTGGCTCTCATTGTTGATCAACATCAGGGCCGATATTTTTGTAAATTCATTTGATAGCGAGCAAAGAGAGAAATATGTACTTCGATTCTATAGTCTATATTGTTGACGATAACGAAGGTGTTCGACATTCCTTGACGCTTCTAGTGGAATCAGCTGGGCTGGCCGCATTGGCTTGTGAGTCGGCGCAAGATTTTCTCGACCATTATGATCCAGCTCGCCCAGGTTGTCTGCTGCTTGATATTCGTATGCCACAGATGAGCGGGCTGGAGTTGCAAGCTAGGTTAGTCGAAGACGGCGTTCAGCTGCCGGTCATTATTATCACCGGTCATGCGGATGTTTTGCTCGCTGTTCGGGCGATGAAGGCCGGCGCACGCGACTTCTTTGAAAAGCCTTTTAATGATCAGTTATTGCTGGACAGTATTGCCTCAGCCATCGAGCTGAATGTCGAAGTCTTTTTAGAGCAGCGAGAAATAAGCGATTTTCTCGCCCGGGTCGAAAAACTATCGACTCGAGAGCGGGAGGTCATGGATTTGTTAGTGCAGGGTAAAGTGACAAAGGAAGTGGCTGCAACATTGGGGATCAGCTCGAAAACAGTGGACGCCCATCGAGGGAATATTCTTGGCAAGACTCAAATGCGGTCAGTGTACCAACTCATAATGAAGACGCTGAAGTGCAAGATCGATTCAGTCTCAACCTGAGCAAAGGACGTGGGTAGTGATGGTTGTTCGACAGGCCGAAATGGCGTTGTATAGCTTATATTAAGGGTTCAGCCTAAGATTGAGTGTAAGACAGCTAGCTGAGTTCCCGCTTGGCGTCGCAAGGAATAGTAGAACTGCATTCCAATAAGAAAAAAGCTATGGGTTTAGGTAATTGGATTATTGCCATCTACCTTCGGTATAAGGATAGTGCTTTGTAACTTATATGTAATAATATGTAAGTAACACATAGTAATGTCAGTGGTGCGTGACACCCCATTGAAGTGATCAAAATTTGGAAAGTCTGAATTGAGAGACACTTTGGTGGTGAGCGTCAGCCGTAATCGAGGGAGTTGGATATGTCGAATAGAGAAGAAGGTACTGTTAAGTGGTTCAATGATGCTAAGGGTTTTGGCTTTATTGAGCGTCCAGATGGAGAAGATGTTTTTGTTCATTTCAGATCGATTCGAGGAGATGGATACAGAACACTTAAGCAAGGTTCGAGAGTTGAGTTCAATATGACTGAAACAGACAAGGGTTATCAGGCAGAAGACGTTATTGAAGATGCCACCGAAACAGCTTAAATAAACGAAGATAGTCTCGCCTGGCGTCGTTATGGAGTATCCTGAGAGGACCACTACACTGATAGTGCTCCGGTCAAGAAATGACGACGCCTAGGTGGCTGACTATTATAAGATGCATTGAGAGGGTCTGTTTAGCAAAGCAAAATTCAGAATAGGCTGTCGAGATTGGGGGCGTCATGGGGTTGTGCAATGCGACCACCAGTTTAGCGTCATTTACCCTTTCATTTACCCTTTCATTTACCCTTACCCTTACCCTTACCCTTACCATTCCATTCCCTACATCCCTCATTTTCCCTGTTAACTTCTGTGTGGTCAGTTTACTTGGCGACAGGACCGCGGCCCTTAAGGGCACTAATCATTGTCTGACTCGCTGGGCCGAATAGGCTTTAGTTTGACATGCGGTTGGCAGCGCAGGGTCCCGTCTGGCACTCAGGGCTCAATCTACGATATTGGTGGAAAAATACAGTAGGGTGTCGAATAGTCCGAATGGCCTTTGAGCCTAGGCCGAGGAGGCGCTAGTATGCCTACTGCCTTATGCCTGCTGTCTACAGAGAGTTGGCTAGGCGCGGTTTATCATCAAAAGGATTCGGTTATCAGTCTTCAGACTACTCAGTTCAAGGCGCATGGGGGCAAACTGCTTGCGGTCTTATTGCTGCCTTATCTTCTGTATCAGGGAAATCCGGCGGTTGCATTGTTAGTCGGGATGTCTTTGACGTTGTTGTTCGACCGACCGGTGGTAGGGCTGAGTAGTTTCTATAGCAAGTATTTTCTGCAGGCGGCCATCGTTCTACTGGGCTTGAAACTTAATATGGCCGATATGTGGCGAATCAACGCCGACTATACGGTATTTGTTGCGATCTATGTGGTGTCGGCCATCGCTATAGGCCTAGTGCTTGGCAGACTCATAGGGGTTGAAAATGTGTCGAACGCCCTGATTGCCTCAGGTACTGGCATATGTGGCGGCACGACGATAGCGACCCTAGCGCCGATCATCAAGGCCAGTGCTGAGCAAATGGGTGTTGCACTGGCAATTGTCTTTTTGCTGAATGCTGTCGCCCTGTTTACCTTTCCCGCCATCGGCGAATATTATCAACTCAGTCAGACCCAATTTGGTGTTTGGGTGGCCCTGGCGATTCACGATACCAGTTCAGTGGTGGCTACCGCGGCTTTGTATGGGGACCAGGCGGCCAGTGTCGCCACGACGGTGAAGCTTGGGCGGACCTTATGGTTGATTCCGCTAGTGGTCGTCGCCAGTTTGGTGGCAGGCCAGGGTAGCATAAAGGTGCGGATTCCCGGTTTTATTCTGCTGTTTATCTTGAGTTCGGTGCTCGGTTCCGTATTGCCGATGCCTGCCGCATTACCTGGCATCGCCGGCCTCGCCAGCAAGAGCCTGCTGGTGCTTGCGCTATTTCTGATCGGCACTGAAATCAACCGCCAAACCTTACGCAGGCTAAAAGGCCGGGTGTTAGTGCAGGCCCTCATGCTGTGGATGCTGGTTGTGCCGACGACGTTATTTATGGTGATCTCACTGGTAGGCTAAATCGCCTTTGGTTCTAACTATATGAGCAATGGTTACTTTACGATGGGTAAAGAGTTTTCTAATCTGCTTTCCTATGAATCATCGATCAACAAAATTTGACGCGCTGAGTATTACCGCAGTGGGGCTGTTTATTGCCTATATCACCTTGAGCTTCTGGTTAGCCTGAATCGCCTGCACCACCCTTGCGACTGAACATCAAGGCAAGTCCTTGTCGTGCCGGTTATCAACGTTCAGAATACCCTGTGCCAGCAATAGCCTTGTCACGAACCCCGTGATCCTTGCCTGGCCGAGATGCTGAAGATGCAATGGGTGCTGTTCGACTGTTTTAATACGCTGATTGATGATTTCGACGCGAGTGGCAGTATTGACGGGCTTGAGACGATTGCCCATCTGCCTGTTGCGGCTGGCCTCTTTCCTTCTGTCTCAAAGTTCCGGTCAGCCTATACCGCAGCACGCGCCGTTAACTGGTGGCAGTCAGACAGTGAGGTGCACTTCGAGGTGCGGTTGCGGGAAGTCTTTATACGCCAGGGGCGTGCGAGTGCAGCGTCTGCTGAGCGGTTGGTGAGTGAAATGCTGGATGTGTTTGCGCAAACTTACCCGGCTAGTGTGAGGCTTACCCCTGGCGTTGAGGCCATGCTTCAAGCCTGGTCGGCTGAGGCAAAGCTTGCGGTGGTCTCAAATTTTTTTATGTCTGAGTGGCCGCAGAAAATGCTCGAGCATCATGGTTTGGGTGATTATTTTGAGTTTGTGATAGACAGCGCCGCGCTTGGCGCGAAGAAACCAGAGCCGGAGATTTATCAAGCGGCATTGAAGCGAGTGGCTGTCGACCCCGCCGAAGTGCTGTTTGTCGGTGATGACTATCAGCGGGACGTCGTCGCGCCGCGTACCCACGGTATGCAGGCTCGCCATGTTTGTCGTCATGGGGTGCGGCCTGGAATCGAACCAAGCCCAGAGGATAACGCGATTAAACATTGGGATGCGTTTCGTCCCTGATGGGTCATGGCCAATGGGCGGGCAGTAAGCCACAAAGGTCGAGGGCGCTGGCGATTTTCGAGGGTTGCGCCTAGACTCTGAGTCACTGAAGCGAACACAATAAAAAATCTGGAGTGACTATGTCTGACGAAAAACCCGTATTGATCGAGCGTAAACAGGGCTGGGCAGAGATCGTTTTAAATCGACCAGAGCGGCGTAACTCGATTATTCCGCCGTTAAGTGATGGCGTCAGGTTAGCACTTGAAGAATTGGCTGACGATGAAGATGTGGCGTGCGTGGTCTTGCGCGGCGCGGATGGATTTTTCTGTTCCGGTGTTGATCTCAAGGCTCTGCAGGCAGAACCCCCGCCGCCCTGGAAATCTCGCCAATTTGGTAGTTGGCGTGAGCTACATCTGGCCCTGTATCATTTCCCTAAACCGGTGATCGGTGCGCTGGAAAAGTATGGCATCAATGCCGGTTCCGCACTGGCCTTGGCCTGTGACATGCTGATCGCGGGAGATACCGCGTTTCTGCAGGTGGGTGAAATTCAGCAAGGCGCGATGATGCCCATGAATGCGGCTTGGTTCAAAATCAAATCAACGGAGCACGTGATGGCACGAATGGCCCTGATGGGTGATCGGGTAGCCGGACCGGAACTGTTGAGGTTAGGATTGATTGCAGAATGCGTCGCCGATGACGCAGTTGTCGAGCGTTGTCGCGAAATCGCTGAGCGGATTGCTGGCACCCCGACGGGGGCATCGAAGAATATTAAGTTGAGCATAATCAGCCAGCGTGGCATTGACGACCCGGAGGCGTTCTTCCAGCAGCCTGACAGCCCGGCTCTGTTGACCGCGGCCATGGTCAAAGGCTAGCCGCTCAGGATGTAGATAATTTTGAGGGGTTGATCGGCTGCTGACAGCGAAGTTGTGGCAGCAGCGCTAGACGATAACTCGTGGCCGGCGAATGATATATTTTTCAAAGAGGGCCGGGTCACCATAGTGATCTTTGACGGTGGGCAAGTCAGCTCGGATCATTCGAGCCTCGTTGGCATCGGCAAATTTTCCAATATCATGCGCGCCTGCTAATCCGTTCAGCGTCACGTTGGGCGGCGCATTGTAGAGCACCGCCAAACCAGCCAGAGAGACTATTAGCGCGACAGTTTTCAGGAAGCTTTGCATGCATTGGTGACCGTTTGATTCATTGTGCGCAACAGCTTAGTGGTCTGATTGGGGGCTGAAAAGAGGCCGGCGCTCGAAATAACCGAAAATTAACTATCTTAACGCTGTCTTAATACGCATTGTCGGCAGGCGTGCGGCGAGAAGATAACGCACACTCAATGCGCTTCAATCAATAGGACAGATGATAAAAGTGCGATAGCCAGCACAAACCACCAAAAAATTAAGATTGTGTAAGTTATATTAAGATTGCAATAAGATTTACAGCCCGGTAGTGTTTTATCCATGCGCGGGCCCCGCGAGCAAAGCGTTTTATCTTGGGGCTGAAATAATAAAGACCAAATGGAGAAAAAATAATGAAACATCGTATCTGTTTGTTTGTCGCCCTGTCGTTGTCTATCAATGCGTATGCAAAGGAAATACAATTGGACGATGGCGCCAGGTTTGTCATTAAAGATGAAAATCCTTATTCTCAATTATGTCTCGCGGCACTAGAATCCCGGGAGGCGATCAAGGCTAAGGTCGAGGAGCTCGGCATCGGTCGTCGAGCTCAGAAGCAAGTAGTTTGCAATGATTTGTCGTTGTACGAGTTTGCTGAAAAGTACCGAGTAGATATTCGTGAATGGTCAGTGGCCAATGTACAATAAATTGCCGTAGCGTGCTCAAGTAACGTAAGAGGCGACGACCCAAAAGGATCGTTCGAGAAAAAAGGGAGCTAGCTCCCTTTTTTTGTGCCTGTGACATTTGGTACCCTGCTGGCTTATGCTGAAGCTTTAGTCAGCGAGAAGTGAGATGCCT
>Ga0115546_1000690_pt1 | contig 22396 bp, 20 predicted proteins | sample COGITO_mtgs_1004_FD_87186 | JGI IMG/M metagenome (GOLD analysis project Ga0115546, IMG submission 87186) | Pelagic marine microbial communities from North Sea - COGITO_mtgs_100413 | ecosystem: Environmental > Aquatic > Marine > Epipelagic | place: Germany:Helgoland, sampling site Kabeltonne...
GCTGCAATAAAGAATTTACTTAAAAGCGTTTTGTTGGCCATCATATTAATTTTTTTTCCGCTTGGTGGTGCGCTCGGCAATCTGTCTCATTAGCTGCTGAAACTTACCTGAACTATCCATTGCAGGCTCTGACTCTGCCTGATCAATCTCATTTGATTGCTCTAGGTCATCCGCAGTCTGTTGCTCAGGCCAGTTGCCAAGACGGCTGATCGCCTGGGGCGTAACACCGAGCAAGACTTGTTCATTGTTAATCGTCACAACAATCAGTTTTTGTCGCGGACCCAAGTTATGCACTTCACTAACCTGCAGCTTTTTGCTCTGGTCTTGGGTACTGCTGAGACCCATTTTTTTAAGTACAAATAATGTCGCAGCGAGCAGCGCAAGAACCACGGCTAAGGATGTCATCATCGACAACCATTCATTCCAACCAATCTCGCCCATTAGTCTAAAACTCTAAAGATTCTTAACGCGATCAGCGGTCGGAACAACACTGGTCAGACGCACACCATAGCGCTCATTGACCAACACCACTTCACCCTGGGCAACCAGTGTATTGTTAACCAGCAGGTCAAGAGGCTCACCGGCGAGGCGGTCGAGTTCAACAACACTGCCCTGAGTCAGTCGCATTAAATCGCGAATTTTTAACGAAGTGCGGCCCACTTCCACAGAGATGGTAACGGGAATATTCTGCAGAATATCTGCATTAATTTTATGTTTTAAATCGCCCAATTCTGTCGATGCTGTATCGCCAGCTAAAAGGTCTGGATCAGTTTCGGCCATGTTATTTCTCTCTTTCCTGTGACAAATGTGTAACGAAATTTTTATTCACTATTTTAAAAATAGTTTTTCCGTTTATTTTACCGGCATCAGTGGCTTTATAATTCGTGCTGCCATCTGTGAGCCATTTGCGCCGACATCGGCATCGAAGACTGGCACAGAGTTGACGTACAAACGTGCGTGTTCGCCTTTGTTGAAATACACTATATCGCCTTCCCTCATTGCCTCAAATTGACGCAAGGTGGTTTCTATCTGGGCCAACTCAACCGAGACTTCCAGCTCAGCATCCACGGCTGCAGATTGCAGTTCAGCGCTCCACTCTTGATCAGAGACGTCGTCTCCATCACCGGTTTGCACTCGACTGCGCAGTAAGTCGCGAATCGGCTTCAGTGCGTTATAGGGATAAACCAGATCAACATTGCCTGAGACATCTCGCCCTAGATCTGCCGTAAAGCGACTGACTATGACCAGGTCATTTTCGTCGGCGATCTGCGCAAACTGTGGATTAATTTCAGAGCTAACATGCTCACAACTAATGGCCAGGATCGGCGCCCAAGCTTCTTTTAATGAACCAAAAAGTACGTCCAGCATGATTTTAATAATGCTAGTTTCCGTGGGGGTAAAAAGTCGCCCTGGCGGCAATTTGTCAAAGCCGCGACCAAATCCACCAAAAAAATTATCCAGCGCAGCAAACACAATTGAAGGCTCAATCACGGCCATGGAATAGCCGCGCAAAGGATTTAATCTAATCGTATTTACCGACAGTGGTGCAGACAGATCTTTTAAGTATTCACCAAACTTCATTATCTTGACATCGGCCATACTGACTTTTGGCGTAGTCCGCAACACCTCAAGTAGACCCAGCCGAAACTGCCTAATAAAGCGCTCATTGATCATATCAACGGCACCAATATTCACCCCCAGAGAGGAGTCTTCATTGGTCAGGTCGTGGCGCATCGCCATAACTTCACTGTTGAGCCCAGTGTCGGCCTCTATTGAGCCATCACTGAGCCCCGCGGTGAGCGCATCCAGTTCTTCCGGGGATAATAGATTATCAATACCAGCCATTGTGGCCCTCACAGTTCGCAGAGTAAGTGTTGGTCATTCGTCTTTCACTTACTGGACAACGAACTCAGTAAAATAGACGGCTTCAATGCCGCCGAAATCTTCTAGACCTTCCAGCACTGCATTCATTTCGGTTTTCAGTTTAGCCGCTAGGTTGTCTTGAAAGTCTGCATCCGCGACCTCAGCTTCTGTCGTGTTGCGCATAACTTTGAGCATGGCAAAACGCAGAGGAAAATCATGCGTGTCGACATTCTCAATCACGCGCTCATCATAGAACGTCATAATCGCCACTGTTGCCTGCATGACCTTTCTGGAATTGGATATATTCGCAACCAGCACCTTTGGCAGCACAAAATAGGACGGCTCAAAACGCGTTAATTCTGGCGAGTCTTGCTTGACCTTGTCGGGACCAGCAGCTGCAGCTTCGGCTTCAGCAGCCTGTTCGGCGGCCTCCATTTCGAGAGCGGCGATAGCCTGTTCTGCACTCCCTGATTCATTGGCGTCAAAGAAGCCACTGGCAAACAGTGTGCCGCCTACAGTTATGGCAACCAAAAGCAAAATACCGACAACGATTAAAACAATTTTCACTACCGGGCTCTTCGCTTTTACTTCTTCTTCTGTCGTTTCTTCACTCATTTTTCGATCCTCTTATCCGTCCACTAATGGGGCGGTATTTACACAAGTACGTCCAGGCCATCATCTGATATGTCCGGGCTTGCTTTGGGGTTGTCGCTCTCAACGTCCGCAGACAACCTGTCATTTGATCCTTCGGCATCGCTTCCCGACCCTGTCGACTTTCCGTCAGCAGCGCCCTGATTTGCCGAGCCTAAGTCCATAGAAGCAGTTTCCGTGCCATGTTCTTGCAATGCCTCACGCAACCTTGGCATTCCCTCGTTAATCAAGTCTCTGGTGGTGGCGTTAGCGGTCATAAATCGCGCTTCCAGCTCGCCATTTTTCATTTCTAACTGCACCTCAATCCGACCCAAACTCTTCGGATGTAAATCCATTTCCACCTGCCAGGATCCACGCTGGATCTGAGCAGTGAGACGCTTGCCTAGGGCGTCGGTTAACTGGCGCGACAGCTGCATGTAATCATCTTGCCTGCGCAGAGAATCCTGACGAGCATCCTCGGCCGGCGTGTCGCTGGACAGGCTCGCGTTTAGACTTGTCTGGGCTGTCGAATTGCCTACCTGACCCTCGACAAACAATGGTGCTGGAGCAACTCCAGCGCTCACTAGTGGCCCGCCGGTAAGTGCGCCAGGACCAGTGGCGGTTAACAGCTTGTTATCCACAAGGTTAATCGCATCCATTTTGGTTACAGGCATGTTCTGACGATCTCGATGTTGCTTTAAGAACGCCTCAGCCATCTTTGGCCCAACAGTTATCTTAGCTGCCTCTAGCGGGTTAGCCTGAGGCTCAGCTGTCGCGGCACTGGCCTTTAGCTTAACACTTGCGATTGCATTTTTAGGCTTTATATCAAGTGTATTTGCATGACTGCTAGTCTTTGCTAAAGCGCCTTTAACGACACTCATGGCCGCCTGCTGAGTTATATTTTGCGCTACTGCTTGCGAGCTGTTGGTTGAGGAGTTGCTCGCCTGAGGCTTAGCCTCTTGGCTATTGGCGCTCTGAGCATTGATCGCCGCTTCGACTGCGGTCTTTAATGCTTGCTGGCCAGAGGGTAAGCCCGCACTAGGCGCAGACTGATTGCTCTGAACCCGCTGTTGAAGCTGTTGGGCGGTTAAAAACTTATCGCCAGGAACCGCCAACTGGAGCTCAGGCTTGGGCGCGCCTGTTGTGGCGCCTGGTGTAGCAGCTCCCTCAGCCAAACCTACTTTTAGAGCCTTGTCAGCGACTAGCATTTCTGAAGACCCAGACTGCTGGGGCTGCACTGCTGGAGCGGGAATAAAAGTGGCGTCAGGGTTTGCCAGCAAGCTGTTGAGTCGAGATGCCTCTGGCTCTGAGCGGTTTAATTTAGTGGTTTTTAATTCGGTAGATTTTAATTCCGTAGCCTGGAATACAGGGTTTATATCCACAGCGGTTTCAATTGCAGGCCCCTGTTTAAGCGCGCTACTGCTAACCCCTTGAGCAGTATTTTCCGTCAACAGTCCCAGTAATTTAGGGTCCATACCCTGGGCCCGAGCAAAGGCGATTAAACCCGCATCGGTCGGCTCTGCGCCGCCAACCATCAAGGCGGTGCCGCCTTTGAGGGTGCGACTGGACAAGAGCGTGGCGGGATCATTATCACCGCCAGGCACCTGCCGCTGGCCAGTAAGTGGCATGGAATTGCCGCTTTTGGCCGCTTTTAGGTCTGCTGCCGCATCGCCAAGCAGAGTTGAAAATTGCTCTGGATTTTTTCCTTCAGAGCCCTTTCCAGGCCCTGAGGGTACTGCCGAAGCTGGGTTTGAGGTTCTACCTATATCCAGTAAAACGTTTTTTGATTCGAGCATGTCTATGATCAGTCCTGTGCTATATCCTAGTTACAGAGGATAATTGCAAAACACATGCCAATAATCCGACAGGGCTACTGAAGCGGTATACAGGGGCAGCCTAAAAGCGCTCTAGCCAGTGTTCAGTTGCCTGATCTGATCTGTGGGCAAAGCTTGTTGGAGAAAAAGTTTTTTAGACCAAAAACTCTTAGACTAAAAACTCTTAAACGAAGGTTCTCAGGCGAAGGTTGTTTGGGTAAAGGGCCTTTGTGGCAAACGGCTTAGCTGGAGTACTTAGGATGCTCGAACACGGAAATTATGCTGCTGGATAGCTTGAGCGTCGAGATTGCGAGCCTCTCGAGACTGAGTCTCGCGGTGCTCTTTCTCTTCTGCACGGGTGGCCAGATGATCAACTTTCATGCGCTCGCGCTCAGCACTGACTAATATCTGTCGGGCCAACTGAATTTCGATTTCTATACGATGCTGTTCCTGCTTGGCGCGATTTTTAAGCTCCTGAAGCTGAACAATAAAATGACGATAATTATTGACTTCGGTGGCGCTGTGATCGCGCTGCTGGACTTCCTTCAGCTGCTGATTGTAGTCCAGCAAGAGCGCTCCGACCTTCTCCTCCTGGAGTAGGGAATTTTCTCGGCGGCGGTTAATTTCGGCTAGCTTTAGACGCGCATCGCGGAGTGCTCGCTCGGCTTTTGCGAGCAGTGCTGACCAGACTGTTTTCATTGTTGCACCTGTGCTGTTAGTTGCATGACGATGGCCTGACTCTGAATCAGAGGCACGGATTCGTCACTGCCCTGACGTAGAATCGCTTCCATGCCAGGACGCAAACGTATGGCTTCATCGAGATCTGGGTTGGTGCCAGCTTCATAGGCACCCACCTGAATGAGATCTTCATTTTGCTGATAGAGGGTCCATAGGCGACGAAATCGGTTGGCCGCTTTCAGCACATTGGATGCAACCAGGTTGGGCATAACTCTTGAAATAGAGCCAGATAAATCAATTGCCGGATAGTGCGCGGCGTCAGCTAGGGATCGCGATAACAGCACCTGACCATCAAGTGATGCTCTGGCTATATCAACGATTGGATCGGCGCGGTCATCCCCTTCAGCGAGAACCGTATAGATAGCAGTAATAGAACCAAAGCCTTTGCGGCCGACACCGGTGCGCTCTATCAGGCGCGGCAACATGGCAAACACCGAGGGTGGATAGCCTTTTGCGGTGGGTGGCTCGCCAATGGCGAGGCCAATTTCACGCTGGGCGTGGGCGACTCGGGTCAGACTGTCACAGAGCATCAGTACATTTTTGCCGCGGTCACGAAAGTACTCGGCGATCAGGTGGGTTAAATAGGTGGCCTTGAGGCGCAGTACGGGAGAAATATTGGCTGGCGCTGCAACCACCACAGATTTGGCCAACCCCTCTTCACCTAATGTGTGCTGGATAAATTCCTGTACTTCTCGACCGCGCTCACCAATCAAGCCAATCACCACCACGTCAGCTTCAGTGTTGCGGGTCAGCATGCCGAGCAAGACACTTTTACCCACACCGGAGCCGGCCACTAACCCAATTCGCTGGCCCTGGCCAAGGGTCAGACAGGTGTTGATAGCTTTAATGCCGGTATCGAGAATCTTGTTAATCGGCCCTCGCTCCATGGGATTAATCGCTAGACCTTCGAGGCCGAGCTGTTCGCTGTAGGCGATTGGTCCGCCATCGTCGAGGGGCTGGCCGAGTCCGTCGATAACACGCCCCAACATGGCGTCACCCAGTGACGCCTTGGCGTGACGCGAGACAACCCAGACACGAGCGCCTGGGCCTATTCCTACAGGTTCTGAGAAGGGCATCAGATAGAGAGTGTCGTCATTGAAGCCAACCACTTCGGCATCAACCAGAGTGCCCATATCGATATTTTCAACCCGGCAATGTGCACCTAGAGGCGCAATAATACCTTTGGCTTCGAGGGTTAGGCCGACCACTCGAACCAACTTGCCACTGAGAATTGGCTCTGGCACTTTTAGCTCGGCGATCTGGCTGTCGATATCGGCCGAAAAATCAAACATCGGGGCTCTCAGTGTCTGGGCTCTCAGTATCTGGGCTCTCGAGATCAATTATGTGATCGTCGGCGTTGAGCTCTTCGAGGTTGCCTTCGATGATGCTCGATGCCTCATCGGACAGATCTGGGCGTGCTTTGCTATAGGCCTTAGGGACTGATCGCGGGGCTGAGCGGTGCTCTGGCAGGCCGAGTAATTTTTCACTCAGGGCCGACAGGCGCGTTTCAATTAAATCCTCAACGGCACTGTCACCCATGGTTATTCTAACGCTGCCCTGACTCAGGTTCGGGTCAATTCGCAGGCTAAGGTGGTCGAGGTCACTGCTCAGATGGGCGGTAAACTGCTGGTGATCCGAGGCGTTCAGATTCACCGTTATAGGACCCTCCCCCTGCTGTTCAATATCTTTTATCGCCTCGTCAAGTAGACGTTCAATAACTGCTGTGGACTGGTTCAGCTCGCCGCGAACCAGCTGCTCCGCAAGATGTAGGGCGAGCTTTTTTAACGGCTGATAGAAGTCATTTTTTTCAGTGTGGGCACTACGCAGGGCTTCAGTAAAGGCCATGAATTCATCCCGCGCCCCGGCCCATTTAGCCTCGGCTTCATCTGTGGCCTGCTTGTAACCTTTGTCGAAACTGTGGGTGCGAGCTTGATCTAGTTGCAGCTGATCATAGGCGTCGGCGGCAGGCTTGGCCTCTGTCTCTTCAGGAGTAGCCTCGGCAACAACGTCTAAAGGAACCTCCTCTTCCGTGGCTTGGGTCTCATCTGGTGTTTCTGCTGTTGCAGCTCCAGTGGTTCCATAGCCTTGCTCATCGAGTACTTTTGGCGTCCACAGCTCAAAGATGGGAGTCGTCGCACTGTCACCTATATCCGGCTGTGACCATTCTGCCTTGGCAAAGGCCTTGGCTTTGCGGCTCGCGCTAATCAATTCGTTGAGACGCCAGCTGACGGAAGAGTCTTTGTTGGCTGGAGGCTGTTCAGTGGCTGAGGGCTCTCTATTCGCTGAAGGCTCTCTACCCGCTGAGGGCTCTCTACCCGCTGAAGGCTCTCTATTCGCTGAAGGCTCTTTACCCGCTGAGGGCTTTTTACCGGCTAATGGCTCTTTATCAGACAAAGTCGTCCCCTCGTCCAGCAAGCACTAGCTCGCCTTTATCGGATAGTACTCGTGCCAGTCGCATAATTTTCTTCTGGGCATCTTCCACATCGGTTATTCTGATTGGTCCCTTGGCTTCCATATCGTCGAGGAACATGATGCGCGCACGCTGGGACATATTGTCAAGGAACTTATCTCTGACTTCTTCACCTGCACCTTTGAGAGCGGTCATCAAGAGGTCAGATTCAACATTGCGCATCAGTACCTGAATCGCGCGATTATCGACACCACCAAGGTTCTCGAAAGTGAACATGCTGTCTTGAATCTTCAGAGCCAACTCTTCATCAAGGCTGGAGACACCGCTCATAATGGCGGATTCCAGATTCACTTTGGTAAAGTTCATAATCTTCGCTGCAGTGGCTACACCACCGAAACTGGAGGATTTGGCCGAAGAGCTGGAGCTAAACTGCTGCTTCATGATGCCTTCCAGTTCATCCATAGCGGATGGCTGCACAGTTTCGAGGCTGGCCACACGCTGCATAATCTCTGCACGATTCTCTGGTGGCAGGAAGTTGAGCACATCGGCGGCCACATCGTATTCCAATACCGAGAGAATAATCGCCACAACCTGAGGGTGCTCATCGCAGATCATATCGCCAATGGAACGGGCGTCCATCCAGCGTAAGATTTCCAATCCTTTGCTCGACTGGCCAGGCATGATGCGGCCCAGGACTGTGGCGGCCTTATCTTCACCAAGGGCGCGGTTGAGCACTTTTTCAACGTAGTCGCCAGTGCCAAGACCCAAGCTGGTCTGCTGCTTAATCGTTAAAACAAAATCGTCTAGCACTATGTTTACCGCTTCTTGAGAGAGGTCGGCAACCCCGATCATCGCCGAGCCCAGAGCCTGAACTTCACGGGGATTGAGGTAGCGAATAATATCCGCCGCCTGCTGCTCGCCCAGTAAAAGCATTATCACGGCGGAGCGATCAGTGCTGGTCATGCGGCTCATCTCATCGCGGAGCGCTTCTGATATAGGTGCAGGCTCTACAACCACAGCTTCTTTTAGTTTGGCATCTGCCATTTTATCTCTCCTCGCCGGACTAAAGTGGGCGAATCATTTTCTTTAACACGTTAGCCACTCGGCCGGAATCTTCCGCAACCAGCAGACGCACCAGCGCCACTTTGTCGTCGTAAGTGTTTGCCGTATCCAGCATCTCTGCGGATATGGTTGATTTTTTCGGCTTCAGCTTGGCTTTGATATCTTCTAATGACTCGCCGTCGCGCATTTCAATAAGGCGCATTTCTTCATCATTGAGCTCGCCATCTTTTGAGCTTAACGGGGTGTCGTCTGCAAGGGCTTCATCCACTGCAGGCAAGTACGCTTTAAGTACCGGCCGCACTACGCTCAAGAGTATAAAGATGAAGATAACCGCGGCACCGAGGGTCTTCATGCCACTGATGACTTGGCCATTTTCGTACCAGGCAATGTCGGATTCAAAAGGTACCGGAGTTTCAAATATCGCTGAGACAATGGTGACCACATCACCGCGCTCACCGTCGAAGCCCACCACACCTTTAACTAGATCAGAGAAGCGCTCCAGCTCGAGTTCAGAGAAACCACCGGCTTCTCCGGCTTCGTCGCCCTTCCCGGCCACAGCCAAAGGCTCGTTAATCACTACCGCAACCGAGATGCGTTCAACGCTGCCACCTTGACGTTTGACGTGGCGGACAGTGCGATCCATTTCGTAATTTCTAGTGGTGGTGCTGCTAGAGGTGCGCAGACCCGCCTCCTCTCCTGTGCTGTCCAACTGACCATTAACTACAGCAGTCACATTGGCTGGCACTGTGTTGCTGGTTGCACCGGGGATACCCTCAGCCGAACTCACTGCGTCCTGATCTAGAGAGAGCACTTCAGAGCGGGCTGTGGGCCCATTATTGTTGCCGTCATACTCTTCATAGGTGGATTCTTCTTCTGTGTAATCAACCTGAATATCCACTTCAGCGCGTACATTGCCCATACCCACAACAGGCATCAACAGTGCGTCAATGCGATTGCGATAAGTCTCTTCGAGACGCTGCTTATGCTCCATTTGGGCAGAGTTAAGCTGCATGGAGGCAAAATTATTGGCGTCGGTAAGCAACTTGCCACGTTGATCCACCACCACTACGTCTTCGGTGGCCAAGTAGGGAATACTTGAAGAGACCATATGGGTAATAGCTTCAACCTGCGAACGGGAAACCTGTCTGCCGGGATAAGGGGAGACTACAACCGAGGCTTTGGCTGGTGTTCTGTTGCGGACAAAAACACTCTGTTTTGGCGAGGCGAGATGCACTCGTGCAGAACGGATGGTGTTGATTTGGGTGATGCTTCGGGCCAGCTCTTGCTCCATAGCGGAAACATAGCGAACCTGCTCCATAAACTGACTAGAGGTCATTGAGGCTTCGTCACTGAGGCCGCTGATACCACCATTGGTACCTTCTTGAGGCAAGCCACGGGAAGCGAGGAAAATACGCGCTTCGTGATAGCGTCCATCGGGAACTTTTAATTCTCCGGTACCGCTGTCGATGCGGGCGTTAAAGTCTCCGCCGGAGAGCGCCTCAAAAGCCGCCTGGCGGTCGGATTCAGATAATCCCGGATAGACCGTGCGATAAACGGGGTCTTGCATCCAGGAATAGGCAATAAGAAAGACTGCCACACTCAGGAACGCAACAATCGCCGGCATCGCTTTGCGCACTGCAGGCTGTTGCATAATCTGACTGAGATTAGACAGGCTGACGCTCGTATTAGCTGCTCCCGGAGCAGTGGGTACCTGAGCCTGACCAGGCTGGGACACCGCACCGGGGGCGCCGGCTACTGCGGGGGCCATATTCTGGGTTGGATTGACTGCTGTGGTTGCCATTTCTTATATCTCTTTATGCGTTCTTTAAACGGGCATGTTCATGATGTCTTCGTATGCCTTGAGCACTTTGTTGCGTATTTGCAACGTTGCTTCAAAGGCCAGAGACGACTTCTGCATATTCATAACGACATCGGTAAGCGGTAGATCGTCGCCTCGCTCATAGGCTGCTCGCGAGGCTTTCGCGAGTGCCTGGGCGCTGTTTACATCGTTTAGTGCGCCTTTTACTGCATCGGCGAAACCACCGCCATTGACGGACTGACCACCGACGCGCTCATTAGGTGAAAGATTCACTCCCTGGGCGGCTTGGGCTTGGTACTGTCGAATCTGAGTTAATAGTGATTCAACATTTCCGGCATTAACTGGACTGACCATGTCTGACTCCTCTAACGCGCGTAAGCGCGGGTAACATTAATACCCTGCTCGCGCAGTCGCTGTAATTTGTGGCGCAATGTTCTCGGGCTGATGCCCAGCTGCTCTGCGGCGTGTTCGCGACTTCTGGTGCCATTCAATGCATTCATAATGGCCTGCCATTCGCTGTGTTTGACGGTGCCATTTAAGCTCTCTGAACTGGCCCGGGGTGCAGACCAAACAGGCCGGCTATCCGCCAGTGACTGGGGGGCTCTGGCAGCGGAATGTCGAGCGAAGGGATTTTCCTGGGGCTGGCTGGGTCGACTGTCAAAGCTATCTGCCAACTGAATGTCATCGAAGAGTAAGTGCTGAACATCGATTGCCGCGCCATTAGCTAAGACCATGCCGCGCACTAAAACATTTTGTAATTCACGTACATTGCCGGGCCAGCGATAGCTCTCTAGGCTGAGCTGGGCAGCGCGAGTTAAGCGCGGCGCTTGAGCACCGGCGCTCTGCTGATTTAAAAACTGCTCGGCGAGGGGAAGAATATCTTTTGGTCGCTCACTTAATGAGGGTATTGCCAGCTTAAAGGCGGTCAAGCGGAAATACAGATCTTCTCTAAAAGCCTGTTGCGCAATCGCCGCCTTGAGATCGCGATTGGTTGCCGCAATAACGCGAACATTGAGATCGATGGCTTTTTGGCCACCTAACCTGACCACTGAGCGCTCTTGCAAAATTCGCAGCAGCTTGGCCTGCAGATGAAAAGACATCTCGCCAATTTCATCGAGGAACAGCGTGCCGCCCTGAGCCTGTTCAAATAGCCCAGGTTGGACTTTCGAGGCGCCGGTAAAAGAACCTTTCTCATGACCGAACAACATATCTTCAATTAGATTTTCCGGCATCGCCGCACAGTTAAGGGCAACAAAGGGCCCCTGATGTCGGGCCGATGCATCGTGGAGAATTCGCGCCAACACTTCTTTACCGGCTCCTGTTGGGCCAGTAACCAATACAGTGACATCTACCTGGGCTACACGCTCTGCCAGGGCGAGCAGGTTGCGGCTCACTGGATCGGCGAAGACAAAAGCAGGCTGAGAAATAATTTTTGCCGGCTGGCACTGGGCAAGCTCTAGCACTTCCGCCCATTCAGCTGAGTCAAAGGGACCGGTTGAAATAACGCTAAGTGCACCTTCGCGCATTGCGCGGATAGCCAACTCAAAGTTGCTGCGATCGACCCGGACAATAATCGGTGCCGCGCTATTCGCTGCGGTCAGCCGCGACTGTAATTGCTTAAGCTCCTGGATTGACTGATCTAAGGTGACAACCAGAAGCTGCGCAGTAAACAGCGCAGCGTTGTTTGGCTCTATGCCATCAACCTGGGTTATTGCCAAACCCTGTTGAGCGAAATCCAGCACCTCGACCTGCGATAGCAGCCGATTAGAATCGAACCAAAGAACGTCAATCATTTTGTGATCAGCCACTATTACCTACCCTTAACTAATAGACACGTTGATATGTTTAAAATATCCCTTCTTAGAAGACTGCAATTTATGTGCCAAGAAAGGTTTTCTATTAAATACAACGAGTTAGGTCAAGAGTGGCAAGAAACCGTCAGTTTTTTGCCGCTGGCAAGCAGTCGGCAATTTGACACCGGTTAGGTAGATTGCTGGCAATAACAGCGGCAAGAGTTTGCCACAAACAATGCAATTGAAGATTATTCGGGGCTTTTAGCTGAACGGCTTATAACGGAAGACTGTTGCTTTGGGATATTAATCGGGGATATTAAATGGGGGTATTTATTGAAGAGCTAAGCAATAGAGGTAACAACAATGCCGGGGGCCAAGCTGATACCTTGGGGCTAGGGGAGGCTAGCAAATATCAGGCGCTGCCTGTCAGGCCATGCTTATTAATCTTTTCAATCAAGGTGGTGCGCTGGAGGTTGAGCATTCGGGCGGTTTTAGACACATTGCCCGCAGCGTTGTTCAAAGCGTGACGAATAAGATTGCGCTCTATATCCAACAGATGCTGTTTCAGCTGTAAACCTTCCTCAGGGAAAACTCCACCGCCTTGGGCCAACAAAATGGTCTGCTCAACTTCTTGGTTAAGCTGCTCGTCATGAATAAAAGCTAGGCTCTCGGCCTCGGACACATCACTAATTGCACTGAGAATATCGCTACTGCTTGGATCCACAGAATAACCCTTTGCCGTCAAACCAGTAAGTGGCGATAGACTGGCGACTACTGGGCGATCGCCACCACCCTTCGACCAACCGTCCAACGCTCGAATGCCTGCGGGGACCATACTTGGAATGACTTTGTACAGATCAACTGCCTGTCCCGGATAAAGCGAGGAATAGCGATCAACAAGGTTGGCCAGTTCTCTGACATTGCCAGGCCAGCCGTAGTCTATAAACAGCTGCATGGAGGTAGGATGTAGAGTAATTGGATCTTTGCCGCCCACTGCATGCTGTTGAGCAAAATACTCAAACAACACAGGCACGTCATCTGCGCGCTCACGGAGGGCTTTAATTTCGATGGGCAACACATTGAGGCGATAGTAGAGATCTTCACGGAATAGTGACTTTTCTATCAGGCCGGTAATGTCTTTATGGGTTGCGGCAAGCACTCTTACATCTATGGGAGTCGAGAGTAGGGATCCCACCGAATCAACCTGCCGCTCTTGCAAGACGCGCAATAATTTAACCTGTAGATCAATCGGCATATCACCGATCTCATCGAGAAATAAGGTGCCTTTATTCGCCAGCTCAAAGCGCCCTTTACGATCTGATATAGCACCGGTAAAGGAGCCTTTGCGATGGCCAAACAATTCACTTTCAAGGAGGTCTCGGGGAATGGCGCCACAGTTAACCGGAATAAAAGGTCCATTGGCGCGACTGGAGGACTCGTGCAACGCGCGGGCAACCAACTCTTTGCCAGTGCCGCTATCACCGAGAATCAACACAGTTGACTCGCTGGGCCCAACCATTTCGATGAGCGTGCGTAGCTCTTCGATGGCAGCGCTCTGGCCGATTATTTTTTGCGAACTGGTCAAAAATAATTTCTCGTGTGAGTGCAATCAATAAAAAGGAACAACCACTTGTCCTTCCGCGACCTTACCGTTGCTGTTCCTTTGTGAACTCTATAACAATCCCTAACTACAGCCAACTATCCGACTTCGTGTAGATTTATCTCTTACGATTTGCCATTGTATCGGAATAATCTTTATATAGAGAGTCTAAATGTTTTATTAGCAAATAGATTTAACGCTAAGAGGGTAAGGCTAAAGTTTAATTTGGCACTCCACGCGGAATCTTTGACCCGGTCGGCACGACTGGATAAGCTGTGGCTCGGGTGTAAGCTGAGAGCTTTTTGCGGGAGTACCAGATTCATGAATAAAGTACGTGATGCTTTAGTTGAAGTGATGATTATTATTTTGGTGGGCGGACTGATTGGCGCTGTCCTGGCGGTGGTGTCTAATTTGTTCGTCATTGGCGTGCAGTGGTTTGGCCAGCAGCGCGAAGGCAGCGATATGCTTTCCCTGTCGATTGGCGGAGATACAGTCTCCTTTTCCAGCGTAGTGTTTTTGTGGGCTGCCGCGGCAGTGGTCGTATTTTTAAAGACCAGTCTCGGCATTAGCCGCTGGACCGGGCCCGCAGACTCTATGTATGCAGCCCATCAGGTTAACGAGCCCTTAGATATTAAAACTGGCCTCGCCTCCACACTGGCCGCCTTTGCCTCGGCCAGTGGCGGCGGTTCCGTCGGCCAGTACGGGCCGATTGTGCACTTCGGCGCCACTATGGGTGTCTGGGTCAAACGCTTTGTCTCCAGCCGTCTGTCCCACGAAATCTATCTCGGCTGCGGTGTTGCCGCGGCGATTTCAGCAGGCTTTAACGCCCCCATTGCTGGGGTTATTTTTGCCCATGAGGCAATCCTTAGGCACTTCTCTGTAAGAGCTATTGCACCCATCACTGTTGCCTCGGTCTCCGCCAGTGCCCTGGGCAATCAATGGTTTCCCCATACCACCACGTTCGAAATCAGCAATGTTCTGCCGCCTCTGGCGGAAGTGGTGCCCGTGCTTGTGATGCTCGCACCGGCCTTTGCCCTGGTGGCAATCTGCTTTATGGCTGCGCTGCGTTACTCAGCTCAAACAGCAGCTAAGATGAATACCTCGCCGCTGCTGCTACCCTTTATTGCAGCAACGATTTGCGGTTTGGTTGGGGTTTGGATTCCACAGATTCTCGGTCTCGGCATTTCCAGCATCAATGAGATGATCGCTGGCGAATTCACTCTGTCATTGCTGCTAACGGTGCTGGTGGCTAAGCTGTTAATGACGGCGCTCTGTATTGGTTTCGGTTTATTCGGCGGGGTTTTCTCCCCCTCCCTGTTTATCGGTGTAGCCGCTGGTGCGGTGGCCGGTGAGCTGTTGATCCTGTTTGGTTTTGCCGATATCGCCAGCATTATCAGTGTCGCCGGAATGGCAGCGGTGAGTTCGGCGGTGATCGGCGCCCCGGTGTCTGCAGTGCTGATTATTCTTGAGCTGACCCAATCCTACGAATATGCCGTAGCGGCGATGATTGCGGTAATGGTGTGTAATCTCCTGACCAACCGGGTATTCGGAAATTCGTTTTTTGATCGACAGCTTCTCGACCGCGGAATCGATTTGCTAAAGGGTCGCGAGGCAATCGCTCTAAACCAACAGATTGTCGGGCCCTTTGTCCGTCAGGACTATGTGCGCGCCGAACCCTCGACTACAGGCTCTGAACTCCGTGAAGAAATGCGCAAGCGCGGCCACACCGAAGCCTACATTATAAAAATTGACGGCCAGTTCCTCGGCAAGGTTTCTATTTATGAAGTAATTGAAGCTGCCGATAATAGTATTAATGACTTCGTCGATACACGCCCCATGACCCTTTACTCTCACAACAGTCTCGCTGAGGCGATGGTGACGGTGAGTCAGTTTGTCGGTGAGAGCCTACCTGTGGTCGATGCAGAGACGGGCCAATTGCATGGCAGCTTGCCCGAGGGTGAACTTTTTCAAGCGGTTATAGATGTGCAGAATCAAGCACGTGGTCTCGAGCGCGCTTAAACAAAATCTTTGGTTAGAGCCATTTAGCCAAAGCCATTTAGTCAAAATTATGTAGCAATAGGATCACTATGAAGCAGTTACAACTTGGTATTTTATTTCTCGCACTAATAAGTGGCTCTATTCAGGCAGGTCCCTTTGAAGCCGGACTTAGCGCTCTTGATAGAGCGCACTATGCCACAGCTATGCGCGCCTGGCTTGAGCTGGCGAACGAGGGTGCCGCCGAGGCTCAGAACAATGTCGGCCATCTTTATGAGCAGGGTTTCGGCGTGTCGCAAAACTACGCTACAGCAATGAAATGGTACCGACTGGCTGCGGACCAGGGTCTCGCCGAAGCACAGCATAATATGGGTATGCTCTACTACCATGGCTATGGTGTCGCTGAGAATCAACGCACTGCGGCGAGCTGGTTTAAGCGCGCAGCGCTGCAAGACCTGGTGGACTCTGAGTACATGCTCGGGCTCGCCTATCATGAGGGCAAAGGTGTTGGGCTGAACTATGAACTGGCCCAATACTGGTTTAAGAAAGCGGCATTAAAAGCCTATGGAAATGCACAGTTTATGTATGCCTTTATGCTGCAAGCTGGTGAAGCCAACGAACCCAAGTCATTTGAGGCGCTGGTATGGAGCGAAGTGGCACGACTCAATGGCCAGGCGGGGACCTTTGATATAGCCTATATAGCTAAACTCAAACTCGAGGATGAGCAGATCATCAAAGCAGAAGCACTAGCCCTGAGCTGTGTTGAGAGCAGCTATAGCGACTGCCCTGAGTAACTAATTTACCACTCAACTAGCAAAACATGAATTAAAGCCGGTTTTAGCTAAAGAAATCCTCAGAGACTCCGATTGTATTATTAACTTTGACGAAATCTTGCACCGGAGATTATTAGCATGGCAATGAATAAAAAGGCCCTTAATGCGTACAACAATGTTCATGTTGCATCTGCGACGCCATACGCCGATGGCATCCAGCTTATTCAAATGTTATTTGATGGTTTGGTAGATGCTCTGTCATCTGCTGAAGGTGAAATTCAACGTAAAAATATTCAAGAAAAGTCTCGCTGTATAAATCGCGCCACGAGTATTATTTATGGCCTGCAAGACTCTTTGGATTTTAATAAAGGTTCTGACCTGGCACGTAATCTTAGCGATTTATATGAATATATGGTTCGTCGCGTGATCTTCGCCAACTTGCACAATGACGTCAATGCACTCAGAGAAGTAAAGGGTTTAGTCAATGAGATTCGCGGCGCATGGAAACTATTGCCGTCGCTGCTCAAGCAACAGCCTGTCGCCATGGCTTCTTAAATCTAGGTTTTAGAAATTTAAAATACTCAGCAAAAGTGGCAGTAATATTTTGCGCTGCCACTGACTTATTATTTACACAATAGCGATATTTTCACCTTTATCCCTTCCCTGACATCCTCCCTAAAATTGAATATTCTGCTTGTATAGCAGCGCTTGCAAACTTGACAGCACTCTTCTCTGCATGGCATAACTGCGTCCATTAAAAAAATAATGTGCTAATGATTCGGCGACAGAGTCGGCCTATAGAGATTAGCACTTAAATCAGAAAAGCTACGTGGGGGTACCTAACAATGCTGCTGAGCCAACAGAGGGTGATGCGCATCCTCAATAAAAGTAGCGACGGTGACAGGGTCAGCCGAGGCTGTGATATATTCCTGTCGATATTAATTGTGCTCAATTTAGTTGCCGTATGTCTGGAGTCTGTTGAGAGTTTTAACAGCCTCTATCGAAGCCCATTAATCATTTTTGAAACTATTTCGGTAAGTATATTTTTACTCGAATACAGTTTGCGTATTTGGTCCGTCGCCGCGGACGAAGAAAGCCGAGCCAGTACTGCAAGCGGTCGTCGGTTTAATTATATTTTTAGCTTTACCGGTATTATTGACTTGCTGGCGATTCTTCCCAGCGTGTTACCTCTGCTAATGGGCGGTTTGGATTTACGCTGGTTGCGAGTACTACGTCTGGTGCGTCTGCTAAAAATTTCACATTATTCTTCAGCGCTGGAAGATTTATTTTCAGCTATCTATCAAGAGCGCCGCTCATTTTTTGCGGCTCTCTATCTCATGGGTATCGCGCTGTTTTTATCTAGCTCTTTGATGTATCTCGCCGAGTACGAGGCTCAACCAGAAAAGTTTGCCTCGATTCCACAGACTATGTGGTGGGCGCTGATCACTCTGACCACGGTTGGCTACGGTGACGTCTATCCAATTACTCCACTAGGGCAGACTATTGGTGCCTTTACCGCACTGCTCGGTGTGTGCACTGTAGCTCTGCTAACAGGTATTGTAGCCTCAGCCTTTTCCAATCAAATGGCGCGCCGGGAGGCCATATTTGAAGCTGAAATAATCTCTGCTCTGAGCGACGGCGTGGTGACAGATGATGAACAATGCCACATTGAGGAGTTGCGTGAGAAATTTAAAATAACGGAAGAACATGCCCGCGCCATCTTCGCGCTAATCGAAGAGAAACGGGGCCACTGAGGGGCTGTCTAAGTGACTAGCTATGAGGTTTAACTGTTTAGCTAATTAACTGTTTAGCTAATTAAGTACCCTCGATAATCACTTCTATACGGCGGTTTTTAGAGCGGCCCGCTGGTGAGTCGTTGGGCACCAGTGGTTTAGTATCCGCCAGTCCAGTCACTGAGACTCGGCCATCTTCGATTGCCGAACTATTGAGTAAATAGTCTGCCACAGCCGCTGAGCGAGCTGCAGAGAGATCCCAGTTAGAGCGAAAGCGTTCGCTGAAGGCCATAGGTATGTTGTCGGTATGACCTTCAATGGTAATCAGGCCAGTGCCATCGGCTATGGATTGACCGACTTTGTCTAGCAGCGGTTTAAAGGCTGGCTGCAGATCTGCGTAACCGCTGCGAAAGGAACCGCGCTCCGCAAGACGGACAATAATTTTGTCTCCGTCTCGCTCCACTTCAGCGAGGCCCTGAGCAATTTCATTAGACAGCCGCGCGCGAATTTTTTCGTACTGATCAGCAACCGCCTGTTCACCAGCTTCGTCGCCACGGCCACTGAGGTCGCCGTCGAGAGAGTCCGGCGAGGAGGCGACCACCTGAACCTGAGAGGCGATCTGAGCCTGGGCTGAAGCCACTTTGGCATAGACCTCTAAATCACTCTGCATAAGCTTGGCGCCAGACTTGGATTGACTGTCCTCGCCCTGCTTGCCGGTCTGCCCTTCAGAGACCACTTCGACCACTAGTTGCTTGTCTTTGACCGTGACTTTAACTTTGCCCTCGGCAATTTCTTTAGCCAGAGATTTCTTCAGCGATTCAACATCCGCATTGGTATCAAACTGGTTCTTTTTAAGTTTGTCTTTTAATTCTGCGTCGTCTGGCTGACGCTCGGCAGTGGTCTGCTCTTGAATCACGTCGAGCAGGGTGGGATCCACCTTGGCGGTCTTGTATTGTTTGGCAATTATATTTTCTGCGGTGGGCTGCTCTACAACGGGAACAATTTTCTGCACACCGAATTTTTCGTTCATTGAGCCACTGACTTCTTTGTACTTGGGCACATTCATGTGGGCAAAAGAAAGCAGTAGCACAAAGAATGCCATGAGCAGTGTTGCCATATCAGCAAAGGTGGCCATCCATGCAGGCGCGCCACTTTTACAGGGCGGACAGTCGGCCTCTTCCTCGGGCTCCTCTGGCGGTGGCGGCGGTGTGGGCAGCTCATCCTCAGCATCAACCGCAGCGACTATGGGCTCGGGTGTTGCTTCGGCAGCGCCGTCAGTTGGCTTAATCTCTTCTAGTTCATCAGCCATATCAGCAGCCTCCCAGAGTCATAGGAGAAGGGCTGCAGACGAAATACGCTGAAGTGACAAGATTGATTAGGAACCATCGACGATCACCTCGATACGGCGGTTGCGAGCGCGGCCCGCAGCTGTGTTATTGGATTCAATTGGCCTGGTGTCGGCAAAGCCAGCAACCGTGATGGAACTCTGATCAAGCTCTGAGTTGTCGACAAAAAAGTCGGCCACAGAGGCGGATCGTGCAGCGGAGAGATCCCAGTTGGAATTAAAGCGCTCACTAAAGGCCACTGGAATATTGTCCGTATGACCTTCGACGCGAACTTTGCCGCTAGTGGCTGAGAGAGAGTTACCGACTCGCGTGAGCAGTCCAGCGAAGCCGGGCTGCAAGTTGGAACTGCCCGAGACAAAGGAACCCTGGCTTGCGAGGCGCACAATAATTTTGTCACCATCGCGCTCAACTTCGGCGAGGCCGCTCTCGATATCTGCGGCGAGGGAGAGCCTTATCTGCTGATAGGTATCATCAATATCTTGTTTACGCTGGTCAGCGTCGCCACCAGATGACTGGCGGCTATCACTGTCAGACTGCAAGCCACCAGTCTGCTCTCCAGAGGCTTGGGCCTGTTTGCGCACTTCGATCTCGCTAGAGATTGTCGACTGTAGATCGACCACTTTGGATGCGACTTCAATAGTGGTTTGACTGATCGGACCGCCACCACCTGTGGCGGCATCGTCTTTATCCTGACCACCACTGGCGCGCTCTGACTGAAGCTCCACAACTACCTTGTTGTCTTCAATGGTGACCTTTACTTGACCCTGCTCTATCTGCTCAGAAAGTGCTTCCTGAACACTGCGGAATTCTTTTTGAGTTTTGAAGTCAGCATCTTCGGTCTCGGTTTTTTTAACCACGAACTCCTGGGTAATGTCTTCCGAGCGCTGACGCTTTTGGTCAATCACAGTTGCCTCTGCCAGGGCTGGAGTGTACTCCTCCTTGACCAGACTGGTGGCTGTGGGAATGGAGATTTTTGGCACTATACGTGCGACACCAAAGGCAGAGGCAATCGAACCGGCGACCTGCTTAAATTTTGGGACATTGACTTCGGCAAACGAGAGCAGTAGAACAAAGAATGCCATGAGCAGTGTTGCCATATCGGCAAAAGTTGCCATCCACGAGGGCGCGCCACTCTTACAGGGTGGACATTCCTCTGGCGGCGGCGCGCTGGGCTCTTGAACCCCACCGCCCTCCGCAGGGGCCTTTTCCAGCTCTTGATCGTCAGCCATGGGGTAACTTAGGCTGCCGCGAGTTTAGAGCGGGCTTTAGGACCCAGGAAGGAGCCCAAGAAGTCACTCAGTACACGGGGGTTACCGCCGTCCTGAATAAAGAGTATGCCTTCGATGATCAACTCGTTGTTGGCGGCCTCTAAATCAGCCTGATTTTCTAGCTTCATGGCGATGGGCAGACAGATCACGTTGGCCAAAATGGCGCCGTACATGGTGGTTAACAAGGCAACCGCCATAGCCGGTCCAATGGATTTTGGATCACCCATATTACCCAACATCTGCACCAGACCAATCAGGGTGCCGATCATGCCCATAGCCGGAGCAATTTCGCCCCAGGCGGAGAAGATTTTCGCACCGCGAGCGTGTCGCTGTTTGGTACTGATCAATTCTCGGTCCAGTGAACTTTTAATAATCACCGGGTCTGTGCCATCAACTAACATGGACACCGCTTTTGACATAAACGGATTGTCAATTTCCTGACCTTCGAGGGCGATCATGCCGTCTTTGCGTGCGATCGTCGCGAGTTCAACAATCTGTTCGATCAATGCGCCGGGCTCATCGATTTTGTTTTTGAAGGTCTTGCCCATAACGGCCATAGCGCCGAGAAACTCTCCCAGGGAAGAGCGGAACATAACAACCATAATCGAACCACCAACCACGATTAACAGTGATGGCGTATCGATAAAGGCAGCCATATCGTCGATAGCCATAAATATCAAACCGAAGGCGCCGAGCAGGCCAATAATCGTTGCGAGATCCATGAACATTCCTTACCAATTTCGAAAATTTTAATTGCCTGATATATCAATCAGGCAGCACTAATATTATTTGTCACTTTTTATGTCGTCACTGTTTGTTTTGCATGGCAGTGGCGATTTGTTCTCTGGCTATCCCTTTATATCGGCAGCTCTGTGAAAATATTGAGGAATGATAATAGGCATCGACAATGATTTGTCTCGACTAGAATTTTCTCGCTTTCTGTCGATTACTAAGATAGCCGCGAAGATAGCCCCGGAAGAGTCGAAATTGTGATACCGCTGCTTAGTAGTATATGCTCTTATAGTAGGGTATTTGTTATGGAAGCGACAAAACATGACGGAACAGAAGACCGAGCTAAGGCGGAACGTCTAGCTCACTATCCACACAAGGAGGCTATAGAGTGATTCGAACAGCGATTTCAAGAGTGACTTCAAGATCAGCAAAAATATCTGCCCGCAGAGGTTTCTCCCTGCTCTCAGGTCTGATGCTGTTGTTAACACTCAACAGCTGTGGTGACTACCGCAGCGAAGAGACCTGTGCCGATAGCATTTCTAGAGGTGATAAGGGCCGCTTCGAGGTCAATAAAGATGGCTTCGCCAAGGACATTGAAAGCGGAGTCACCTGGTATAGGTGCTCTGCTGGACAGCGCTATTCAAACTTCCGCTGTAAGGGTGAGATTCTGTTTCTCAACTGGCAGGAAGCTATGGACTATGCCGCAGAATTCTCGGAGAAATCCGGCGTTGTCTGGCGCCTGCCCACAGACAGTGAGATGCAGTCTGTCACCGAAGAAGCCTGCGTAGCGCCTGCGATTAATCACAACGTATTTCCGGAC
>Ga0115546_1000691_pt1 | contig 22304 bp, 18 predicted proteins | sample COGITO_mtgs_1004_FD_87186 | JGI IMG/M metagenome (GOLD analysis project Ga0115546, IMG submission 87186) | Pelagic marine microbial communities from North Sea - COGITO_mtgs_100413 | ecosystem: Environmental > Aquatic > Marine > Epipelagic | place: Germany:Helgoland, sampling site Kabeltonne...
AGCCATGGTTTGTCGCTGTCTATTGGGGGGCCAGATCCACTTCAATACAATTTCCTCAAAGATTTAAAACACTTTTTAAATGCCAATCAGATGTTGGTGTACAGTGAACATCTAAGTTTTTGCACTGATGACGCTGGTCATCTGTATGATCTAATGCCAATTCCATTGACGCAAACGATGGTCGATTACGTGGCTCAGCGAATTCGCCGAGTGCAAGAGTATTTGGATCGTCGAATTGCCATTGAAAACGTTTCTTATTATGCATCTACTGCCTTGGAACTCTCTGAGCTGGAGTTCTTCTTAGCGGTTGTAGAACAAGCTGACTGTGATATCTTACTGGACGTTAATAATGTTTATGTCAACAGCGTTAACCATGGTTATGAGCCTGTCTCGTTTATTCAGGCGCTTCCAAGCGACAAGATTGTGTACATGCATATTGCAGGTCATTACGTTGAGAGTGAGAAACCAGGGCAGGAACTTATCATTGATACTCACGGCGCAGCTGTTGTGCCTTTAGTTTGGCAACTTTTAGAAGTTGCGTATCAAGCACATGGTGTAAGACCGACTTTGCTTGAACGTGATTTTAACTATCCAGCATTTAAAGTGTTAATTGATGAATTGCAGCAAATTCGTCACCTGCAGTCGGTGTATTCTCAGGGAGCGGCTTGTGCCTCTAACGCTTGAGCAATCCTTGCACTTACAAAAACAGTTTGCAGCTCATATCCGAGATCCACTCAAAATACCGAGACCAAGCCAGATATCAGACCAAAGAATGCAGGTGTATCGTGACCTGTTCTTTTCAAGCCTTTCTGGGTTTTTAGACGATACCTTTACTCAATTGCAAGTGTTAATAGAAAGCCAAGACTCGGGTAGTTGGCGAGCGTTAAATCGAGCTTTTTTCAGTGCAGGGGCGGCGCAATCACCTTATTTTCATCGTATTTCGCAAGAGTTTCTCAAGTATCTTGAATCGAGCAACCAATTAGACCCAGCATTGATGGCGTTAGCGTATTACGAACAGACCCATTTCAATGTATTAATGAGTGAGTCTGAGCCCAATGAAGTGGTCAACAGGGCGCTGGAGTGGGCGCTATGTAGTGATGATACCTTACTCTCTCAATGTCTACGGTTGCGTAAAGACGCTCAGCTTTTAGCAGTTACTCATGATATAAAAAGCCTGCAAAAGGTGTCGGTGTGGGATAATAGTATGGCCACATACTTTGCCATACCATCGTTTTTTGTTTTTTCCAAAAATCGCAATAATAATGTATTTTCAACTCAGCTTACGCCCATGAATGCGGCACTTTTAGAGTTAATTCAGGCTGGTGTGCCGCCTAAAGCTGCGTTTGAGTATTTGGCAAAGACTACGAGCGCCAGTGTTGATCAATTACAAGGTTTTGGTTTAGAGTATCTTCGCCAATCCCTTGGACCACTATTATGCCTACAGGACTAAAATATGTTAAACATGAATAACAAACCAGACGCTGTGGGTGCTGGTCGTCAGAATCGGAAGATTGCAATTATTGGCCTGATCATGTCAATCACCAATAAGTTAAATAAGACTAAAAAAGCTGAGTTTTTAGCACCATTGCTATTTCGACTGTTTTTAGCGCCCATTTTTATTACTGCTGGGCTCAACAAATTTATGAATTTTGAATCTACAGTCCAATGGTTTGGTAATAATGATTGGGGGCTTGGTCTGCCTATACCAGGCGTGCTAGCTGTTTTAGCGATCGCGGCAGAAATTGTAGGCGGTTTTTGCCTATTAGTCGGGTTTTTTACCCGTTGGATGACTATTCCATTGATCGTGACTATGCTGGTGGCTCTATTTACAGCCCATATCCAGCATGGTTGGCACGCCATCGCACCTGCGGATCCGAACACTAACATCGCGATAGTGACTCAGTACGTGGGCTTTCCTGGCGCTAAGCAAAGCTTGGATAATGCTAAGGAAGTTAAGCAAAGACTATCCACCGCCAAATCTATTTTACAACAACACGGTAATTATAAGTATTTAACAGAGAAGGGCAGTTTTGTTATTCTTAACAATGGGGTAGAGTTTGCCTTCATCTATCTCATAATGCTGCTATCCTTATTTTTTACAGGTGGCGGTTTATTAAGTTTGGATTATGCCATTATTCGCAAGGGATTGCCGTGGTTGATGCGACGTTAGCTATTAGATGAACGTCACACTTTGCTGATCACTTAAAAATATATTAGATGTTAACATGTTGTTTGTTAGTGTTTGCAAAACGCTTAAATGAGTTGAGCGCAAAGGCCATAGATTATTAGTCGAGGAACAAAAATGGGCATACGATTTTTTTGGCTGACGCTCATGTTGATCGCAGGCCCAAGTCATGCAACTTCGGAGCAAGACCCATGGGAAGGGTTTAATCGTGGTGTTTGGCGATTTAATGAAATAGCCGATCGGTGGGTTGTGCGACCTATTGCTGTGGGTTATAAAGCGATTACACCTGATATAATTGAGTCCGGTATTTCGAATGTTTTTCGGAATGTAAACAGTGTGCCAACAGCGTTGAATAATTTAATTCAGGGCAAGCCTGGCCGTGCCGGCCAAGATATGGCTCGCTTTGTCTTTAACTTTACTTTTGGTGTTTTTGGCTTGTATGACATAGCATCAGACATTGGCTTGCCTATACATGAGGAAGATTTTGGCCAAACTTTAGGAGTTTGGGGTCTACCGCAGGGTCCGTATATGATTTTACCTATTGTAGGGCCATCGACGGTCAGGGACACAGGTGGTTGGCTAGTAGACATGCAATACGAACTCTACAGTTTAATTACGCCAGAGAGTGATCGGCACTATACGCAGGTCCTTCGCGTCACCGACTTAAGAGCTGGCTTGCTTCGGCTTGATGGTATAGCGCCTGGCGATCAATATTTATTTTTTCGCGATGCTTATTTACAGCGTCGGGCAGGTTTAGTTCGGGATGGCCGCCGAGATGAAACATCACAAGATGACTTTATAACTGATGACTTTTAATACATATGCTGAAAAATAAGCCCTATTTCGAAGGTATGAGTCTCCAGCATCTGGCTGACCCTTACAACTTGTGCCTTCGCCTCTAAATTTGGTAATTCACTACGCTCGCTTGGTAGAGTGATGCTCACACTGCTACCAACTTTCAGTTTCTTATCTGTTTCCATCAATACCCCTGTGCCACTTAAGTTTTTACATCGTCCATTGTGTTTTTCTTGGCTATTCAGGGTCGTGAAGTAAATGTTCGAGTCTAGTTTCATTCGTAAAAAATTGCGTTTCTCACTAAAGCCTCGTCCGTTTTTCCAAGAGTCGTCCATAGAATCATATTTTGATTGTCCAGTCATGGTGTCATCTCCGTTTAGTGATAATAGAGCCGATCTTCTAAAAAATAGCAGATTTTGACTGTTTTACCACTAAAAACACTAAATCTATGATTTTGTAAGTTTTTGACGAGAGTGCGATCAAGGCCCAGTATAATGGCCGTCGAACGTGAGAAATGTTCATTTTGGCCATGAATATAGCTCGATATTAAAATAACATCTAAAAAATGAGGAGAGATTATCATGGAGCGAGTCCAGTTTAGAAGCAAAAAAGGCGTTTTTCTGATCCGATTATTAGGAACGCTTGAATTTAAGACCAGCGCTGGTCTAGATGTTTTGTTAAGCTGGATACAATCTGATAGAAGTATCCAACGGATTATTATTAACCTGGAGCAGGCACGATCTATCGATTCTACAAGCCTTGGCTTGATTGCCCAGCTTGGGTTATACGCTAATCTCAAGCACCAGCAAAAACCTATTTTATGTCCAGGTAAGTCACCTAAGGTAAAAGATACACTTTCAAATTTACAGTTGCATAAATTATTTCGTTGGAAGGGTGAGGACGAGGTTTTTTTAATTAAAGATCGAGAATGTATCACATTATTAGAGCCACTGAATGAGCCTGAAGACATTATTTGTGAGCGAGCCATCAGTGCACATAAAGCTTTAATGAGTTTAAGTGAGCAAAATCATTTAGAGTTTAAATCTGTGATGGTGAGGTTACGTTTAGAAAAAGCATTATTAAAGCAAGAATGTGTGGATATACAGTCAGGTTACGAGAATCTAAAGCCCTCTGATATAGTTCGATTAGCAACACTAGCTGGTACTTCCCAGCCAGTGATACACTAATAATTTGTCGCTAGCGTGCTGTGCTGGTGACTAAATCCTATTTGGCTTAGTTGTAATAATACCTTTTTAATTCCATTCATATTTTAGTTTAAAATCAATGAGGTTGCGTCTGCAATGCCTGGTCTAGCGTAGTGTTGTATTGCCGGATCAGGCGTGTCGGTTATTGTATAAGGCAAAAGTTGAATTTGTAGTGGTTTATCAATATTTAACCGCTGCGCAGTACTATCATCGATGGCATTATAATCTATATAATGGCAACCCCATACCTCTAACCGCTGTAACTGCGAAAGCTGAGTAAAATCTCTTAAGATAGAGTGATCTATCTCGGTATGGTTCAGCTTTAACTCTGTTAAAGTTTGCACATGCGGGAGAGTGCGAACCAATTGCTTTGTTTTTAAGCCATTGTGGCTTAAATCAAGCGATTGTAGGGCAGGTAAGGCATTAAGTGCTTGATCAACGGACATATCTGTGTCGATTGCAAACGCTTTGCGATTACAAGTGACGAGTTTGTTGGATAAATGTAGACCAGTTAAAAAACGCTCTGAATTGATAACTGTATGTATAGTGACTGAGTCTTTACCTTGGCCTCGTAAAAGATTTTCACTAGCTGCGACAGTGAGGGGGGCATCAAATGTAGATATGTTGACGCCATGACGAATTATAAGCTGTGAGAGTGCGGTTAAACTCGATAAAGTGTTGAACGTCGACATGTGCACAGACATATCTTTGCCACTTAAATTGAGACTTTCAAGTTTATGTAGCTGGTTGAGCTGCGACATATTTTGATCATTGAGAACATCGTTCCAGTGATTATTAGATAAATCAAGCGATTGCAGGTGTGGCAACGAAGCCACCCTGGCCGTAATTAAGGCACAGTCTTCAAATGCATGGGGATCGTCAACTTTTATTTCGCTTAAGCGTAAATGGGAAAGTTTTGGTAATATGCTTAACCGAGGAATTTCATCTAATTCTCTTTTACCAAGGGTTGCTTGGGCTATGGAGAGTTGTTCCAATGACCTTATTGCCGAAATATAATGAAGTTTTGATTGGCGAGGACCATTGATTCCACTTCGAAAACTACAGTCAACCAGGTCCAAAACTCGCAGCTGATGCAGCCGCTCACTTGCATTGATCACAGCATTAGCCCGGCCCCGTGAAATAGCGAGTGTTTGAAGGTGCTTGGGTGCTATTGAAACAAGGCTTGGTTTTATATATAAGCGCCCAGTTGTAAGATCCCGTGCAGGCGAAGTGTAGCGATCAAATGATTCAACCAACGCCAGGTGCTTAATAGAATTTTGGGTGATCTGATGAGTTCTTTTAGAGCATTCAGAAAAGGCTATGAGCGAAACACTGTCTAAATGAGTACCTTTCTTTAAAGCACTAAAACCATGCACCGCATCTTCAGGCTGTAACGTATTAAAAACCTTGTTTAACGCTGCGGATTCAGTAGATATTGGCGTTAAAAACCGGCCAGGAAACTGTGCCAGTGTTGTAAGCATGTGTTTAGTGACGCTTTCACTCGCTGCGTCAGTATGTGTAAACCACTGTTTACTCGTCATTGCACCCAATGCCAAGTAGAGATGGCTGACAATTTTTTCAATGATTAAGTCATCGAGCTCATGCAAATGCCCTTTTGACATTGGTATCGTCACTTGCCTTAGACGAGCAACTTGGGAAGCGACGCGAGGCTCACTATGCTCAGTTCGTGATCGTTTAAGACTTGTAGTAGGAAGTTGTACTGGTTCAAGCCCAGCGAGGTGGTCTTGAGATCTTTGCACGTCTGTCCTAGGTAACTCATTATGTTGATCACCACTTGATGCCGATATTTTCATAATTGCAATTCGCTATATAAAATAAGTCAAAAATGATAGCATATATTTTTATTGCAAGGAAAACCAGTATTATTAACGCTTTGGGTATATTTTAATCTTGAGGTATGGTAAGTGGTCGCGGTGCGATATGGCTGCATTTGTAGCCTATTTTCTTCTTGAATTTTTACCGCGCGCCAATCCAACGCCAGTAATCAGCTCAGTATCGAGTGCTTTTAAGTCATCAGCCAGTTTCATCAGTGTCATCAATACTGTCGAGCATGTCACTGATTTTTGCAGCTTCAAGTGCAAGCTGGTCATCGTGCTCAGGTTCATCAGAGGGAGGGGGATTTTCAACTGGTTTGGTTTCAACAGCTTTAGTATGGGCTAGAGCTTTGGCTTTATTGATATCATCAATCAGGGCTTGGTCTTCATTGTCAGCTTTGGCTTTATTTTTAACAAGCCAGCGCTTAGTAAAAAATGCAATAGTTCCAAGAAGTACCACATTGACAAGTGCAACGCCAATTAAAACAAATATTGAATATCGAGAGAATGACGAGGCTTGATTTGAGGCTGTATTGACATCGTTAATTTTGACTTGAGGTATAGTTTCTTTTTTGGTTGCCACTACCATTTCATCTGGTATTTGAGCCAGTTTTTCATGTTGCATGGTTTTTACAATGATGTCCTGGACTTGCTTTTGTTCTTCTTGATTACCAATGTTACTCATATCTGCAAACAAATCGGATGGTTGTTGAATATTTGCGTTTACGGTCGCTGTGTAATCTACATTGACAGGACCTTGGGTCAGATGGAATGCATCACCCGCAGTGGTTTTTCCTTCTACAGCAATAAATGCTTTGTAAACGGCATCGCCTTCAGTTGCTGGTACTTGCATGATATAAGTACCAAAATTTGTTTTCTCAAGCATTACGATTTTAATGTCGCCGCTGGGGGTTTTGATACTGCCTTTGACTTCTAAGCTGTTTGGGTCGACTAAGCCTTGAATGGGCACGTAGTTTACGAAGTAGCTTGTACTGTCGGTTTGGGCATTTAAAGCAACACTGCTTTCAAGCACTTGTGCAAAGACTCGTGTCTTTTTGGTCTCGCTGCGTTTAAACGTTTTGCCATCGACTAACACTTTGAACTCATGCTCGCCATTGACCAATGTCTTTGATAGTTTGGCTCGAAAAATACCATCTATAGGTGTCCTGACTTGATTTCTGTTATGGGATGATACTGTAGCTGTCATGACTTTTGGCGGATCAGCTAATACTGTTTGTTGGAAACTGATTTCGAGTAAAGATAAAAGACTTGGTGTGGAGATAGGGTCTTGTCCATCAGCAAGGTAAAACTCTAAATTTACAGTTTGACCCGCGATGATATTATTGGGCAAGCCTTTAAGGGTCAATTCTAGATCACTGACAATGGTAACCCTATTGTCTGGATCTAGATCAGCTTCTAAAGTCCAAGTGCCTGACTCTGGGGCTTTAACTGTAATTAAATCGTATTTACTGTCTGTGTACCATGTGCTTTGCTCAGGTTGTGCTTTTGACAATATTTTTTGACTTGGTGAAACAAGTCGACTGGTTGGAGAGCCAGTTTTACGAAAAACAAGCGCTGTAAATTCTTGGATATTACTGTCGACTTCAAAACGATTACCTTCTAGTGGAACCTGATCTGCAGCAATGGATTGATCAAATGCTTGTAAAAACGTATTGGTAAGTTCTTCTGCTGATTGTGTTAAAGCATAGGTACCATTCGAGCCGATTGCGAGCCGTTGCAGTAGGTCTTGGTCTGCGTTTTCTGATAGCGCAATAGTGTGAATTTGAATGTTAGATTGGCTCATTTTTGGGAGCAGGTCTTGCAAAATACGCTGACGAGAGGCTTGATTTAGTCCCGGTATTTTGCTGATATCAACCTGACCGTCAGTGAGTAAAATAATACTTTTACTTTGCGCGTCAGCACTAAACGCGCGCATACTTTCGGTGATGGCATCTTCAATATTAGTTAACTGACCTTTAGAGTGGACCTGGTCTAAATTGCGCACAGTCTTTGCTTTCCAGTCAGCGTCTACTTCGCCGAAGGCCATGACTTGCTGATTCTCGGCATCAAACAGCCAAATACCGGCTTTACTACCAGTTGGAATCATTTGTGCAGCGAGTCTTAACGCCGGCTTGCGTAAATTTAGAGGATCGTTTTTTTGCATACTTCCAGAGGTGTCAATCAGCATAATCACTTCATGTCCCGCAAAGGCCACGTTTGAGAGCAGGCATGCAATTAATGCTATCATAACTGGCAAATTGCGTTGATGTCGTCCACCATCAACTGTCAGGGAGTATGAAAAGAGTTTAGATAACCATAATATGATTAATTGCATTATTGTGCCTTAAGTTTGCTTATGAGAAAAGCTTCACTTAAGAATAGTCTGAATCGGTAACACAAGCTTAAGCTTTTGAAGTCTTAGCTTGTTTGATCTTTTTAGATCTATTGGGCTTGCCATTTGTTTTTCGAAACTTACGAAGAGAGGCGCCAGAGAGGTGAATACCATAAAGCATTAGTGAGGTCACTATTAATGCGATCATAACATGTTGGCCGAGTTGGACAAGAACGCTAATCGCCTGCTCGTTTTGAATAAAAAAGTATTCGAAAAGAAAATAGAGCGCGCTTGGCACCATCCAATCATTGCTCATTTGGATGGGTGCTGCGAAAAACACCATAATAGCGACTAACAAATTCCAACGTAGCCATCCCCAGGGAATAGGTTTAATCAAAAAGTAACCACTAATGCCCATAATCGCTAATGCTACAATATAGCCGATCCAAAGGGTTTGATACTCAAAAAGTGCCATGTGATATCTCTTTCTAAGGATAAGGTTCATTTAAAGTCCAGCAGACTTTGCTTGCGCTGCATTAGCTTTGTTAATTTGGCGGTAAAAAAATTGGCCAATACTGATCAAGTATAGCCGACGCTTCCTGCAAAAAGGGTTGGCGCCATTCATGCAAAAAACAGGGCAGTGTAGTTGGTTGGGCTAGTCTTTGCCGGCTATAATACTCCATAAAAATATGCAGCCAAGCACTTCTACAAAGTGCGCTGCTCGGCAGATCAAAATGAACTGCTGTTTGCTCAGTGAGTTCTCTGATTAGACCAAGCGCTTTTTTACCGTTTTTATTTAAGCGAAAGGCCAGGTCATTATTTGAGTAGGTGGGTAATATTTGCCAGGCGTCGTAAAAATCTTGGCGTAATTCATCAATGTCTAAAGTGTTGATGAATAAAGTTTTTGCTTGTGGATGTAGCCGAATGGATTTTTTATATTTAGACGTTGTTGGATTAAAAAGTAGCTGAAAAAAAACTTGTGCTTTAGGAGGAGCGTCTAAATCGCCTAAACGACTAAGTTTTAATAAAGCCTCATCTGTTAAATGCCATTTTCTTGGGACATCTAAATACTTGACACTTTTTTCGCGCCACTCCATAAGATGGGCAAACCGAGCCCTTAGATGGCCAGGAGTTTTTGAAAGTAGTGATTGTTTAGTGCTATAGCATTGCCCCTCAATTGCCATAGGCCAAGTCTTATATAGGCATATACAATCGTCCAGCACTTTATATAGATGATTTTTCTTACGAAGCTGATCAAGAATAATGGGAGCTACAGCCATAAGCGCGCTGACATCGCTTGCAGCATAATACAGCCTTCGCCAGCACAACGGTCGCTCAGTCCAGTTCGACTGAGCCATTGATGTTGGCACAGGATGATCAGGTGCGAGAGTGTCTACGAGCTTTGAAAGACTTATTTGTGCGCCTAAATTTAAAAAAGCTGCTGCAACTTGGGTGTCCAATAAAGCGGTAAAACTTCTTGGCACTGAAAGCTGGTCCAGTAATGCAAGATCTTCTGATGGTGAGTGCATAAGAATAACAACTTGATGAATCTGACAATCTTGATATAGTTGCGTTATAAACACTTTTAATGCTTTAGCCGAGAGGATCGTTAAATCCAATAAAGCAATATGTGTTGTATCTAACGAGTGCCAGCCGAGTTGCAAAAGCCCTGGTTGAGCATAAAAATTTTGCGTTCTAACAAACTCAGTGTCAATAGCAATAGCATGAGTACCAGGAATTTCTGATGTCAACCGAAGGCTAAGTGTCGTCAAATCCTGTGTTGTTTGAATCCATTCGATCACCGTACTAAAACCTGTTATTGTAAAGTGGCTGTCTTTGATAAAGGGCTTGAGCTAAAGTAGCACTGTCTGTATATTCTAGCTCGCCACCTATTGGAATACCTTGTGCAATACGAGTAAGTGTTAAGCCTCGGGGCTCCAGCTTGGTGTGTAAAAAATGAGCGGTGGTTTCACCATCAATACTACCATTAGTCGCAATAATGATTTCTTGAATGGGGTTATGATCAAGTAATTGTTCTAAGCGATCTAAGCCAAGTTCGAGTGGGCCAATCCCGTCAATTGGCGATAAATAACCATGTAAAACAAAAAATCGACCTTTAAAAGCGCCGCTTTGTTCTATTGCCAAAAGATCGATCGGGCTTTCAACGATGCATAATAGTTCTGAATTTTGATGCTTGAGGCAAATATGGCAAACATCCATTTCAGTAAAGTGTCGACAGACATCGCACATTTTAATGGTGTTAACTAACTTAGGGAGAATTTCACCTAACATTAATGCTGTGGTTTTATCTCGTCGTAAGAGATAGAAGGCAATTCGTTGGGCAGACTTTTGCCCTATCCCAGGAAGTCGAGATAGAGCATAAATAGCTTCATCGATAAGTGGTAATTTATCGTTCATTTAGCTTAAACGTGGCTTGATAGAATCTGATAATTTTGTATCGTCAGTATTACCCATCATGCTTGCAACCGAATCTTGATTAATTTTTTCAACACGCATAACAGCATCGTTAATAGCGCCAGCAATAAGCTCTTGTACTTGTTGTTTTGAGCCTTGTAGTACCGAGTCGTTGATATCAACGCTTTTAACTGCAAAGCGACCAGTCATTACAATTTTAACCATGCCAGCGCCAGATTCTCCTATTACTTCTGTTTGCTCAAGTTTTACTTGGGCTTTTTGTAATTCTTCTTGAATACGCTGAGCTTGGGCCATTATTTCTTCTACTGTTGGTTGTTCAGACATAAAAATTTCCGTCCTATATGTGTCTATTAGTGTATTAAATTTCCACAATTTCGAATGATACAGTGGCCTTTTCATTAAGTCTTTTTATAAATTGAGATTGTTGGAGTCGCAATTCAAACTCTGCTTCTAATCTAATGTTTTCTTCAGTGCGAAGCAGCGCCGGTGATTGATTAAGCTCTGACTGCTGCTCTATTTCAATAAGAATTTTAAGCTTTAGGGCAGTAGAGAGCAAGCTTGCGACTTGGTTCGCAGTTTGCACTGGATCATAACTAAATACCTTGCTTGACACAACAAGATGGGCGACCCAGTGTTCCGGTTTTTGTTGCATTTGTGTTATGCATGAGTTGTAAAGCAATTGACCGAACATACCGCCGGGTGAATGACGTTTAACAAATTCAAACCAATTTTGAGGGTCTACTAAAGTATTTGGATCAACTACGTTAACATTGTGCACCGTCAAAGAGGGTTTGGATGCTGGCTTTTCGGTTTTCTTCAATTGCACTGAAGGCAAAATATTGCTTTTCATGGGTGTATTTTGATGATCTAATTCAAGGGCTTCAGATGCTTTAAGGTTTTTTTTTTCTTCTGAATTTGCAGCGTTCGCTTGAGTTGCAATCCCCAGGTTTACTTGATCGGTGTTAATAGACTGAAAGCAGCTAATGCGTAATATCGCCATCCGGGCAGCTGTACCTGGGCTACTCGCAAAGCTTAAGGTTTTTCGCGCTTGTAATAAAGTTTCGAAACAAAGTTGTAATTGGGTTGGGCTAGAAATTTGCGCTAGCTCAAGCACGCAATCTCGTAAACTTGGGTCTACAATAAGCGCTTGAATATCTTGTTCTCCTAATGCTTGAGCCAATGCTACGTGGTGGCAAAGTTCTAACAAATCCTTGAGCACTTGATTGGCGTCTGCGCCGGTGGATTGAATATGATTAAAAAGATCCAAACTGACTTTGACTGGTTCAGCAAGAAGACTACGCAATAATTGATGGGCCAATTGTTGATCAAGTATACCAAGCATACTGGTCACAGCGGTTGTTAATACTTGGCCCTGGCCTTGGCTACGGGCTTGGTCTGTCAGTGTCAAGGCATCTCGCATGCTGCCTTGAGCCGCTTCTGCTAACAGATATAGGGCTTGATCTTCAAAAGGGATTGCTTCTTTTTTGAGGATCAATTCTATGTGCTGTTGAATAAGCGGGATAGACAGTAATTGCAAATGAAATTGCAAGCACCTAGAAAGCACTGTGATTGGTAGTTTTTGTGGATCAGTTGTGGCTAAAATAAATTTAACATGTTCGGGTGGTTCTTCTAATGTTTTGAGCAGAGCGTTAAAGCTGTGCGTGGAAAGCATATGCACTTCATCAATGAGATATATTTTAAAACGACCTTGCGTAGGTACGAACTGCACGTCCTCAAGTAGCTCTCGAGTATCTTCAACTTTAGTATTGGAGGCACCATCTACTTCTATTAAATCAACGAACCTGGAGGATGCAATACTCATGCATGGGCTGCAAACACCACACGGGGACGATGAAATACCTTTTTCACAATTAAGTGCTTTAGCAAAAAGTCGGCCTAAAGTCGTTTTGCCTACGCCTCTTGTGCCCGTCAGTAAATAAGCATGGTGTAAGTTTTGTTGATCTAAAGAATAGGTGAGAGCTTGAAGAACATGTTCTTGTCCAACAACTTCGTCAAAATTTTGTGGTCGATAGGCTCTTGCAAAGGCCTGATGTTTGGAGGCAGTGTTGGTTTCTATCACAATATACCTGATAACACCAAGAGAAATGGCGGCAGCTCACCAGCTACATTTCGGCACATGCATCATTGGCTACCGTTGCTTCCTTCCGGACCTGGCGGAGTTCACCGACTAGCATTGCGAAAGAACCGATGAGCTACCATCGAATACGTTTTCACAAACGAATGACGAGTGTAACACCGACTAATATAGTAATCAATAGACTATTAAGATGGACTGCTAATTTACTTTCTTTTTTTTAAATAAAATGAGTACTTATTGAGTATTAGGTAATGTCTCTAATAATACCAATCAGTAAAAGGCCGCCATTAGGCAGTTGGCTTGCAACCTTTTTTGTTAAAATTGTGCGAATTTCGTTGTTTGAATTAGTCAGTTGTTCTTTTACTTCGATGGATTGATTGCTCATAAAAACTTCATTATCTTTTCGCCAAAAGTGTTCAGCTTCTGCTTTTGGAAAGAGATCATAGTCGCTTTTACCAATATAATCTTGTCGCTGTACCCCCATCAAACTGCACATGGCGTCGTTTAACATGAGCCATCGGTGGCGGTCATCTTTTATGAAAATAGGCTCTGGTATTTGATTAAACACGATTCGCAGTAAAGCCACTTCATTTTGTAAAGTGGTCCGTTCTATACTTTGTTCAGTATAATGAAAGATGTAATGTTTTTCATGATAAGAACCAGTGATAAGCAGTAGCAAAACTTGGTCTTTATTCTTAAGTTGTAGCTGAATTTGAAGTTTAGAGCATTGACCAGGCTTAATAATCTTATGAAAATATAATAACAATTCTTCAGCGGCTGGGCTTGCGAAGCACGCGCTCAATTCCTTGATTGTTGACTCTGGTGCTAATGAAAAAACGGCTTGCGTCGAACTGCAATTTTTTAAAGTTTTTTGCAATGGGTTAAGTATTAAAGTGCCGCTAATCATCTTTCTACAACCTCTCATTTTTGAATAAGCTTATAGGCATTTAGTGTAGTCTAAATGAATGAAATAAAGAGTTCTAAGGTGTTAACGCTGTCCTGATTGCTTTTTAATCGGCAATAGAAGGGTTGTCTATAACTAAAGATCTAACTTTATTGATATTTCCAGTGCTGGACATTCTTGTTGAGATTTTGTGTAATGGAGAGGACTTGACGAGATGCTTACAATATGTTGTCAAATCTTGGTGCTCAAAGGATTTGAGTGCAACATAAGATCAGTGTGAAATTAATCATGCTCTTAAAGGAAAAATGTCCAAGGAACAACAGTTATGTCTTTGTTTAAAATGCTGTTAATAGGAATACTTTATTTTGTTTGCGCCAATGTGTTTGCACAAGGTGATCGGGCATGCGTTAAGGTGGCTAATGAGGTGTGCGATCGAGCGGACTTGAACGATGCGTACCGGGCAGGTATGCCCAGCTTCGTTAAAGTCGCTGAGTTGTTAAAAAAAAATCATGCTCAGGTACACACTCATTTATCAAGAGCTAGTCATTTAATAGCAGTGCGGGGCACACCTATCGTTCAATTCTCATCAGCGATGGTTGCATTAGAAACTCGCTTGCAAGCCAATGGTTATATTATTGGAGCTGATGAACAAGGGCCTCGAGTCTTTACCACCAGAAATAACCAGCAAATGATCATTATTGAAGAGCATGCGAATAATGGACAATCTCAAGTGTCTATTGCGTATTGGACTGATCAAGTGCCTTTCGAAACTGAAATGACTGAAAAAATGGCACGAGCCCACAGCCAATACCGCCAATAAAGCCGTATAAATGAGCTTGTATTGCAACTGGTGCACCTATAATGGAAGCAATATTACTTTGATCAAGCCAATGCAATTGTTCTGCAATAATTTTTGCGGTGAGTAAACTGAAGCACAGTACATGTAAAGCTGGTGTATCACGCCAATATTGTATAAGCAAGAAGCTCAAGTAGCCGTGCAAGATGGCTGAAAGGCCCAAATATTCAACCTGATCGAAGACGAGTAACAGTAGACTGACCCAAGCACAAAGTATTATCAAAACCAATATGGAGTCTTGCCAGCGAACCTCACGATAAAATCCAAGGCTGACAATGAAAAGTCCGAGAAGATTCATGACAAGGTGCGCCGTATTTGTATGCACTAAATGGCCAGTAACAATGCGCCACCATTGATGGTCAAGCGCAACCCAGGGTCGAAGACTAAACCAAGTGCGATCGAAAAAACTGAGCGTGATCGCACTCATGGCTATTAAAATTTGAGGCCAATGCTGTAAGGCCCGTTGAGTTTTAAGATTCAAGTTGGCGTAGCTCTTGTTGTTGGTTTTGATAGTGCTTTATTTTAGTGGATGCGTCTTCAATAGTGAGTTTAACAGCTTGTACTACAGGCTCTGGAGCGTTGGCGCAAAACTTTTCATTTTGAATCTGTGCTTGAGCTTTACTAAGCTCTGCCTGTAGTTTTTCTATAGTTTTACTAACCCGAGCTTGTTCTTGAGCGACATCAATCAGGCCTGCTAGGGGCACGAGTACTTGCAGATCACCAATAATGAGGCTTGCAGCGATAGGTTTGTCTTGATCTTGCTCTAACCAGTGAATGGAGTCAGCTTGTGCTAATGCACGAATGAGTTCATCGCCATTTGCGGCAAGTTGTCGATCGGTGGTTGTTCCACCAGTTAAAAGGACAGGAATTTTAATACTATGGGGAATATTCATTTCGCCACGAATGGTGCGCAGGCCGGCGATCATATCCTGCGTCCAGCTCATCGTTTGAGTGCTTGCTTCATCTTTAAATTGGTCGTTCACTTGAGGGTATTGTGCTGTCATAATGGTAACTTTGTCGTGCTGATGAAGATGGGGTTGCAAGGTTTTCCATATACTTTCGGTAATGTATGGCATTATAGGGTGTAGCAACCTCATCAGCTGATCTAAAACATACACACAGGCTAATCGAGTGGCTTTTTGCTGTATTTGCAGGTCTGATAGGTCCTGAGGTGTGGCATCAGCTGGCAATTTTTTATAGAGCGTGATTTTTGCTAATTCAAGATACCAGTCACAAAATTCGTGCCAGGCAAATTGGTAAAGGGTTTGGGCCAGAAGGTCAAAGCGATAACTATCGTAAGCTGTGTGGGCTTTGTGAATAGCGTCTTGCAGTTGATTGAGAATCCATCGATTCGCAATATTTTGAGTGCTTGTGAGCACCATCAAATGATCCCTTGGTAAAGCAGGCATGTCTGGTGCCAAACACGTCATATGCACAAAACGAGAGGCGTTCCAAAGCTTGTTACAAAAATTGCGATAGCCTTCAATTCGGCCGGTATCAAAGCGAATATCTCGTCCTGTACTTGCCAGCGCACAAAATGTAAAACGAAGGGCATCTGTACCATAGGCATTAATACCGGCTGGAAACTCTTTACGCGTCGCTTTTTCGATTTTTTTTGCTTCGTTGGGCTTCATAAGATGAGCTGTGCGTTTTTGCACTAAGGCTTCAAGTTCAATGCCATCTATTAAATCAATTGGGTCGAGGACATTGCCCTTTGATTTGGACATTTTTTGTCCTTCGCTATCTCGAATAAGTCCATGCATATATACTGTTTTAAACGGTACTTGTTTGCGAAATTTAAGTGTCAGCATAATCATTCTGGCAACCCAGAAAAAAATGATATCAAATCCAGTGACTAGCACATTAGTGGGATGAAATTGCGCTAAGTCGTCAGTAGGCTCTGGCCAGCCAAGTGTGCCGAAAGACCAGAGTGCAGAGGAAAACCAAGTGTCGAGGACGTCGTCATCCTGATGTAGCTGCACGCTTTTTTCAAGATTATAATATTGGCGTATTTCTGCTTCAGTATGACCTACATACACGTGGTTTTGCTCATCATACCAAGCAGGAATTCGATGACCCCACCACAGTTGTCGACTAATACACCAGTCCTCAATATTATTCATCCAAGAAAAATACGTGTTTTCCCAGTTTTTCGGAACGAATTCAATGTCGCCATTTTTGACGGCTTCTATAGCTGGCTCTGCAAGTACTTTGGCTCGAACAAACCATTGGCTCGTCAGTATCGGCTCTATTGCTGCGCCTGTTCGTTCACCTCGTGGCGTTTTTAGAGTGTGGGGCTCAGTTTTAACTAAGAGCCCAAGAGCATCCATTTGACTCACAACTTGATCGCGAGCAACGTATCGATCAAGCCCTTGAAAGCTCTTGGGTACATTATCATTTAAGGTTGCGTCCAAGTTCAAAATTTCAATTAAAGGGAGTTCGTGGCGTTGACCGACGGCGAAATCGTTAAAATCATGAGCTGGGGTAATTTTTACACAACCTGTGCCAAACTCGGGGTCAACATAATCGTCAGCGATTATGGGAATAGGTCGATCGCAAATTGGTAGCTGCACAAAGCATCCTATGAGCGATGCATAGCGCGTATCAGCAGGGTGGACTGCTATGGCAGCATCACCAAACATAGTTTCCGGCCTAGTCGTTGCAATTGTAATGAAATGTCGCGACCCTTCTACAGGATCAATAATCGGGTATTGAAAATGCCACATGAAACCAGGTTCTTCTTGATTAACCACCTCAAGATCTGAAACTGATGTGTTTAATTTCGGATCCCAATTTACTAAACGCTTACCCTTATATATAAGGTCCTCGCGATACAACTGAATAAAGACATCCATTACGGCCCGACTAAAGCCTTCATCCATAGTAAACCTCTCTCGAGACCAGTCTAAAGAAGCTCCTAAACGGCGCATTTGTTGGGTAATATTACCCCCAGATTCTTCTTTCCATTGCCAGATTCGATCGGTAAATTTATCTCGTCCAAGTGCATGGCGAGTAGTATTTTCAGCCTCCAGTTGTCTTTCTACCACAATTTGTGTGGCGATACCGGCGTGATCTGTACCTGGCATCCAAAGCGTTCGTTTACCTTGCATTCGCTGATATCGAATAAGAATATCCATTAAAGCATTTTGAAAGGCATGGCCCATATGGAGGTTGCCAGTGACGTTGGGGGGCGGAATTACGATGCTGTAATGAGTTTGTCCTTGATCGGCGCTTGGCTCAAAATAACCGGAGGATTCCCAGTGTTTATAGAGTTGCTGTTCTATGGATTGTGGGTCGTATGTTTTATTCATGTTTTTTCTCAGTTATCTATAAGCGTTCAAAAGCATAAGCGGGTTCAATATGTCTGCAGTATATCTGAAACTTGTTGAGAGCAAAACCGAGCTTGCGAATTTCTCTTTTTACTTGTGGAAGGGTTTACTCAAGTGATTAAAATTTTGAAGTGCATCACAGTAAGTCAGCAGCCGGTAGCATAAAGTGTGATTTTATTTTCACATAATTACTAATGAGCGATGCCCATGATGCTTTTGCAGCACCCAAATCGATACCTTCGACTTAGAAATGATATAAGTCAGGATGATATTAAAAAGTCCCTGGAGCAGTGTAGATCTGCAGTTAATTTGATGTTAGCCTGCGTGAATAAGTTAGGCTGGTCACTTATTTTGCAGACTCTACTTGGCCAAGAACTATTACGGTTAGAAACATGCTTTCGGATAAGGCGTTTTTCTGATCCATCTATGAAAGCATTCCATGAGCGCCTGGCTAGACTTATCGTCAGTGTGGATCGTCAACACATTACAACTTGGCCAATATTAATCGCTCGTACAGAATACTTGATGACAAAACTGGCAAGCTATCTGGGTGTAAGCGGCGATCATGATAATGATCAATTTCATCGATTATGCGTGGCTCTAATGCAATATCATATTGCTCAGACTCTTTACCTTCAATCACTGCCAAATTCCATAGAGCTTCAAACCCTAAATAGTGTAGAAGATACTCCGCTTGGGTTATATCATTGGATGGAAGTTACACAAAGTGGTTTTAAACAAACTGACTTTATGGGGTATATCCGTCACGGCGCGATGTGTAATACAATTGGACTGCCGAAGCTCTTAGGTGAGTATCTACTACCGCAAAACTCTACGTTAAGCGCCGATGCTTGGAGCGCTATACAAACAACTTGGCCAGCTGCTAAAGACTACTTGGATACGTTTGATACTCGAATTATTCGAGCGTCTATTAGTGTGATTCTTGCGGTAATTCAAATAGTGGTCAGGTTGCGAGATCAACATGAGTTAAAGCTCGTGATGATATTGCAATCGCCAACAGTATTGTTGCTTAAAGCACCTCGCGACTCTGACACTGATCAATCCACTACTCAACATTGCATTGATAATGGACTTACAGCCTTACGGTCTATTATAACTATTGATCCTTTAAAGGTCGCAAAACTAGAGCCTCAAACCACTGTATCAGACCGAGAACTTAAGTCGTATGCAGTAGTGGATCATCAATTTGAAGTACAAGGCAGCATGATTGAGGCAAATTTAAATATGATTGTTGCATTTATTGAAAATCTTAACGAGAGTATTGAGTCTCGGTTTATTGTACGTCTGAACAAAATTGATGACGTGGCATCATGGCAAAAAATTGTGCATTTGTGTGTCGAAAAGCGTTGTCGATTCTATCTATGTCTTTCTTCATATAAATTCTTATACTCAAATGACACGGTTTTGACAGCATTCTTGTCGCATTCAAATACCGGTATTTATAGTTCTTCACCTTGTGAAAGTGGCGCCGTTTTACGTTATAGATCAGTCACAGATCAACTGCTTTTAGCCGTGCCTTGGTTTCAGAACTTAAGAGCATCCTCCTCAACCCTGAGAGGTAATACAGAGGCCAATTTAAGATATTTGGTGCAGGCTGGCTTTAAAATTTGTGCCCACTACGTTGACTGCTATCAGCTTTGCGCGGCGGTTATTCGAAGTGGTATTCCTTGGTTGAGTCTAAGTTCTGCACTCGCTGAGCAGTTTTCGGGGCAGGATGAAGTTGATTGCCATTAAGATTTTCGTAATATTGGGATGGTTAAACACCAGATGTCAATTGACGAAGCGTCGATAAAAGGGGTAAGAGTACGAATTGCTTCAGCGGCAGTAGCGCCGGTTGTAACAACATCCTCTACCAGAGCAATACGGATAGTTTTACTATTACTTAAAACTATCCGTTGAAGTTGATCAGTCTTGAGTGCGATTGTATTTTTAACATTTTTCTTTCGTGCAGACTTTGATAATCCTGCTTGTTGGCTAGGTTGTCCGTGTCGAGACAAAAGCTTTATCAATGGAATATTAAAGGTGCGAGCTAAAGTTTTCGCCAGAAATTCTGTTGTTTCCCAGCCTTTTTGTTGGTACCTTTTTTGAGGGCTAGGAATTGTGAATATAAAATCAGGCATTGGTTTAAAGAAATAAAACTCTGTGATGCTATCCACAAGGCTCTGTATAAGTATTCGTCCTTGTTTTAAATGGTACCGATATTTAAAGTTATTCAACATGAGCAAAATTAAATTTTGGTGATAAAAAGGCGCAATAATATGAGTGCTCATGTTCTTGAGCTCTGGGATACCAAGAGTCGATATAGTCAAATTTTTGGTGGCATTATCGAAGAGTACCCGCAAGCAGTGTTCACAAAGTATTTTTGAATTGCCCAAACTAACTTTGGACGTGTTGGCGAGTTCTATTTTTCGTTGACATAGTTGGCAAGGCTTGCTTATAAGCCAGTTCATCATTTGTGATCGAGTGACTTTATTTTTAGCTAAATTTGTCATTATAAGTGGCGCTTTAAGTATAAGAGAGCAAAAGTAACAATCAATCACAAATGTGGATTGCTGATGGATAATTCGTGATATAGGATTAAAGTAACAGCTCTAATTTAGAAAGTGTGTAGACCCGATCACGAATTTGGAAAAATGCACTATGCAGCAAGCTTCACGAAGCATAAAACGCAAATTAGACGAAAAAATTGTGTAAAGCCAAAGCCCTAAATCCTAAACGTTTTGGGTCTATTAGGTAAAATAGGCCTTTGCTGTTGTTATCATTCCTTCAAGTTTGAATATTCATGCGAAAAGTAGGCTAAAGTTTAATGTAGGGCGGTTTAACCAATTCTTTTATTTAGAAAGTAAAGTCTAAGTTGTTTAGTGATTTAGGAAGTAAGAAATGCGGGATTTCACACCGAATCGTAGTATATCAACTCAGCATCAAGTTATTGTATTGAGTCAATGTCCTCGATTCCTAGAACAAGTTGCAAGGCTTACTTTTGATTGTGATATCTACCAATTTAAAATGACCACCTGTTTACCTGACCCAAGCACCCTTGACGTAAATGTATTTTACGCAGTTATTATGGACATCGGCAAACGGCCACCAGAGTGTTTGCAATGGATTGCTGATACTCGTTCGCAGGGCTTTGCAATGCCAATGTTGGCGGTAAATGCGTCAATGCCTAAACAAAAGTCAAGGCTCATTTCCAAAGCGTACGGCATGCTCTCCTGGCAAAATTTTGATTTAGATGTATTGACCGCATCAAAGCTTACCCATGCTGTCTCCCTTTTATTCAAAGACTATGATTTAACATTGGCTAATGAAATTGTTGATGACACAGTTGAAGACTTTAGTCTTGCTATTAATGTTATCGAGGAAGCAGTTATCAAGGTTGATACTCAGCTGCGTATACAATATTTAAATACAGCGGCTCAAGAGCTTTTAGGCGAAACGGCTAAAACGCTACTGGGCGATTTTTTCCTCAAGCGATATACGTTTTTCGATGATATCACTAAAACATCTTTAAATACGGTTTTAGAGCGAAAGTTAAACGGTGATGTTAGTTATCGTCTTGATGGCCCTTTGCTTTTGCTCGGCAATAATGTCCAGATTGGCTATGTGGGTATTGCGTGCGCGCCGATCTTTATTAACGGTGGTGATTTAGTTGGTTTTTTTATCATTCTTAGAGACTTAACAGAACATCAATCACTTTCGTCCAAGTTACATTATCATTCTAGCCATGATCAGTTATCTGGCTTACTGAGTCGAATGGAATTCGAAGCTCGCCTGCAACAAGCAATTAATAGCGCGAACGAAAGTTCCTCTGATAAATCCGTTGATCATGTGCTTATCTTTTTAGATATTGATCAGTTTAGAATTATTAATGAAACTTGTGGACATGCGGTTGGTGATGAACTTATTCGCCAATTTTCGTTCGAATTGCGCAGTATTGTCAGAAAAAGAGATACTTTAGCGCGTATTGGTGGTGATGAGTTCGCCATTATTTTATGGAACTGCCCCGAATCGAAAGGAATTGAAATTGCCAACAACGTTCGGGCTCATATAGAAGCCTTTCGGTTTGTTTGGATCGATAAAGTGCATCAGGTTACAGTCAGTGTTGGGTTGACGCCGATAAAGGCAGACACACTTTCATCTTGGGCTGAAGCTTTACGTTTAGTTGACGGTGCTTGTGATGCTGCAAAAGAAGCAGGACGAAATCGAGTAGAGTTAACAGATCCAGCTGACCAACGAATGCATGACCGTCATGGTGAAATGGAATGGGTGCATCGACTCATCGCAGCAGTTGAAGGCAAAGGGTTGATC
>Ga0115546_1000706_pt1 | contig 22009 bp, 15 predicted proteins | sample COGITO_mtgs_1004_FD_87186 | JGI IMG/M metagenome (GOLD analysis project Ga0115546, IMG submission 87186) | Pelagic marine microbial communities from North Sea - COGITO_mtgs_100413 | ecosystem: Environmental > Aquatic > Marine > Epipelagic | place: Germany:Helgoland, sampling site Kabeltonne...
ACTCGACCAAAGGCAGAAAAAGGAAAACCTCACGTATCAACAGCCAAGCTTTTACTGGGTCGAAATTATTGATTAATTTATTACCTTGAAAGGGCTGGGTGCACTATGTAAAGAAGATAATCGCTATTCAACTTTACTACCACTTTTTAGCATACGTTGCTCAAACAGTAATTCTTTTTCACTCACCGGCTGGCTCAATGTGCCAAATTGATCAACAGGCACATCACCTATGGCCAGGTTAACTTTAATCCGACTATTCCAGGGCACGATAAATATTTGACTGGGCTGCTCGCCGTTGCCAACAATTTTAGTCCTCATTTGAAGATCATAGTCTGTGGTTTTTTGTGCCAAGCTTGTTTGGTATGCACAGCTAATTAACGTTAAAGTCAAAACACAATTGAATAATTTCATTTAATCTGCCTTTAATCCGCTTTTACTGCCAGCTGGGTTTTTAGTTTTTCAATGCGCTTGTCTATTAAGACTTGATCAGTTGCATTAAGCTGTGCGTATTGAGTGTAGGCCGCCACCGCCGCTGAGAAGTCGCCTAAATAGACCTCGTTCAAAACCGCTAAATTGTACCAAGCTTGGGCATAGTCTGGCGCTAGCGCCAAGGCTTGTTGATAATAGTCTCGAGCTTGTTGTAAGCGAAAATCTTGACGAGCCAAAACGCCGAGCAAGTGCAAGGCTGTGTAATTTTTTGGGTTACGAATTATAGCTTGTTGTAAATAGTGTTCCGCTTGTTGGGGATCAGTGGTCATAATAATTAAAGCTATATTAACCGCCGGGCCAGACAGTGCCGGAAAGTCGTTGTGCAGCTGTAGAAAAACCTCTTGGGCTTGCTGCTGTTTGTCTTGAGTATGTAATTCCAACGCTTGTTGATACCGAGTTTGAAACAGGGCTGGTACAGTTGGCGGCCCACTTGTGGTAACGGCACTTGATGGAATTAAGGCGCAGGCTTGAATTAGTCCACAACTTATTACAACCATTATTTGTTTAGTTCGGTTGATCATACATTGGCTCCACTTGTTCTGGACGAGCGTATTGAGCTGACATGAGTTTTTGTAAGACAGCTAAGCTTTCCAAGGTAGCAGTGTTTTGTTCACCATCCCACAGTCTTTTTAAATTTGCTTCATGCAGTAAGAGGCCTTTTTCTTCAAATGGATAGGCTTGTTCTTCGAGTAAAATATCGTATTCTTCAAGCGCCATCTCGGATAAATTTGCTGGTCTTTCTGATGCCATTAAGGCTTTAGCAAATTCAATGTAAATGCTGCCCAGGCCTTGCAAGCCTTGTTCGTAGTACGGTGTGATGTGCCAGTCAACCAAGGTTTGATAGCGCTCAACGCTTGCCAATAATGCCTTTTGTTTACGAGCGAGAGATTGCTGTAAAGGGGCCTTAAGGGTAATGCGCTTAAATGTGGTATTCGCTTGATCTGCAAAATGTGCAGCTGATTGCAACACAAGCTTTTGTTCATCGCCTGCTAGAGTCTGTATTTTTCGACCAAAACGATCTAGAGTTTTTTGTCGCCAAAAATCAGCTTTAGCCGGCTGTTGTGACTGATACAGTACTATGAGTTTCGACACAGCCGTAAACCAATCCGCTTGCTGAGTTGCCCCGTCATTGGCTATGTTTTTATACTCGTGCACCGCGAGGTCTACATCACCATTTTTTTCATAGAGATCGGCAATGGCAAAGCTTACAGCTAATTCTGCAGGCACTGCGCTGGGCACAAGAATTCTATACTGACTTAATGCTTGCGCCGCTTGGGCGTAGTCTTTGGATTGTTGATGGGCATCCGCTATTTTAAGATAGGCCTTGGGGACTAACTCAGAGTTTGAGTCACTATTCACCAGCTGAGTCCAAGCTTGAACAGCCGCGCTCATATCTTGCAGTTGCGCCAGATACACACCTTGATCAAATAAAGCGGCAGCAGCAAGCTTATGTTTTGGCACTGTGGCAACCAATGTTTGTAATGCAGTTATTGCTGCCGCGATTTGAGCTTGGGCAATGGCCTGCTCTGCTAACAAAAACTGACTATCACCGAAACTGCTAGCCCATTTTGGTTGGTACTTTTTGTTAATTTTTTGCGCAGCAGCGCCGTTACCAGTTTGCTCGACAACAGCTAGGCCAAGGGCAAAAGCAGCTGATGACTTGGCGTACTCTTTTTGATTAAATTGAGCGCTAGACACTAGATCTATAATCTGTACTTGTTGCTCAAGCGTAAACGACGACGCTTTTACATCTGTACCTTGGCTGGTTTTGGGTGTTGTCAAGCCTATTAACAAAGGCTGCATTAAGACTAAAGTTTGGCGGTAATATTGTTGATCAAAAGTAAATTGGGCAGCAGCTAAACGCACTTTTAAAAGCATTTTTTTCGCTGCTGGATCGTCACCGAAGGCGTGTAAAAATTGCAGTCGGCCTAATTGTAATTGCTGCAGCGCTTGCTGTGTTTGCGTCTGGCCTTGTGAACTTAATTTGGCCAGGTTATCCAGACTCACTAGATGAGCCTGGGCAGCAGATAACAAGCGGTTAGACTCAGTCTTCGGTGTTAATGTTGGCGATGGATAGGCAATCGTCTGGTACCAGAGACTAGAGTTCATGTAATCTTGTAGATCAAAATAACTATCAGCCAAACGCTCTTGAATATCAACTTGCTTCTCGCTGAGGTTGGCCAGTGCGATTTGATAATAAGGCAATGCTTTTTCAAATTGCCCTTGTGCTCTGTAATAATCTCCAAGGTCGAGTGCGTAATCACCACGAATTGTTTGCACCTCATCTCGATGTGTATAGCGAGTCAAAAAAAGCGCTTTTTGTTCACGAGCTTTGGCTAAAAATTGTTGCTGCTGCAACAATATAACGGTTTGCTGAGCCAGTACCGGGCTTGACAAATCGTCGGGGTAGGCTTTTTGAAATACTTCCGCCGCTTGGTACCATTTGTAATACAAGTTTTTTGCTTGAAGATCAGCCAGTAATAACTCAAACCCTAAACGACCTTGCTGGCTTAATGGCGCAGGATAAGCCGCAGTTAAACCAAAGGCGCCGCCATTGTGTTCAATGGCAATTTTGGCAACACGGGTGACATCTTGCTGTAGGCTTATTATGGCTTTGGAATAGGTTGGTTGCTGATCGCCAGTGTCTGCAGGCCGTTGATCAATTAACAACGTCAGAAATTGGTGTAAAGCTTTGTCAGATTGAATGTCTTTAAAATAAGCCCAACCCAACATGTAGCGAGATTTACTGTCCAGCGCAGGCGTTGGTTGCTGCTCAAGCTGGGCGCTATAATAACCAATGGCTTGATCATAATCCCCTTTTGCATAGGCGGCTTCGCCAAGTCGAAACGCTGCTTCTGCAAAAAATTCGCTCTGAGAATTATACAGTTTTGTAAGATACGCTAGGGACTGCTCTTGTTCAGTGAGCACAGCATGCATTTGAGCTAGGCGATAATGCACTTGATCGGTTGGCTGAGGCTGGTGTAAATTGGCATTTAACTGCAACCAATCAGTAGCATAGTCAATCGCGGTGGCGTACGCTTTGTTGGCAAGGGTTAGTTCTTGTTGCTCTGCTGCATCGAAATATAAAGTGCTTAATGCCAATACACTATTAGCGATTAAAAGTGTGGGCGTAGGCCGTTGCGTGGCTCGTTGAGTGGCTCGTTGGGTTGACTGTACGCTACCTAATAAATATTCAAGATCGTCAATAAGTGATTGACCCAATTGTAGCTCAGGCTGTTGCTCATACACTTGCAGCCCCAGGGCAATCTTAGTTTGTAAAGCGCTATTATAAAGCACTAGATGTTGTTGGGTTAATTGTTGGTCGTATTCATAGGCATGCTTTTCAAGTGCAGTAAGCGCATTTGCTTTATGGCGTTGCACCTTGTCGACAAGCTGCCCTAATTGCTGTTGTAGAGCGTTGAGCTTGGTTCGTTGTTGTTGACCATGCCATTGGCTGGCCATGGTCTCAAGCTTGACAAGTCTATCTTGTGCAGTGCTAAGGCCTGTTAGAGTTTGCTGTAAAGTTTTTTTAGCTTCATACACTGCTTGAGGCTGGTTCAAGCCGCTTTGCCATTGTAAGACACCCAGTGCCCGATCTAAGGTCAATTGATGCTGTTGGCTTTTACTGCCAGTGATTAAACCTGCTTGCGTAAGCTTGGCCAACCTGACTTTACTGATGCGGATCATCTGCAACTGGCGGCGCTGTTGCTGGGTCAAAAGTTCACCATTGATATCGAGCGTTGCCGCTTGCGCAAGCCTCGCCTCAAGCTGTTTAGCTGTTGACTTGGCTCGTGCAAAAGTCTGAGTAAGTTGTTGGGTTTCTACGCCTTTAAGCCGCTGGTCGAACACCTGCTGATGTTGAGCCAGCTGCGAGTCTAAAAATGGGATTTTATCTGACCAGCTCGCCAGAGATTGCTCTAAACTAAGGGCATTTTGATAAGTATTGAATAATCGTTGCGTGACACTATCATTCCACCAGGCAAGCCAGGTTTTTTTATCTGCGATTGGTGTAGAGGCGCTAAATTGAGAGTCAAAATGATCAGCCACCAGCCACTGACGATGTTCAGCAAACCATTGGTTAAACTTGGCTCTATCGACCCGATCTTGTCTTGTACTTAGAGTGTGTGCAAAGTCATCGCTTATGTCGCTCGCTGCTTGCCATTGAACCTGCAATGGCTGGTTTTGCGTATGAGCACTTGATCGGCTTTGCAGCATCGTCAATACATTTTGTTGTAGTTCAGACAACTCAAGCGTAGTCTCAATTGTGTGACGCTCCACACCTTTTGACATTAATAATAGTTGCGCATCAGCAAACCAAGGGCTGGCTGGCTGAACTTGAGCAAGTCTTGCGGCAAAATTGCCAGATGGTCCAAATTCAGCACACTGCACAGTTGCAGACAACACTATTCGATCCATCAAATCTGGCAGCAATGGGTTGGACTGCTCAGGCACTGCCCCCATTGATTGCAGTAACGCTTGCCATTGTAGTGGATCACAAGTGGTTTCACTTAAAAGTTGACGGTACTGAATCAACGATTGATAAAAAGGCGTTAAGCTGAGGATGCTGTCTGGTGATTTATTTTGCCGTAGCTGGGCATCAGCAAGCAAATAGTGTAAGCGTTGTTGTTGTGAGAAATCACCGGTAATCTGTTTAAAGCTGGCCTCACTTTTAACAAAGTCATTATTATCATAATACAGCTCGCCCATACGAAATACACTTTGATTGAGCTTGGATTGACCAAGGCCACGAGCTTGAAGTGATTTGAAAAAGTCAGCCGACGATTCAAACAAACCATACTGGTATAACAGCTCATTGCGAAATAATAATGGGTATAAATTAGTGTCGTTGGCTTCAAGTTCACGCGGAATTAATCCTCGCTCTACAGCAATTTCTAAGGGAATCAAACCAGCGAACGGATTTTGCGTATAGGTTTGAAATAGGCTTTCACCGTAAGCCAGGTGGTCAACTCTATGAGTGGCTGTTAGAATCTTTGACTGCTGGTCGCCCGATGCAAAAATATCGAACAAGCCTTTCGCATAACCGACAGGGCTTAAAACAAGACTGATTAGACTCAAACCCACCACTATGTGGGTTAACCCTCTTGGGGTTTTAAAAATACTCACTTATGGCTGCCACTGCCGAACGGCAAATTCAGGTTGCTGGGTTTTATCTTGGTCTTTAATGGTAAGCTCTAAAGAGATTGGATCACCCTCGTGCTTAAATGTATGTTCAACAGCTCGACGATACTCACGATTTTCTGGCCCTTTCCCAGTGAAAATAGCAACCACTAGATGCTCACCATTTTTGACATTGCCTTGATAGAGTTTTTGCACACCACCTCTAGCCAAGGTCGCCTTTTCAAGTTCAGTGTATAAATGGCTTTGCACCGTTTGACCGTCAACTTTAAGCTCTACCGCATGAGGTAAAAAATAGCTGGCTTTATCGTTGGAGACGTAAATATTAAGCTGAGTTGACGATGGATATAATAAGTCTTCTTCAAGAATAAACAAATCTCGATTCAGTTGTAGCACCTCTTTTTTTAAAGCAGATAAGTCGTCAATCAGCGGGTTATCTTCTTTGTCAGTCACTGGCGCTGCAGCCAGCACTTGCCAGCCCCCTAAACTGAGTACTAAAAACAGGCTCAAAACTGGTACAATTTTTAAAAATAAAGTCACAGACCTCAATCTCCTTTTGCTGACGGTGCTACAAGCCCAGAGGTGTAATACACCTTGCCAAACTCGTCAATAACAATGGCGTCTAAGCCTTGAATTTTTTCGATCATTTGCATGCCTTGCTTGACACCTGCTAACAGTACACTGGTACTCATGGCGTCTGTTGTCATGGCTTCATCGCCAATCACTGTAGCGCTGACCACACCTTTAGGTGAGTCGCCAGTTTTAGGGTGGATAATATGGTGATGTCTTTGGCCTTGATCGTCTATAAAAAATCGCTCGTAATCACCGGAGGTGGACACTGCGGCATTGTCGATGGGCATACTTAACGCCAATTGATCAGCTTGCCTTGGATGACGTATGCCCATAATCCAGGGTCTATCACCATGCTGGCCTAAAAAGCGACTATCACCGCCAGCATAAACACTGGCGTGCTCAACCCCTGCGCCTTGCAATAGACTAATTGCTCTGTCTACCACATAGCCTTTGCCAATACCACCTAAATCAATTCTTGTACCCTGATGTTGAAACCGCAATGTGTGCTTATGGTCATCAAACAGTAAAGCCTTGGCATCAATTAATGGCAAGCCTTGTTTAAGTTGCTGCTGATTCGGCTGTTGCCTTTGCCTATAATCATATTGATGACCAACCGAGGCATAGGTAATATCAAATAATCCATTTGACAGCGAATAAAATTCAAGGCTACGCTGGATTAAATAATTAAATTCGTCACTCAATTGCTGAGTTTGTGCAAAACCATGCTGGTTTACCAGGCTGAGCTCACTGTCTGCTTTATAGCTTGAATATAGACGATCAAAACGCTTGAATTCATTAAACACTTTTTGGGTTAATTGTTTGGCTTTAGCTTGAGTTGACGCTTCAACCGTCACGCCAGTTTCAGTGCCCATTACATTCAATTTTTCCGAATACCAGGCGGCGTGGGCTAGGCTAGATGTGATAAGCCACAATAATAGACACTGTCCGATCCGTAGAGCGCTCATGCTTAAAACCACACTAAAAGATTAAAACGAACCACGTTAGCACCAAACGCATACAACGGCTCTTGACCAGCCACAAAACCAGATTGTCGAATATCTCGGAAATTATCATACTGCAACATGTGGCGATCAAACATAATGCCCACCTCGGCTTTTTTAACAAACCCAAGGCTTGGCTTTAAATTATAGCGAGCCCCAATGCCCACCAACACTGTGTTGAAGGTACTCAGCTCTTTATCCCTGGCGAGAAAATTTTGCGCATCGGAAAACGGAAATAAGTCTGAGTAAAAGTCCGCCGCAGTTTGGGTATAACCTCGAAGTTTAGTGCTTAAAATCCATGAGCCCAAACGCTTACGCAGCTCCACTGCAAGTGTATTACCTTGCAAATCCCAGGAATCAGTGTAATAGCGATACTGGGCGACCAACGCCCCATCCCATTGAAAATAGTGAGTGTATGTGAGGGCAAGCGCATTGGAATGACGAGTGTTTGGATACACCTCTGCTTGGGTTGACCAACCTTTAGTGTTACCTGGGGCGTTATCTTGATAGCGTACAGGGCGGTATGGATTATTCAGATAGCCCTCGTCATTGATAAATTCAAGGGCTATGCCTAGCACACTGACAGAGGTTAAAATTTGCGACAACCCTAACTGAAAGGTGCGCCGATCGACATCTTCTGAGAAGTTCATATCCGTAGAATTGCCGACAGTGTCATCACCAATAGAATACCCAAGGGACAAGGTGGTTAAATCGCCGAAAAAATCTTGGCTTACACCAAAGGCATAACTTTTACCATTGTAATCACTTTCGTCACTCGTAGAATAACCAAGACTGTATATGGTTTTTTCAATGAGAAAATCACTGCTAATGCTTTTTTCGATGCGCTCTTCACGATAAGGGCTGGCATATGACTCAACGTCCACTGAGGCCGCGGACACAGAATCCACTAAATAATGACCAGACACCGACACCTGCTCACCAAGATTTTTACGCACAAGTACCGCTGGCCCATCGATCTGCATACCACCACCATTGTAATTATGATGCAGCAGATCAATGCGCTCTTCGGGCAACACAGCAGCAAAACTGGTGCTGGTCCAGACTATAAAAGTAGTCCAGAGCGTGTATAAAGCGACTCTTGCGACTGTATTAATTACAACCACAACCGCCCCCCCCTGACCCCTCAGAGCCACGAGCGCCTTCACGAGAACGATACATATGTTTCATGTATCCGGCGTCCAGTGGAAATGGTTCTTGCACCATAATCGGATCAGCAAGCTTGGCTCGCTCATAGGGCTTAACCCAAGGCTTGATCGACGTACAACCGGCGCCAAGGGCTAGACTCAAACCCAAGGTGGCCACTCGACAAAAAAGACTGGTCATCTGCATGTTACATCCTTGTTATCTAACAACTCGGTTTATTGTGCTCGAATAAGTTTTTTGACTTCTTTATCGTACATATCGCCATAGCCATCTTTATAGCCTTTGTGACGCTGTTGAATAACACCATCGCGATCAATTAGAATAGTAGTGGGCATGGCATCAACGCCATAAGCCTCAGACACGCTATTGTCTGTGTCTAAAAGCACAGGAAAAGTCACTGGTGTTTTTTTCAAAAAAGTCTGCCCCAGACTCGGATCTGATTCCACATTTACACCTAACACCACAACACCAAGGTCTTTATATTTCTCGTACACATCATTGAGAATGGGCATTTCTTCTCGGCAAGGCCCACACCATGAGGCCCAAAAATTTAACAACACCACTTGACCACGAAACTCAGAGAGCTTTAAGTTTTCACCACTTTGGCCACCGCCTAGACTTTTTAAGGTAAAATCTGGTGCTGGGGCATTGATTTCACTGGATGCCACACTTAATTGGGTCATGCTCATGGCCACAAATACCATGACTATTTTTAAAAATGTACACATAGACTTATCCTGTTGTATCTTTAATTTGCTTTAGAAAAAAACGCTTAAACCTACTGTCAATTCAAAGTTATGGTTTTTTTCGTCAACACCAAAAATATCACTGTTGAAGATTCGATCTTTAACATCCAAACGCAGCGCTAGCCAATCTAACAGTAGGCTCCGATACCCTATGCCTACATCAAGTAAGGTTTCAGATTGGCCGCCAAAGCTGACTTTGCCCACACCTGCCATGAGAAAACCCTGAGACGTAAGGGTCAGCGCCGGTGTGATAAACACTTCACTCGGGGCAAAATGCCAACCAAGGCTAAAACTTGTGGCCGTTAAATCTCGCTCAGCGTCCGATAACAGTGATACGCCATTAAGCCTCTCAAAATTCGACTCTGAGGCTTGGCTCATACCATAGCCAAATTCCGCAAAAAAGTCTTCTGTGAGGTGGTAGCCCAACCGCACACCATAGCTGGCGTTGACATTAAAATTGACCAGACTCAAGGCGCCCCCATAGACACCAATCTCAAAGTTTTCAGTGTCAATTTTAGCTTCCACACCTTGATTGCGCTCTATCATCGGCCCATCGAGTGACTGAGCCACTGCCCGCTCGCTAAAAAACCCAAGCACAAGCAGTAGACATGCCCAATGCTTAAAAAACCGCACTGATGCCAAGCTTCCATTCATTGACTTCATCATCATCGTCCTGTGATCGTAATACCAAGTAAGGCGCATACTCTAATTTTAGATAAAATCGGCCATCAACGTGTCGACGCAGGCCCAGCCCAGTCTTTAAGAAATCGTCTTGTCGATCAAGTGGTTGGGCGACGCGACTCGATGGCTCTAACAGTAGGCGACCAGCGCCTAATAAAAAATAAGGTCTAAAGCCATATATTGGCTTGGCAAGGTGGATAAATTGCAGTCCAATATATGATGTGGTCGATTCATCACCAATGGCTTGTCCCAGGTTAATTTCGCCAGTGAGATTGGCTGTAAAAGCATAGCTTGTGGCAGCAGAGATGGATTGACTACCACCAAAATTACCGGCATTTAAGCTCACTTCAATATAGTCCTCGTCTGGAATCGCATCTTGCACGCCCAGGTTATACTTGGCCCCAGCACCATCGGTTAACCCTGTTAAATCCTCTGATGCCATCCAGCCTGCAACGCCTCTGGCAGACTGAACATAAATCCACTGGGTTTTTTGCTGAATAAAACGCAACCACTGGTCTTGCTCAATAATTTGATCGACAGGATACCCTCGACCTGGGCCAGTTCTTAAATCAATGTAGCTTTTGATCACCTTGGCATCATAGGTCTGCGCCTCGCCAAGCTGTTCATCAACAGCAAAGGCCATGGGCACCGTCCCCAACAGACTGGCGATGCTCAATGTCAAAAAATACCAAAACTTCATATCACTTATCATTCCAACTTTATGACCTAAGCTAAGGCGTCGCAAAGGGATCGTTGTAATATTGTGCGCCTATGTCCAACCATTCTCGAAGTAACGCCAACTCAGCAGTGGTTAAATAACCTCGGTGATCAACAGTTGCGCCAGCTTGAGTCATGGCATTAAAAAACCGTGCACTTGCGGCTGCGCCAGCTGCACTCATGGGTCGTGATTGACCTACAGTGGTGAGCTCGAATACTTGATCACCGGCCACATCAAACACTGGCTCGCCGTCTATATCCAACACTGGAATTGGTTGGCCGTCATCATCTAGTCGTTGCACCAAAACATCTTGCAAGGCGCCATTGCGAATTTCCACTGTTGAATCATTAAAGAGTAGCTCACGATAACTCATGGTATGACGAGCCTGCTCAGGCGATGCTGTGGCGACAAGTTCCAGCTGAGCTGCTGGCACCACTAACTCGCCTAAAGCATTGGTTCGACTATGGCAAGAATTGCAGGTTTGATTGTCTAAGGTGACGCCATCTTGTGCTAATCCTTGCCGTGCTAATGACCACAATGGCTCAATATGAGTGGGATAATGAATTTGCAAACGACACAAAGGCGACCAAAGCGCCGCACCATCAAGACCTACACAAGCAGCGCTCAGTGGCTTTGGCGTTGTTAGGTCATCATGCTTAAACGCAAAATCGTCGATAAGCGCCTTCACCACCGGGTCAGTCCACTTATCGGTAAATTCAACATCAACACTCGGTCTGGGCACACCATTGAGTCGCGACCAAGCCTGCGCCATGGTTTCGCCAATTTGAGCAATCAACCCTGGATTGGTGTTGGGGTATGGCGCCACTGCTGTAGCGCCTTGATTGGCAGAAGGCGGTTCTGCGTCCAATCGACCATGGGTACTGGTGTCTGTGCCGCTTTGATGACACCCATTGCAGCTTAAAATCTCGCCAGGTTGCAGTTGCAGCCAGTTTTGATGACGCTGACCAACTCGAGCGCCTTGATGATCAACAATGCTAATAGCAAAAGGCACTTCTGCTGGCACAGCGGCTTTGACCGAGCCATCTGGTTCAATCGGCACATAGCCTATTATTTCTCGCATTAATTGTTGTCGACTGACGCCAAAATCGGCAGTATCAATGTCTTTAACATCATCGTCTGGCATTGGCACGCCTTTGACAATTCGTAAAAACAAGCCGGATCGATCAGCAAGCTCAGACCGAGTTGGATCTGCCAGCGCTAGCATGCCAAGCGCAGAGCTGTCTTGACCTGCGATGTCATAAACACTGCGAATGTCTAATACACCCAAACCTTGGGCCGCAGCAGCTGCATCAAAGCCTGCACTAGTATTATCACTGCTGATCACTGGTGGCTTAGGCCGTGGCGCCATCATCACGGCTTCGATGACGATGCGATTGGCTGTGCCGGCTTGGATCAAGGTTTGAGTGGCAGCTTGGGTGTCAAAAACCCACAAACCATACAATGGTGGCGCCTTTGGGTACAGCGCTAAATCGTTGGCTGTACAAACAATAAACGTATTCTCTTTAATTAATCGACAAGGCGACCAGGCTGCAAGCACTCGGTGAGTACCATCACCAAACGGAGTAGCACTGGCGAACTGGCCTTGGAGACCATTGGGCCGAGTTTGACCAGTGTCATGAGTGCCTAGATTAGAATACACAGGTACATTAATGTCGGTAAATTGTGCGCCATTGACAAACAACAAGTCAGTGCCAAACTGCGTCTGCTCAGCAGCTGTGTACTCCACTAAAAGTTGGCCATTATCGGCTAATTGCGGTCGATAAAACTCCAGTTGATCGTTATTTGCCAAGGGCTGGTGGCTGTGAGCGCCATACTGCATTTGCACTTGTCGACCATCCGGCTTCATAGTGTAGATATTGACTTTATCGACGCTGCCCATGTGATCCCAGCGGCTAAACACCACTCGACCATCGGCTAATACCGCAGGGTCTGTATCATGGCTAAGATTAAAACTCAGCTGCTTTACATCGTCGCCATTACTAGACATGCGATGCAGTACTACAGCATGCTCATTGCGATCTTCATCTAGCCCTTGATATTGAGATTTGCCCTCGTCAAGCAACAAGGCTCGGGTGCGCTGTTGTAAACTGGACGCGAAAATAATATCGTCATCTGGTAAAAAAGTGGGCGCCACATCCTGACCTATCGCCGCAAGAGTTGATGAACTCATGACTGGCGCCAACACTTTGCTGTCGAGATTATATTGCCAGATATCCCAAGTTGGAATAGCGGCTTCATCATCGTCTGGCGCTGGCGCTCTTACAGCAACCAGTAAAGTTCGACCATCGTATGACACAGATAAGTCTTTTACATCATAGGGTTTGACTTGGCCGTTGTCATCACAAAAAGCCGTAAATTGGCCGCTTAGTTGACTGGTTTGATCACAAAGCCTGGTTTGAAATAGATGCTCACTGGTTGAACTGACACTACTATTTTTACGCAACATTAATCTCGAACCAGGAAAAAAGTCACTTGGCATTTGTTTATTTTTTTGAAAAAAAACAGGCTGGTCATTCTCATTTGATTCGACTAAATTAACTCTTTCAATGTAAGCAATGGGTATTGTGTCAAGCACGGGGTCGCCATTGGTATCACTGCCAATGCCACCGCCACACCCACTCAAAAATATGCAAGTGCTTATATAATAGAGAAAATATTTTGGACGAATATAAGTCATGGCTAATCCAGTTCAAAAATACGAGAGACTCTTTTGAGTATATGACAAAAAAATTCAAAACTAAGACACACTCTTCACTTCAAGCTAAAGTTCTCCGCTAACCTAAAAGAAATACCTTCCTTTTCATAAAAGAAGTAGTGCTATGAAAAATGTATACATCACCGCTTTTGCACTTTGTGGATTTGTTTTTTCACCACATGCACTGAGCAATTCCACCGACCAAGCTCAACGCATACACAACCGAATCGCAGGTGTACCGCCAAGCCAAAACGTTCTTAACAGCATGACCACCCTCATTGATCAAAATAATCCAGCTGCAGCTGCTCAACTGGCCATGGATAACGATTTCTTTTATTCTGTTACGCTGAAAAACTTTGCATCACCAATGACCAATATTGACGGCGATGTATTTGTGCCGCTCAATGATTATTCCGCAACACTTATTGGCATGGTCAGAGACGATAAAGATTTCAGAAATATACTGTTTGATGACATCTTGTATGTCGGTGACGACAGCCTTGCAATCACACCCTATTCAAATAGCAATAACAATCACTATCAACAACTCGAAGACTTGACAAGCCCGTTACAAACCACGCTGGTCGAAAAAAGGCAATCAGCTGTGACAGGTTTAGAGCCCAATGCCACAGCAGGTGTACTCACCACTCGCGCGGCTGCTAAAGCTTTTTTCTTTGCTGGCACTAATCGAGCCCAGTTTCGTTTCACATTAATGAACTACATGTGCAAAGACTTAGAGCAAGTCAAAGACATTAGCTTATCGCCCGATCGCATTCGGCAAGACGTAAGCCGTAGCCCTGGTGGTGATAGCCGAATATTTAATAACAATTGCATTGGTTGTCACACCGGCATGGACCCAATGGCGCAAGCTTTTGCCTATTACGAATACAGCTATAACGCTGACACTGATCCAGACGGTGAGCAAGGCCAATTAAGCTATAACTCGGCTGGTGAGCTAGACCCAATAACAGGCTCTAGGGTGCAAAAAAAATATCGCATCAATAGCAGCAGTTTTCCCTACGGTTTTGTCACCCCAGATGACAACTGGGAAAACTATTGGCGCCAAGGTCAAAATCAAAATTTAGGCTGGGCAGCGACATTGCCAGGTAAAGGCAGTGGCGCCAAAACTATGGGCCAAGAAATGGCATTCGCCGAGCAATTTGCCCAGTGCCAAGTTGACAAGGTTTTTGAGAATGTGTGTTTTCGAGCGCCATTGCAACAAGATCAAGCGCAAGTTGACCAAATGGTGGCGCAGTTTAAAAACTCTGGCTACAAACTTAAGCAAATTTTTGCAGACGCCGCTGTTTATTGTATGGGAGATTAAGATGAAACCGATACAATATTTAAGTATAGTCACCTTATTTTTGGGTCTACAGTTGTTGAGCGGATGTGGTGGCGACTCTGGTGCGCCAGTGGCGAAAAATATCGACAAAACGCAAACAGTCACCACCAATACCTACAATGGACCAGCACCTAATACCACTGATGTGCAAAATTTTCGTTTGCATTTTTGGGATAACATCGTCGCCAATAATCGCTGTGGTCAATGCCATGGAGCAAGCGGACAAGTGCCCACCTTTGCACGCAACGACGATGTAAATCTCGCCTTTGCCGCCGCCAATAGTTATGCCAATTTAACGGACCCTGCAAATTCGGCTTTTGTTTCTAAAGTGGGCGGTGGCCACAATTGCTGGCTAGCATCTGACCAAGCGTGTGGCGAAACGCTCACCGCTTATATTCGCGCCTGGTCTGGTGAAACGCTCAATGCCGACAATAACACAGTGGAACTACGGGCACCTGCTATTAAATCACCTGGCACCAGTAAAAGCTTTCCAAATGATGCAACAGATTTTGGGACTCACGTCTATCCACTATTGCGTGCACAATGTGCAGGGTGTCACAGTGAGACCTCAACATTTGCTATCTCGCCCTACTTTGCTAGCGGTGATCTCAACACCGCCTATGCGGCTGCAAAACCTAAAATGAACCTTGAGACCACGGCTGATTCTCGATTTGTAGTGCGACTTGGCACAGAGTTTCACAATTGTTGGAGCGATTGTCAAAGCGACGCCACCACTATGGACGATGCCATAAAAGCCTTTACGGACACCATTGCTGTGACCAGTGTTGACCCGAGTTGGGTCACCAGTAAAGCGCTTAATCTATTACAAGATGGCTTGGCAGCCAATGCCGGCGGCCGCTTTGACGCCAATGCCATTGCCAAATATGAATTCAAAACTGGTCAAGGGCAAACTGCTTTTGACACCAGCCCGGTATCGCCAGCCTTACATCTGACTTTAAGTGGCAACGTAGAATGGGTGAGTGGTTGGGGCTTGCAATTTCGTGGTGGTAAAGCCCAAGGCCAAACCACTGGCAGCGCAAAACTGTATGATAAAATCACCGCCACTGGTGAGTACGCTATTGAAGCTTGGGTGGCACCAGCCAATGTAACCCAAGAAGGCCCAGCGCGGATTGTCAGTTATTCTGGTGGTGTCAACCAGCGCAACTTTACGCTTGGTCAAACCTTGTATAACTATGAAACTTTAAATCGAAGTGGCAGTACCGACAGTAATGGCATGCCAAGCCTCACCACTGATCCAGATGCAGAGCGTTTGCAAGCCACTTTGCAACATGTGGTGATTAATTATGACCCCACCAATGGCCGACGTATTTACGTCAACGGTCAATACACGCAAGATCCTGATCCACAAGGCGGTGCAAGCCTGAGTAATTGGGATAAAACCTTTGTTTTGATCTTGGGCAATGAAGCCTCTAATGATCGACCTTGGCAAGGCACTGTTCGCCAATTGGTGATTCATAATCGAGTGTTAACGGATGCGCAAATCACCAATAATTATGATGTGGGCGTTGGCCAGAAGTTCTTTTTGCTGTTTTCAGTAGCGGATTTGATCGGCACAGCAGACACCTATATCGCTTTTGAAGTCAGTCAATTTGACGGCTATTCCTATTTATTTAATACACCATTTTTTGTTGGGCTTGATGCCAATCCAAGTTTCTCGGCGACGCAACTCAAAGGCATGCGAATTGGTATTAACGGCAAGGAAGCCAGCGTCGGCCAGGCTTTTTCTCGCTTAGATACAAGTATTACGCCCGCAGCATATGTGACCGGCAAGGGTCAAGTGGTATCGAGCTTGGGCACAATTATCCAAGCAGACTTGGGCCCAAGTAATGATGAATTCTTTTTAACCTTTGAGCGCTTCGGTGGCCAAACTTTTGTGCGGACCCCGGTTGGTTTTTCCAGCCTACCCGGTAAAACCGACACCCAATTAAAGCCTGATCTTGGTTTACGAACCTTTGGCGAGATCAACGCCAGTATGGCGAGCTTAACCACCGTGCCTATCACCACTGCGTCGGTTAACACTCTTTATCAAACCATAGAACAGCAACTGCCAAGCCAAGTCAATATTGAAGGTTTTGTGTCTTCTCACCAAATGGCGGTGACGCAACTAGCGATTGGGTACTGCAACGCATTGGTTGAAGATACTGCAAAAGTGTCTAACGTATTGCCATCGCTCAAGACAACCCAAGGCCCGGCTCAGGCTTTTACCAACACTGATCGCACCAATTTTATTAGCGATATGTACTCAGCTTTTATTGGTGATCCAGCGTTAACAACCACGCCAACCCTTGTGGATTTTGCTGATGAACACAACGCACTTTTGACAAGACTCATTGACGATTGTCCGAGCTGCGCTAATACGCCAGCCCGTACTCGAACAATTGCCAAAGCCAGTTGCGCCGCCACTCTAGGCAGCGCTGTTACTTTAATACATTAATTAGTGCAAAAAAAGGCACATTTATGACATCAAAAAAAAGACCATCTACATCTTTGTCACCAGACGCGCCACTGCTGCATCAGTGTCATAAAAAACCAGTGACTCGGCGGGATTTTATTGCACAAGGTTTTGGCCTGGGCATGACCACCATGACCGCCGGCGGTATTTTAAGCCTATTTGCCAGCCCTCAAATGGCCTATGCCCAATTAAGTGGCGATATTCAAACCTTGCGAGATTCGTGCGGCATCTCGGTACTCGGCGCGGGTAAAATACCTTTTATTGCTATTGATCTTGCAGGTGGTGCCAATATTTCTGGCTCCAATGTCTTGGTGGGCCAAAGAGGTGGTCAAATGGATTTCTTGTCCACCGCTGGTTATTCAAAACTTGGTTTACCCGGTGATATGATTCCGTCGATCGCCAACCCAAACACAGGCATGTCAGATTTTATCAACACAGATCTAGGCTTGGCTTTTCACAGTGACAGTGCTTTTTTACGAGGCATTTTAGACAAAGTTTCAGCCAATACTGCCGCTAGCATTAATGGCGCGGTGATTCCCTCTCGCTCGGATAATGACACAGGCAATAACCCGCATAATCCGATGTATGGTATTGCCCGTGCTGGCGCCGATGGCTCTTTACTTGGTTTAATTGGTTCAAGAAGCACAGACTCAGGTGGAAATTCCATGGCACCGGCGATGTTGATTGACCCAAGCCAGCGGCCGACCAAAGTAGACAGGCCAAGCGATGTTACCGGCTTAGTCGACGTCGGTGACTTAGTGGGTTTGCTTGATCAAAGCGATGCTGTGGCGGTGATGGAATCCATTTATCGATTAAGCGATAAAAAACTCAATAGACTCAACACCAAGGTGACAAAAGACGCGGTGATTAAAGATCTTATTCGCTGTGGTTATATAAAATCGGCTGATATTGCTGATCGCTTTGGTAATCCTAATACGTTAAATCCGTTGAATGATCCAGACATTGTGGGTTCAGCTGGCATTTTTTCTACAGATGAATTTAACGATCAAGAATTTCAAAAAACCGCATCAGTGATGAAACTTGTCGTCAATGGTTTTGCCGGCGCTGGTACCATCACCATGGGCGGTTTTGATTATCACACCGGTAATCGCTCCACCGGCGAAGTTCGAGATTTACGCGCTGGTCGCTGTATGGGCGCTTGTTTAGAGTATGCAGCTCGCATTGGTCGGCCATTAATGCTGTATGTGTTTAGTGACGGCTCAGTGGCCAGCAATGGTCGAATAGATGACACACCAAATGGTCGTGGTAAGGGTGAATGGACTGGTGATAATTCGTCAACTGGTGCCAGTTTTTTTCTGGTGTATAACCCTACAGGTCGGCCCAGTCTACTTGGTGGCTCGCTTGAAGCGCAAGCTTTGCATCAGCAACTTGGTTATATGCGACCAGATGCTTCAGTGGAAACAGCAGCCACACCTGCGGCGAATAACGTGAATTTATTGGTGGATAGTGTGGTGTTGAATTACATGGCGTTGCATGGTGAGCAAGGCAATTTTGCAAGTTTATTTCCAAATCATGGATTGGGTAATTTCACCTTGCAACAGAGCATGACGGCGTTCTCCCAAATTATATAAAGCGTTGTCGATTGATAACGCTACGGGTTTAGATGTTCGCCGTTAAAAAAAATTTTACCTTTAACGTTTGAATAAACTGGTAAATGCGATCTTGTTAACCCATTGCAATCACGAATATCAAGATTACCAGCCGCTACTAAATCCTTTAATTCGGTCAAAGACGAGCAATCTCGAAGAGTAACAGTACCTAGCTCACTGGTGCGTTGCGTACTCGTGCCTTTTGGCAAGGTGGCAAGCTTGTCACAACCCCAAAACAAAAGATTGCCAGCGACTGTCAAACCACTGGATTCGCCGGTAAGCGAACGACAATTATACACCTTGAAGTGACCCATAACTTTAAAATCATCAGGTAAACGCTTTAATTTTTGACAATCAGAAATTTCCAAAAGCCCTTTGACAGTGAGACCATTCGGCAGATCGTTCATATTTTTACACAGTTCTAGACTTGCACCGCGACCCAACAACATCTCGATATAGCCTTTATCGGCGAGGTTAATAGCGCTTGCCAAGGGTGTCATTCGATTCGGCAAAGCCGTATCAACTTTTCGTTCTCCCGCATTTATTGATTGGATAATCTGTAATTTTTCATCTTGCGAACAAGCGGCTTTCATGGTTTTCGAGGCACAGGACAAGTTCAAAAGAGATTGAGCATCGCATTTGGCAATAATACGCCCTAACACGTCATTGCCCACTTGAGCCAGCGGAAAAGCGTTTGGTTGCCCTCCTGTGCTAGGGCTTTGGCTATTAATTTTACTCATTATTAACGCTCTTTTTGTAAAACTGAAGTGGTTGCATATTAGACGTCATGTATAGACGCTTTATATTGGTTTTAAGGCTCCACGTTTGCAGGCCCTTTAACTTTATTCTTTACTTGATCCCAACCATCCAATTGCACTTAAAATGGGTGTCTGAGTAAGTGCTGAGTAAGTGAGTAAACTGGTGTGAGTAAACTCGGCGCACTGGGTGTCTAAATTAACTATACTGAAAGCCGGTTAGTCGAATTTAATCCGACCTTTATCCTTGTCGACGTCGAACACTCGCCCATCTGATCGTACGAATTGCCTGTTAGTGTAGGTACCGTACTGTGCAATTCCGTTACTATCAATGTAAAACACAACATCGAATTCTTTTTTTGCTTTGTTTCCCCAAACGCCATATGGAGAATTTTGTTCATCTAAGTAATACACCGTATTAATATTAGAACCATCTTTGGGGGGCACTTGTATTGTATCGCCTGTTTTAGCATTTAGAACTAAAGCGACCGCACCGTCATACTTGAATGTGCCACCTGGCCCACCATTCGCTGGAACATAAGTACCACGTTCTGAACTACCATTAATTTCCATAGTGGTATTCCCTGGTGCCAATAATTGGTCTTTTACAGGTCTCCAGTAATATTCCAAGTTGGATGAATCTTCTTCAGTGGCAACATTTGTCGTTAATTTAAGACGTCCTTCTTTCACAGCATCATGAAAATGGCTCAAACGAGGCTTTGTTGTGCCGAAAATTTGATTATACATATCAGGCGTTATACCCATTCTAGCAAGTCGTTGATGAGGTACTGCAACGCCACTCAACCTATCCATGCCGTTTTTACCACGTCGTCGTGGTCCTGCTCCACCTACATCACCATCAGTATTTGGATCATCAAGCTGAAATAACTGTTTATTTGGATTACCATTCCAAAAAATAACTTCATCCTTGATCATTCTAGCGATGGCCGCTTTATCAAATATAAGTTTTTTTCCATCAGCACTAGGCGAACCATATTGTATTAACAAGGTTTCAGCTTCAGGTGAGTCCATACCTTCAACACTTTCTGAAAGTGCATAAGGACTTATTTTCACACTATTAATTGCAAATTTTGCCATGGTTTCTTCAGCTTTTTTACGTTCTGCTTCTGTCATTTCACTAAGAAGAGAGTCTACACCGGCCGCAACAGGTGATGGTTCACCCTCTTCATCTGCTCCCGGCATGTTACTAGCTCCATAACCTAAAAGCGTATCGATTTGTTGTTCTGGGGTTCTGTCCTTATATTCATCAAACATATGCTTAAAGCCTTCACCCATATTTTTAAAAAACTGTTTAAAGCCTTCCCAAGCCCCCTTAAAACCAGCTTTTATTACGTCACCAAAACCACCGCCATCTTGCATTTCTTCCAAGCTCGCATCTATACCGCCCTTAATGCCGTGAACCGCAGCCTCACCAACAATACCAACGACAATGCCAGCAATGATTCCCACAGGTCCAGCTGCTGCCATACCAGCGATGGCAGAACCCGCTGCAACAGCAGTACCTGTCATATTAGTCAACATTTGACCCATATCGCCAGTTTTAGCATACTCTACAATTGCATTAGCAATATCCATAGGTGCAAAAGCTAAATCAACAGCATCAAAAACCCCACCCACGGCTTCTGTAAAACCCATAAGGCCATGCCATGCCATGCCAGCTAATGGCGGCACTTTTGATTTTCCGACCGTTGTAATATCTGGTAAAACACCTTTTTCGACCAAAGTTTTACCTTGGCTTTTCACCCAGTCTGCTGGTAATTTGTTGCTAGAAGACAATGACGGCATCAAATAAGAAGCAAGTAATCCAGATTTTTTGTTTCTGCCAATCATTCCAGTCATAATTGATTTTACGGTGTCTGTATCCATTTGGTTCAGCAATTTTAATTGGTCACCAACCGTATCATCACTTCTGAAATTAGTAAAATCATCTATCCATTTATTTCGAGCCTTTTCCAATGTGGATCCAGGCTTATTTTGTGCATTTTTATTAGGATCAAACAAAAATTCCGCTTGTTGTTTTGTACTTAAACTTTTGAAATTATCAGGTAATTGAACTTCATCTGGACGCATTTTTGTTTTAGATGTGACTTCTGCACCGCTTTGATAGTTTGAGCCTCCACTGTTCAAAGCTACACCTGCAAGGTCAATAGCCTCAATATTTTTACCTGATGTTGCAGCTACTCGAGCACTCTCCATTTTACTAGCAGCTGTAGATCCAGGTTCCATATAAGCAACTTTTTTACCGGATGAATCTTTGACAAGCCAACCCTTACCACCATCACTATCTAAGCTGGTAATTGCAGCTGTATAAGTTTCATTATTACGGGTCCAGGTAAGGCTACTCTCATTTGCTGTCGCTGCATTATTTGTTGCTTGATGTGTTTCAGCGACTTCAGGAATTTCATCACGCACTCTTGGATCTTCAGTAGCTAAAGTGCGAGCGGGATTACTCTCAGTTACAGGTTTACCATTACTGTAATTTGATCCTTCGCTTACTAAGGCAAGCGAAGCGCTACTAACCGCATTTAAATCAGAACCCTTTTTGGCTGAACGCCAAGCATTTTCAAAACCTGTCGCAGCTTTA
>Ga0115546_1000740_pt1 | contig 21567 bp, 22 predicted proteins | sample COGITO_mtgs_1004_FD_87186 | JGI IMG/M metagenome (GOLD analysis project Ga0115546, IMG submission 87186) | Pelagic marine microbial communities from North Sea - COGITO_mtgs_100413 | ecosystem: Environmental > Aquatic > Marine > Epipelagic | place: Germany:Helgoland, sampling site Kabeltonne...
ATCCAAAGACAAGCTGAGTGCAGACATCAGCATACAGACATCAGCATACGGATAGTACAGCAGAGATCATCAAATCATGTCGAGCCGCAGACGACCCGTGATCTTCAGCCAGTTTTGCGCCTCGATGTAGTTATTAGGAGCCATTCGTACAGCTTCTAGCCAATAGCGAGCGGCCTCATCATAAAGGTTATTTGCAGCACTCTTATCTCCGCTGGCTTCGGCCTGATCGCCTCGATAGTGATAGATGACAGCCGTATTGTTCAGCGCCTGAATCAGCCGAGGGTTTAGCTCTAGCGCTTCTTTGTAAAGACCTAGCGCCCTATCGTGCTCGCCATTACTGGCGTGAATTAGCCCCATATTGTAGAGAATGTAGCTTTTATCGTAGGGGTCTTCTTCTAGCGTCAGCGCTTCTTCATAGTTGTCCATAGCTTCGGCATATTCGCCGTCCGCTTGGGCAGACATCCCGTCTCTGTAATAAGCAAAGGCTTCTTTAGCCTGCTGCTTAGCGGGTAGCATCTTCAAGATCATGTCGGCCATGACCGTAAAAGACTTATCGATAAAGTTGTCGTTCTTTTGAGTTCTTGGCATTGAGATCCTGCATTTTCTCTTGCTATCAAGATATCAAATTCTAGGGGAAGCGATCGCACTCTCGCAAAGGATTGTCATGCGCTTAGCGAAAGAATCTGGCTAAAAAACTAGGCGGCTAGCGCGATCGCTCGTTCAGACTGGGCCAACTGCAAGTAAGGGCGAGCCAATGCAGGCTGAGGTGCAGCGGGCGTAGCGGTTATTGCAACCACCTGAGCAACTAAAAACGCGACCATCTCACCGATGGTCAAAAAATCAGCTTCGTCAAAGCAGTCGCTCAAGTCCAAATCAAAATGAGCCAGAAAGTCATCGCAAAAGTTAAGCGTCCAGTCGAACCAGCAAACCAGCGGAAAGTGCAGGTCACGGTTGAGACTGTCATTGGGGCGCACCTGACTAAAGGCCAGCCCGGAGTAATTACCAAAGAACTCATAAACAAAGCCTAAGACCGACTTAGCTACGCGCTCTGTATTAGGCGCTTGGGTCGCCTTAGCAATATCAATCGACTCACCCGAGAAAACGTCGCACCATTCAGCCACGCTCAAGGGCTGGCGATCGCGCGCCTGCATCCATACGTTTACCTGCTGGCGAATCTCCAGATCAGGACTCATATCTGCGTAAGCTTCCATGCTGCTGAGCAAATTGTTCATCGAAATCGCCATGTCTATATCGGTTCCGCAGAAACCGTCGTAACGCTGTGTGCTCAATATGCCCACCCTGTTTGCGGAAATTACGGTGCTTTTGGCTACACCTGTACGGAACTTAGGATTTATCGCTCATACGTGCGCGACCACCTGTGCCAAACAAGCCTTGTTCACAAGCTTCAAAAAGCGCTCAACGCCTTGATGTAAGGAGAGCGCAGCACTTAAAGAAAAAGTTATCGCTTACCAAAAACATTTTCAAAAAATTTCCGCAGTCTTACGAGTTGACAGCAGAAACCTCAAGCTCTACGGCTCAATTCTCATCAGATATCCGCAAACTAGACTAGCGACGGCTGTAATTTAGCAGGAGGCGTCAGCTTTTCTTCAATACCTTTATGGTTCATCGGTTTGCCAACCCAATAGCCCTGCAGAACGTCGCACTGATATTGAGACAGCAGCAGCAGCTCTTCCTGGGTCTCAATTCCCTCGGCAACAACGCTCAAATTTAATCTGTGGGCCAGCTCGATTGTAGATTGTAAAATGGCCTGGTTTTTAGGATCTTTAGTAGCCCCGCGGACGAAGCAATTATCTATCTTTAACGTGTCAATCGGTAGCTGCTTGAGGTAGCTCAGCGAAGAGTATCCTGTCCCGAAATCGTCGATAGCAATGCGAATACCCAGCGCCTTTAGCTCTGTAAGAATTGCGATCGCTGATTCGGCATCCTGCATCAGGGCAGTTTCCGTCACCTCTAGCTCTAGCTGCTGAGGCGCTAGCCCGCTAGAAGCCAAAGTACTCTTGATCGAATCAATCAGATCAGGCTGGTTGAACTGCACGCTGGAAATATTCACCGAAATGTAGTGCATACCCAGATTCTGCCCTTGCCAGCGCTTCGCCTGTGCGCAAGCCGTTTCGAGTACCCACTGACCAATCGGCACAATCAAGCCCGTCTCTTCGGCAAGCGGCACAAACTTTACCGGCGAGATATAGCCCCGTTCAGGATGACACCAGCGAATCAGCGCCTCGCAGCCTTCTATCTTTCCGCTCGCCAAATTTAGCTGAGGCTGATAATACACCTCAAACTCACTGCGCTCTAGGCCGTAGCGCAGCCAGGTTTCCATTTGAATTTGATCGCTCTGTACCACCGGCATATCCGACCGATAAAACTGACAGTAGTTGCTCTTCTGCTTTTTGGCATATTCCAAAGCAGCATCAGCCTGCCGCAGCAGCGTCTTAATGTCTTCGCTCTGGTGCAGCAAAAAGGCAACGCCAATGCTAGTCGTCACAAATATTTCTTGACCGCCAGGCAAAGAGAAAGGGCGTTTTAGCGCGTCCATTAAGTCTTCAGCGGTTTCGTTTGCCTGCTGATGTCGCTTCAGATTAGGCAAGACAATCGCAAACTGATTAGCCGTTAGCCGGGCTAGCGTCGCCTCAGATGGCAGACAAGACTTCAGCCGGTGTGCGGCAGACCTGAGCAGATTGTCTCCGGAGGGATAGCCCATCACCGTATTAACGGTGCGCAGTCTGTCTAAACTTAGCGACATAAAAGCCAGCGTGCGATGGCTAGCATGAGAAGCTGCAATAAACTGCGTTAGCTTTTGGTGCAGCAGATGATAGTTAGGCAAATCAGTCAGCCGATCGTAATGGGCCAGCCGGTTAATCTGCTCAGCGGTGTTGCGCAAGGTGGTGACGTATAGCTCGCTAGTCGCTATTTGCCGTTGCATTCGCGCGCTCAGCGTATCGCGAATTTCAAGATGGGTACAGGGCCGCACTAGGCAGTCATCGGCCCCCATCGACATTGCCAGACGACAGTGAGCGCGATCGCCATCATCCGTAATCATCACAAACGGCGTCAGGTTTAGCTCGCCATCTTGACGAACCGCCTCTAGTACCTGATGGCCGTTAAGACCTGTAACTTCCCAGCTACAGACAATAGCGTCTGGGCGATGCTCGCGGCCTGCGCTCACACCAGAGAGACCGTCATCTGCGGTTTCTACCAAGAAATCTTCTGATACCAAATAGCTGACTAAATCAGTCCGTTCTGGCCCCGGTTTCTCAATAACTAAAACTTTCTGCATGAACGGTTGTGGCCCTATGCTCAAAATGCCGATGACTTTAGACAGTAGCTAGTAACAGCTAGTAGCTAGATGCCAGCAGTACAAGGATTGCAGTCAAGAGGCAAAAATAAGGTGAGTAAATAAGAGTAGAAAGGCACACCAGAAATGTATCAACAAATACACTCAAATTAGTTTAACTGACCCCGATGCCCCTTGAGGTCAAAGCATTGACAGAAAATAGATCTGTCCCTACGTGCATCATCAAATGCTCAAGCAAGAAGTAGATGCAGAAGCAGGTGAACGCTTTCTGACTGTAGAATTCCCGGCTAGAACAATAGGAACGCAAGGGTACAGCCAGAATCCGTCAAAGCGGTGGTTATTACGCAGAAGCCTAGCGTTAGCATCTGCTCAATGTATCTAATGTATTTGTTGACGAGTCGTTCGCTGATGGCTCCAACTCAGCAACTGGCCAGTAGCCGATCAGCACTGGAAAAATTACCTAGCCGCTAGCCATAGAGAGCGTTTCGAAAAAGCTAGGATACGACACGGCAGCGGCTTCTGCTCTTTCTATTTTTGTGATGCTGTTGGAGCGGGTGGCCGCGATCGCCAAACTCATAGCAATTCGGTGGTCGGTGTAGCTATCGAGCGTTGCCCCGGTAAGTACCGCATCCGCCCCCATACCAATAATCTCTAGGCCCTCCGGATGCTCGGTAATTTGTCCGCCCATTTTAGCGAGTTCACTCGCCGTTACTGCCAGGCGATCGCTCTCTTTTACCCTGAGCTCAGCCGCATCGGTAATCAGCGTGGTTCCTTCTGCAAACAGCGCGGCCACTGCCAAAATCGGCACTTCGTCAATCAAACGAGGAATCAGCTCGCCGTCAATCGTACAGCCTCGAAGCTGGCTATGCCGCACCCGCAAGTCAGCAACGGGTTCGCCCGTTACGTCGCGCTGATTTTCTAACGTAATATCGGCATTCATCGCAGCTAGCGCGTCCAGCACCCCGGTGCGCGTTGGGTTAATGCCTACGTTCTCAATCAGTAAATTAGACCCAGGGGTAATTGCCGCTGCGACCAACCAAAACGCCGCCGAGCTGATATCGCCAGGGACAATCACCGTTTGCCCCTGAAGCTGAGCCGGGCCATGCAGCGTAACGCTATTAGTAGCCGAGTCGATAGAGAGGTTTGCGCCAAAAGCTTTGAGCATCCGCTCACTGTGATCGCGCGACAGACTCGGTTCGCTCACGGTAGTCTCGCCATTGATAGTAAGACCCGCCAGTAAAAGACAGGACTTTACCTGCGCGGAGGCAATAGGAGAGTGATAGTGAAAAGGGCTGAGCTGCTTACCTTGAACGCCGAGCGGAGCCAGCGTATTGTCGGCCTTACCAGAAATGGCCGCGCCCATATGAGAAAGGGGGGCAATCACCCGCTTCATCGGTCGCGATCGCAGCGAATCATCGCCGGTCACCGCAAAAAACTTGCCAGGCTGAGCCGCTAGCAGTCCCAGCATCAGTCGCAGCGTCGTTCCCGAGTTTCCAGCATCCAGGACGTTATCGGGTTCTTGCAAGCTGCCGCCAGTACCTTCTACGGTCACCCATTCATCGTCTAGCGCCGATATTTTAGCCCCCATTGCGCTAAAGCAAGCAGCGGTACTGCGGGGATCTTCACCTAGCAACAGTCCTTTAATGCGGGTTGTGCCCTTCGCGATCGCGCCCAGCATCAGCGCTCTATGCGAGATCGATTTATCACCTGGAACGGTGATGCTGCCTGTAAACGCTCCACTTTTACGGCCATCAATTTCTAGCGTTTTGTGAGGAGCCTGATCGATGAGCTGTAAAAAAGTCATAGGGCTACCCAAAGATGAAAAAGCAAGCGAGCCGAGGCACTGATGATTTTATCCTGTGGTGTGACCGAGTAAATATATAGATGCAAAGAGGATATAGATGCTAAGAGGCCGCTTCTTGGCTGCAATAAGCATTGACCTGCTCAATCAAATCTGACTCTTGGGCATTGAGCGATTGAATATCAGAAAAGGCGCTGTTAGCCTGAGACTGAAAATCATCAAAGATGCCTCTAAATTCATTTTCGTTTTTGGCATCGACAACGAGCTGCATAGCCTCGCTAGCGGATAAGAGCGCTTCTTTATACTGAGAGATGATAACGACGTGACTATCCCGGTATTCATCGAGCTGTTCGTCAGCAATATTCAGGCCAGACAAATCTTGAGCCATGCCGTCTATTTGGCTAGTTACCGTCTCGACAGCGGCGGTATATTCTTGAGCAGAGGTCTTTAGCTCTGCTAGATCTTTTGCACCAGAGGCTTTGATCTTAGCGCTTTCAATTTCGCTTTCGAAGTCTCTTTTGATATTTTGAGACTGATTGATAACGTTGGCAAACTGGCCACACTGAGAAACCGTATTGCTACAGCTAGCGAGTCCAAACAGCAGGACGCTACCGAGCAAAAATCCTATTTTTTTAGGCGTACTTTTTTTAGTTTTTAGGATTTTGGGCCGATTTCCTTGCACCATCTGCTGTTGCCGGGGAGTATTGCCCGTCTATCATAGTTTGTTTCTAACAGGACGTTTACTTTGCCAGACCGCAGCCATTCAGACCGCAATATCGCAGAACACCGCCAGCAGTTCTCGTCGCTTTCTAACAAGCAGTACTTTAACTACGGCGGTCAGGGGCCAATGAGCGATCGCGCCCTCCAAGCACTCACCCACGCCCAGCAAAGAATTCAGCAAGAAGGCCCCTTTGCAGGCACAGTAAATCAGTGGCTGCAAGCAGAAGGCCGCGAGACCAGAAGCGCGATCGCGCAAGCGCTAGGCGCGGCCCCCGAAACCATCACTCTCACCGAAAACGTTACCGTCGGCTGTAACATTCCGCTGTGGGGTCTGCCCTGGCAAAGCGGCGACCATATTCTCATCGGCGACTGCGAGCATCCTGGTGTCATAGCCGCAGTCCAAGAAATTGCCCGTCGATACGATCTTGTCGTCAGCACCTGCGCACTTTCTGAGCTGCTAAAAGGAGCCAATCCAGTCGCGGTCATTCAGCAAGCATTACGGCCCAATACACGGCTAGTCATTATTAGTCATATTCTATGGAACACCGGGCAGCTGCTACCCCTCAAAGAAATTGTTGATGTTTGCCATGCCAATGCGCCCCAGACCCGAGTCCTCGTAGATGCTGCGCAGTCGGTTGGCTCGCTGCCGCTAGATCAGCCAGACTGGCAGCTGCCTGAGACGGGCGTAGACTTCTATGCCTTTACCGGACATAAGTGGTGGTGCGGCCCTGCCGGAGCCGGCGGACTCTATATTCGCCCAGAAGTCCTTGAAGAAACCGCACCCACTTTTATTGGCTGGCGCGGTATCAGCGTAGATGAAAACGGCCAGCCAACGGGGTGGACACCGGACGGACGACGGTTTGAAGTGGCCACCTCTGACTATGGACTGTGGGGAGCGCTGCGGCAGTCGATGGAACTGCAAGCAGAGTGGGGAAATAGCGCTGAGCGGTATGAGCGAATTTGCGCGTTGAGCAGGCGGCTGTGGGAAGGATTGCGATCGCTACCCAGCGTAAAATGCCTGCTCGAAACAGCACCGCCACCGTCAGGACTCGTATCTTTTCAGCTCATAGACTCAAAGAATCAGCCAAGGATCGATCTTCAGGTCAAAACAGTTCAACAGCTAGAAACCGAAAAGATCTACCTGCGAACGCTAGAGTCGCCCAAATGCATCCGAGCCTGTGTCCACTATCTTTCTTTAGAGACTGAGGTAGACAGCTTAATAGAGAGGATTAAAGAAGTGACAGAGAAGAATTAAAAGCCCCTTAGGAAGACCTTTGAAAAGCGCTGTTTGAGCAAAGACTAGACAATCGGCTCAAATTCCTTACTCTCGTATTCCTGGCAGTCTTCGCAGGGGCCAAAGGGGTTCGCCGCACAGCGCACGTAAGGAGAGAGCGCATTGAGCTGACAGGTAATATCGCCTACCACGAACCCCATACCTTCAACAAAATGAGCCTCCGGGCTATAGCGAGTGCGAAATCGACTGAATCGGTCAGAAGCTACGCGGTTAGTCTCAACGTGAACGCTCTCCTGCATCCGCCTGCGAACGTAAAACCCGACTAAAACAGAAAAAACAGCCGGAGCTAAACCAACCGCAAGAATTAGCGCAATGTACATGAAAAAAGAAGCAACAAAAGGCTACGGACTTATCGTAGCCTAGGCGTTACTCAGGAGTCTTTGGAATCTTTCTCTTTGGGCTTAAAGGTAGATTTTACGCTCAGTTCTGCTAGCTGACGCTCGTCTACGCTAGAGGGCGCACTAGTGAGCAAATCGCGAGCCTGCTGCGTTTTGGGAAAGGCGATCGCCTCACGAATAGAATTCTCGCCAGCCAGCAGCATTACCAGCCGATCCAAACCATAGGCAATCCCCCCGTGGGGCGGCGTGCCATACTCAAACGCCTCTAGCAAGAACCCAAACTTATCGTTTGCTTCTTCCTCAGACAGGCCAATTGTCTCGAATACCTTAGCCTGCACGTCGGGCTGATAGATCCGCAAGCTGCCGCCGCCAATCTCATAGCCGTTGTACACGATGTCGTAGGCCACCGCTCGAGCCGTTGTAAGGTCGGCAACATCGTCTGGATGCGGCGCGGTAAATGGATGATGCAGCGCCTCATAGCGGTTTTCACCGGCGTTCCACTCAAACATGGGAAAGTCAGTCACCCAAAGCAGATTGGTTTTACTTTCGTCAATCAGATTTAGCTCTTGGGCAATCGCCTGCCGCAGCTTGTCCAAAGTCGCATTCACGGTGCCAACATCGCCCGCCCCAAACAACAACAGATGACCCGGCTTTGCGCCCGTGCGGGCCAACAGCTCCTGCTTTTGCGCATCGCTCAAGTTGTCTTTAATCGCGCCGATGGTGTCAATCTCGCCGTTCTCACGAACGCGCACATAGGCCACACCGCGCGCTCCAGCATCGGTAGCCACCTTAAACAAGTCGCCTTTAGGCTTAATACGCACATTAGAGATCGCATCATTCCCTCCTGGAATCGGCAGCACCTTTACCTGACCGCCGCCTTTTACCGCGCCCGAAAACACTTTGAAGCCAGAGTCTTTTACGATATCGGAAACATCCACTAGCTCTAGCCCATAGCGAGTATCCGGCTTATCGCTGCCGTAGCGGGCCATCGCATCCGCGTAGGTCAACCGAGGCAGTGGCGTAGGAATATCGATTCCTTTAACCGTTTTGAATATATGCACCAGCAGCCGCTCGTTTAGCGCCAGGATTTCCTCTTCATCCATAAAGCTCATTTCCATATCGAGCTGAGTGAACTCGGGCTGGCGGTCCGCTCGCAAATCTTCGTCGCGAAAGCAGCGAGCGATCTGATAGTAGCGATCCATTCCTGCCACCATCAATATCTGCTTGAATAGCTGAGGCGACTGAGGCAGCGCAAACCACTCGCCTTCGTTAACCCGAGAAGGCAAAATGAAGTCTCTAGCGCCTTCTGGTGTAGAGCGGGTGAGAATCGGCGTTTCGATTTCGATAAACGCTTCGGTATCTTCGAGGAAGCGGCGAATAGACTTGATGATTTCGTGACGCAGACGCATGTTTTTGGCCATGCGATCGCGCCGCAAATCCAAGTAGCGATACTTCAGCCGCAAATCTTCGCGCACGTTTTCTTCTTCCGCTGTCGAAATCTGAAACGGCATCTGTTTGCGCACCGCATTCAAAATCGTCAGCTCATCGGCATAGACTTCTACTTGCCCGGTCGGCAGCTTATCGTTCAGCGACTCTTCCGGTCGCTGCGTCACTCGGCCTACGACCTTGACCACATATTCGTTGCGAGCTTCTTCCGCCACCGCATAGGAGTCTGGAGTGCGTTCGGGGTCGCTGACGATTTGAACTGTACCGGTGCGATCGCGCAAATCTAAAAATACAACCCCGCCATGGTCGCGTCGGCGATCCACCCAACCATAGAGCGTGACCGTCTTTTCAATGTGCTCAGCTCGAAGTTGACCGCAATAAAGGCTACGCATATCGACACAGCAGGTAGGAATACCAAAACAAAACCTTTACATTATGCGGGACGAATGCCAAGTGTGGCGCATAATTGCCAAAACCTTCGCGCTATCGATGGTTCCAAAAGCTTCAGCGCCTAAGCAATGCGGCAAGCGGCAGCGCCAATGGCTTCTAGGGATTAAGAAAAGGAATTACGAAAAAAGCTCAGCGATCGCAATACGATCGCCGAGCCTTTGAGATGCTTTACATTCAACTGTCCAAGCGGAGTCTAGATAGAGCCTAAGTCAGCTTCTTTTTAATAAAAGCCAGAATCTTATTGCTTTGGGCCTTTAGCGCAGCGACATCTCTAGTCAGGGCATCAACTTGTTTTTGCAAGCCTGCAATTTCAGCCGCAGAATCAGTCCCCGTAGCTGGCACAGCCGGTGCACTCACGGCTACTTTTTGCGGACGAACCTTGCGAGCTTTTGCCATCGCCCCTTTAATCGCGCCAATCAGCTCCTTTTGCTCAAACGGCTTCTCAATAAACTCAAAAAACTCAAAAGGTTCTTGAATCTTCTCGGTTAGCTCTTCGCGGCGGCCCGACATCATGACGAGCGGGATATTTTGAAACGCCGGGTCGCCCTGAATCTCCTCATAAACTTCGTAGCCACTCATCCGGGGCAGCAAGAAGTCCAGCATGATCAAATTTGGCTTCTCGGCGCGGATTGCCTCGATTCCCTCGATCCCGTCCGTCGCTTCAATAACTTCGAAGTTGCCCTTAGGAAGCATCTCTCTGACCCGAGCACGAATGACTCGGCTGTCGTCAATTACTAGAATTTTGTGACTGGCCACGACGGACTCCTTTGGCTGGCATGAAAAACTGAAGCCTAGCCGCCCTTCTTCAGTAGAGGTTGGTTCGGTAGACGTTGGTTTAAAGTTGCCCAGAATCTGAGGATAAAGAAACAAGAAAAATCCACAGATTGTTCGGCTAGGAGCCTTCTGATTAAGCGCGACACTGAGCGCGACTGTAGAATAGAAACACCTTTTCCTATCTTCGCCTTCCTACAATGCCTACTTCCTTTGAACCTCCTGTAGCTGCACGCCAGCGGCCTGAGATTTTGGCAATGCCTGACTGGCTACGTCGGCCCATCGGCAAGGCCAGCGAGCTATCGAAAGTACAAAAAATAATCAAGCAGCGGCAGATTCACACCATCTGCGAGGAAGGGCGCTGTCCTAATCGGGGCGAGTGCTACGCCAACCAAACGGCGACTTTTTTGCTAATGGGCCCAGTTTGTACGCGTAGCTGCGCGTTTTGTCAGGTAGATAAGGGGCATGCGCCCATGCCGCTAGACGAAGAAGAACCGCAAAAGGTAGCGGAGTCTGTAAAGCTGCTGGGGTTACGCTACGTGGTGCTAACAGCCGTTGCCAGAGATGATTTGCCTGATGGCGGTGCAAGCTGGTTTGTAAAAACGGTGGAAGCCGTGCGTCAGCAAAACCCAGAAACCGAAATTGAGGTGCTAACGCCTGATTTTTGGAGTGGGACAGCCGCCGCAGAACAGCAGAAAGCCAGGGTAGAAATGGTTGTGAAGGCTCAGCCTGCTTGCTTTAATCACAACGTAGAGACGGTAGAGAGGCTGCAAGGCCCCGTGCGTCGAGGGGCAAAGTATGCGCGATCGCTCGATGTGCTGCGCTATGTAAAAGCAGCCGATGCAGCCATTCCTACCAAATCCGGGCTGATGGTAGGCCATGGCGAAACGCAAGAAGAGCTCGTTGAGGCTATGCAAGATCTGCGGGCGGTAGCGTGCGATCGCCTCACCATTGGCCAATATATGCGCCCTTCTTTAGCTCATCTACCCGTGCAAAAATATTGGACGCCTGAAGCGTTCGACGAGCTAGGCAAGATTGCCCGCCAGATGGGGTTTTCCCACGTACGCTCTGGGCCATTAGTGCGCAGTTCTTACCACGCAGGCGAACAGCCGTAGCGCTAGCAAAGGCTCATCAACCGGGTGACTGAGCGTTAAGATCGCGCCATTCGTGCACCGCAAAAGGCGGAACGACTAGCTGGGCAGCGGTGCCATCACCCAGCGGAATGTTTATCTGTAAAGGGATGTCGCCGGTAATTTCGGAAATTGCCTGGGCCACATTGTACTGCGCCGCATACTCTGGCAGTTCTGGCGTCTGTGGGTCTAGCTCGGCTTTAGCCTGCCACTGAGCGCTAGCACCGGTTGCAATCGTAATGGGCTGCTTTTGTTTCACCGAAACCATCCCTGGAAACCCAATTAAGCGTAGATAAAGCCCCTGAACATCTTGGGCCTGATAGCGCTTAAAAAGAATGACCTGCCAAGAGCGATCCGAGCGATCGCGCAGGCTTTGCTTGGAGCGAAACGTGGTTTGTCCTGGCTGTTCTTGGTAGGTATGAATAGAAGCGAGTGGCTGCGGTATCGCGATCGCCCCAGGCGCAAACAGTAAACCAGATCCCATCACAATAAGGATCAAGCAGCAGCGAACTGCTAATAGCGAAAATCTGTTTGGCGATCGCTTAAAAACAGAAACTAAACATTGAACGGGCGATCGCTGCATCCAAAGTCGCCAAAACCGTATCCGCTGAAGCATTAATGAAAACTAAAAAGGACTGCACTTAGTGTACAGTCCCTTTTCTGCGAATGCTCAGTCTCTAAAACTTCGTAGATTTAGAGATCTTTTATCTGAGCGAGCACCGCGCGATAGCCATCGGCTTCACCGCTAGCCAGATAGCGTTCGGCAGCAGATTGCAAATCGCTGTGAGCCGCAAAGCTATCGCCAAGTGCTACCAAAGCAAGACCTCGGTAGTAGTAAATATCTGCATTTGCCGTCGGACTGCGGCGAATAATTGTTGAGAAATCCTGGTATGCCCCGTTAGCATCACCCGATTCGTACAGCGCGCGGCCTCGAGCAGCTAGCGCCAAGTCGTTATTGTTGTCTAGTTCAATTGCGTAAGTGTAGTCGGAGATAGCCGCTGGCAAATTACCGTAGATCGCGTAAGCGTCAGCGCGACCTTTGTAGATATCTTCATCCACCGGATTTAGGCCGATGGCACTGTCATAATCAGCGATCGCCTCAGGCAGATTGTCACTAGCCACATAAACAGCCGCTCGCTGTCGGTAGGCTTCACTAGAGTAAGCGTCTAGCTCGATCACCCGATCAAAGTCGGCAAGTGCGGCCAAATGTTCGCCTTGAGCGCTGTATAACGTTCCTCGCGCCATGTAAGCCTCAATTGAGTTGGGCTGACGAGCCAGCACAGTATTGATATCTTTGAGAGCGTCATTAGGTCGGCCTAGCGCCGAATAAACGTAGCTGCGGTTATAAAAGGCTTCGCTGCTGCTGTCGTCAATGGCGATCGATGCATTGAGATCCTTAAGGGCGGCGGGTAGCGTACCTAGGTTGTAGTAAGCGACGCCCCGGTTGAGATAGGCTTCGGCATAGTCACTGCTGTTTTCAATCGCGGCTGTCAGCGGCGCGATCGCACTATCGAACTCCTTCATCTCAATCAAAGCTGCCCCCCGGTGCATCAACGTTGGTGCATCGGTCGGGTCTAATCCTAGCGCCACATCGTAATCAGCTAGCGCCCCGGCAAAGTTGCGAGCCGCCGCCTTAGTCAATCCCAAATAATCATGAGCTTCGACATAGCCCGGCGCGATCGCGATCGCCTGATTGAACGCGCCCATTGCAGAAGATAGCTCACCCATTTCATAGAACAGTGCGCCCTGTGCAAAATAGGCCAGCGCATAGTCCGAACGAACTGCGATCGCCGTTCTATAGTCCTCCATCGCCGCCGTTGTATTGTTCAACGCTCGATGAGTTGCGGCTCTAAACAGGTAAGCTTCGGCGTAGTCTGGGTTGATAGCAATTGCGGCGTTAAACTGCTCAAGCGCAGCGGCAAAGCTCTCTTTTTTATAGCTTTTCACACCTGCGCTATATGCCTTCATCGCATCTGCCAGCGTCGGAGCAACCGGCGTTTCTGCCTCTACGGTTGTCTCTAGATCCCTATCTAAATTAGGCAGAGCCTGCTGAGGCAGCGCTGGTTGCCAATCGCTTTCTGGCGCTACGTCTGCTGGTGCTACATCTGCTGGTACTACATCTGCTGGTGCTACATCTGCTGGCGCTACAGCTTCTGGAGTCTCTGAGCGAGGCTCAATAAAATCGGCGTCGATATCGACATTAAGCACTGGCAAAATAACTGCGTCGAAAGAGTTCTCAACGCTGAGGCTTTCCGCCTGGGCTGGCCAAGAGCCAACCAAGCTGCCGAAGAGGGTAGCAATGCTCAAAACCGTAAGGCCGCTGCGATTCATGACGTTTTGGGAGAAAAGGTGTGCTAGGCAAATTTGAGAAAAAGATTTGTTTATGAAGAAACTAAACTAGGTACATGTAGATTTCCCAATTCGGCTATTAAATTTGGCGACAGCAAAACATGGCCCATTCGCAAAAGCTCGCTCAGCGGCTAGTGCAGCAAACCGTCACAACAATCAGCCAGCCCTTTAGCGCTCAGCATTTACCCCCACCCATCATTGGCGATTGGCTGCTGCCTTTTAGCCAGCTAGCGATCGCCAACACGCTCTCAAACTTGATGGTGCCGCTAGCTGGACTTATCGACACCGCTTTTCTAGGTCACCTATCGGACATTCGATATCTCAACGGCGTAGCTTTAGCGACGGTCATTTTTAACGTCATTTACTGGAGCTTTAACTTTTTTCGGATGGGCACAACCGGGCCAACCGCCCAGGCATTGGGGAAAGGCGACTTAGATGAAGTGTGGCTGATTGTCGTTCGTAATTCGCTGCTGGCGCTCGGAACGGGCTTAGCGATTTGGCTGCTGCGATCGCCTATTTCTACAGCAGGGTTTGCCCTGTTGCAAACTGGGCCAGAGGCGCGGCTAGCCGCAATAGACTTTTACAACGGGCGTATCGTGGGCGCTCCGGCGGTACTGCTAAATTTTGTGCTGCTCGGCTGGCTATTAGGGAGAAGTCAGGGCAAGCAGGTAGTGGTGTTGGCTATTATCGGCAACGGCAGCAATATCTTGCTCGACTACTGGTTTATTCGGCGGCTGGGGCTAGAAAGCTACGGCGCGGGGCTAGCCACTGCGCTGAGTCAATACATCATGCTAGTGACGGGCATTGGCTTGGTCATTTCAAACGGGATTCCCTGGCAGCGATGGGCCGCTATTCAAACTCGGCTGTGGCAACCGTCGGCGCTGATGTCTTTGTTCAATTTGAATCGAGATATTTTAGTTCGCACCTTTGCGCTAGTGATTTCGATGTCGCTATTCACTAACTTCAGCTCAGGGCTAGGCGACACTATTTTGGGCGTTAATGCGCTACTCATGCAGGTGTTTTTGATGTCTGCCTATTTTATGGACGGCATTGCGCTAGCAGTGGAGAGCTATGCAGGCAAATTTTATGGCAGTCAATCCAAAGGTAATCTGTATGGGCTATTGCTGTTGGGTATAGGTGGCAGCGTAGTTTTAGGAAGTGCGATCGCCCTTTTTCTCATCTTCGTCCCATCTGCCTTTTTTCCACTGCTCACCGATCACGCCGTCTTGCTCAATGCCATTCCCACATATATTGCTTGGCTACTACCGGTACTCAGCTTCGGCGGCGTAGCCTTTACGTTAGACGGCTACTTTCTAGGGCTGACCGATGGGCGATCGCTGCGCAATTCGACCTTAATAGCGGCTCTCGTCGGATTTTTGCCTTTGGCTGCGATCGCTAGGTACCTAGCGCTACCCCATCTACTCTGGCTAGCCCTAACGGTCTTAATGATGACAAGAGCACTCACATTATTAAGGAAAGTACCGGCTACGGTCTTGATAGAAACGCCCTAGACCCACAAAAAAACGGCGATCGCTTGTGCGATCGCCGTAAGTTGAAATATTAAGAAAAGTCTGCTTCTAACGTCCTTAGGTTGCAAACTCCTGCAAAAGCCTATTTACCAATCTTTTTAGCCATGTCTCGGAACATGTCCATGTCGCTAGAAGATGGCTTGCGGCGAGTCGTAGACGAACTGCTTTGGGCAGGAGACTTAGGAGCAGACTTACTCTCGAAAGAAGGCGTCGGCGCGTCGCTAAAGTTGGGCGTACTAGCTGTTGACTCAGATACGCCGTAGGAAGCCTGTCCTTTGACGGGGCTACCATCCAAATTAACTTTCTTCATTGCAGAGATCTGTCGAATGCTCTCCATATGCTCAGTTTGACCTTTCTTTTTGGCAAAGGTGCGTCTGACGGTTTTGTTAGAACGCATGTAGTCGATGTTGCCAAAGCTTTTAGCGTCATCGTCACTGAGATAGAAGGCTTGCTTTTGCGCCGTATCGTCTTTAGGTGCGCTCTTACCGAAAATTGCCTCGAAAAGACCCATTGTTCTCCTGAAAATAAATAATTAAGCAAATATGTATAACCATATTAACTTTTATTTTCTTTATTAGAAAGGAGATTTCGAAAGAAAGTCTAGCAGGGTCGAATTAGGGCTAGCCAACCCGCCTATAGCTTGCGCTGAAACTCCTCTAGCAGATCGAGCAGATTGACATGACACTGCATTGGCATCAGATCGGCTAGGGGCAAGGTTTTCTTACCACCGCCTAGCTTAATCGGAATATCTTGCAGCACCTTAATCACGCTGTCCTCAGAGATATCGCCGCTAGCTACCATCGGCAACAGCTTTTCGGCCAGTGGCGTATGTAGCTTAGCGTCGCCTAAGTAAAGATGCCATTTAGCAATATCTATATAGATATTCTCGCTAATTTCAGCAGCTAAAGCTTCTACATTTTCGGTGGAGTTAGCTGTAGCCATGGTGTGTCCTCGTAGTGAATGGTTGAGCGAGCAGCGTTGAGCGAGCGGTATTCTACTTGCCCGAGCTGGCTGGGTTTGGAGAGTAGTCTGCGATCGCAAAGATATAGACCGCATGTACAATCAGTCCCCCTATCCAGACCAAAGACACCGTTTTAGCCAGCGGCAGCGAGCCGGGATTAATCGTGTTAAAAAACCACATGCCAGAATTGATACAGGCAAATAGCGCAACATGCACCGCAAAGTTGAGACGGTCTTCTAGCTTGCGGTACTCAGGGTCATTAGCGCGATCGGGTTCGCGAGGCCAGCGAGGAGGCATAGTGTTCTCGTGTGTTGCAGGTACTTTGCTTATTGTAGAGGGTTTATTGTAGAGGGCTACTGAGCAGAAGCTTTCTGCCAATGGCCTGACTTGCCGCCGATTTTCTCAACTAATTGAATATCACTAATGCGCATAGACTTCTCCAGCGCCTTGGCCATGTCGTACAAAGTTAGCGCTGCCACCGAAACCGCCGTTAGCGCCTCCATTTCTACGCCCGTTTCGGACTTCGTCTTAACCGTTGCTTCAATGCGGTAACCCGGCAGCTCGCTATCCGGCTCAATCGTGACCTCTATCTTCTTTAGCGGCAGCGGATGGCACAGCGGAATCAGGTTCGATGTTTGCTTAGCGGCCATAATTCCGGCGAGCCGAGCCGTCCCGATAACATCGCCTTTGGGCGCATTGCCCGTTCGAATGGCGGCCAAAGTAGCAGATTGCATATAGACAATGCCGCTAGCAGTCGCCTGGCGAACGGTAGAACTTTTAGCAGAGACATCGACCATTTGGGCTTGGCCTTGAGCATCTAGATGAGTGAGACGGTCGCTCGAATTATTCATGCAGAGGTGAAGAACAACAATTGAAAATTTTGATGAGTTTGCGGCGCAATCGGTATGCTACTATTAAAACCCGGTGAGGGCCTGTAGCTCAGTGGACTAGAGCACGTGGCTACGGACTACGGTGTCGGGAGTTCGAATCTCTCCAGGCTCGCTTAAGGAATAAGGCGTTGGGTAGCAATACTCGACGCCTTATTTTTTGGATCTTATTTTTTTAGATCTTATTTTTTTGGTTTTTACTTCATCGCATAGACGTCTCTACCCCCGTTAAGAGCGAAACGGATGGAGTGGGTAAGATCTTTGCTAGAAGTTGTAATAAATATGACGAGGCCCAGTAGAGTCATGCAGCCTGAAAGGGCAAAGACTAGGCTGTAGCTGCCAGCATCAGCAATTTGTCCCATCACTGGCCCGGCTAAGGCGATACCTAAGTCGAATCCGGTCAGACAAAGGCCAAAGGTAAGGCCCCGTTCGCTAGGCTTGGAGCGATCGGCCATGAGCGCGGCAATGATAGGAATAAGTGTGCCGCTCCCTGCACCCTGAAATGCGCCGGCAAGCAGGAACATTTGTGGACTATCAGAAAGCCAGAGCGTGAACATAGCTAGGGTATAGCAAGCCAACCCCATACTAATAAAGCGGCCTCGACCCAGCTGATCGCTGGCTTTACCCGAGAGGAAGCGGATGGAGAAGGAGGCGATCGCACTCACGGTGTAAATCAGCCCAATATTAATCGGAACGCCAAGCTGACGAGTATGCAGCGGCACAAAGGCCACCATAGAACCAAAGGCAATGCCCACCATCAATAGAATCAGCGCCGGAACGCGAATAGGCGGTGTGAACAGCAGACTCCAAAAAGCGCCGTAGCTCGAAGACCGCTTCTTTTTAGGAATAGCTGCACCGCCTAAACTATCAGTCGGTGGACGATCAGGTTCTTGAGTGGCCAGTACACAGAGGATGCCAACTGAGCCAAGGGCAGTCATCGACAGAAAGGCCAGCGTGAAGTTGCCTTCTAGATATCCGCCGATCGCGGGGCCAAAGGCTAATCCTAGTGGGCTAGCTAAACTCATATAGCCAATCAGCTCGCCTCTGTTTTTGAGGGGGGCCATGTCTGCGATCGCGGCGCTATAGGCCGTTGCGAAAGCCGCAATACTAATGCCGTGGAAGGCGCGAGTCATTGCCAGTAAAACCACAGACGATTTGACTTGCCAGCCTAAAATAGGAAGCGTGAATATGATCGAAGGAATGGCCTGAACAGATAGATAGATCAAAGGCGCGATCGCAATTACGACAATTCCAATCAGCATGGCAGGCTTACGGCCCAGATCGTCCGTCAGCTTAGCCATTTTTGGGCGCATCCCCAGCAGGCCAATCGCAAACGAAGCCATCACCCAGCCAATTTCTTGGTTCGTCGCATCAAAGCTTTGAATGTATAGAGACAGGTTGGGCAACATGCCCGACAGTCCGCCCCAAAAGCATAAAGACCCGCAAAAGAAAATAATGAGATTGCGCCGTAATGAGGGTTCTAGTTCATTAAAAACGCTGTCTCGAAAAAAGCTCAAAGATCAACCTCTAATAAGCGGTGAGTGCTAAGAATGTTAACAACTGTTAAGCCCGTTCGACAGCCATCCTCGGCTAGCAATACAGACAGAGACATAGAAAGAACAGCCGTATTCGACCCAACCGGGCAGTATCGCTATCGGCTAGGCAGACGCTGGCAAGCGGCAGGGCCAACCGTTACCTTCATTATGCTAAATCCGAGTACAGCCGATGCGGTACAAGACGATCCCACGCTGCGGGCTTGCCTTCAATTTGCGCAGCGATGGGAAGCAGCGGCCCTTTCCGTAGTGAATCTGTTTGGCTATCGAACGCCACATCCTAGCGTTTTGAAGACTGCGGTCGATCCGATTGGCGCAGAAAACGATGCGTATGTGATGCGGGCGGTAGATGAAGCCGAGAGAGTGATTTTGGCTTGGGGAAATTTTGGAGGATGGTTGGGACGCGATCGCGCCATCTTAAATTTACTCACCGCTCACAAAGACAAGCTTCACTACTTACAGCGCAACAAATCTGGGCAACCTCGCCACCCGCTTTACATTAAAAGAGAAGTTCCTTTGCAGCTGTTTACTTAAGCGCGGAGGCGATTGTTCACATCAAACAGCCGCTTTAAGTTGAGCCATCCATTTGTCAGTACCGTACCGACCCAACAAAAGGTTATCTATTCCAATAGAAGCTTCCAGTTGAGGCCAATGCAAAGAGCCACCGCCTGCTCTAATAACTACGTCGCTCAGCTGCTCAGCAGTCGGCTGTTCAGTTTCTAACGTAACTTCTTGAACATGCAAAGGATTAAATTGGTAGCAAGCGCCGTTTTCGAAAGCTAACGTCAGTAAACAATCGGTTGCACAATAGCTAATTGAGGTAGGAAAGACACGATATTTCTTTTCAATATTCCAGCGGGCGATCGCTTCGTCTATCGCATCATCAGTATGTGTATAAATGGGTGCTTGCATAGTTTGAACGTGGCGGACTATCTACTCACCATGATACTTGTTCCAGAGGTCCCATAAAGCCTTTTGATGTTTCCTGGCTGCCTTCAAAGCCTTCTTCACATCAGATTTATTGAGATTACCTGACACTGGTGATTTGCTCAACATTGGATAAACTATTGCACCGTCCTCTATTAACTTTATTTTTACCTCACCACCAGAGCAAACTGCATGACAATGCGCAGGCTCATGGTCGTCGAGGCGAATTTCAAGACGAAACTCTCCTTCGTCAATTTTGGGCATAGCGCTGTGTCATTCTTGGACTTAGTAATCTTACTACAAGACAAAGTGTTCCGCAGTTTTGGATATCAAAAGGAAAAATTGTGCTCCTGATGGTTAGCGAAAACCAAATCAAAATTCCTTTCTGTAGTGAAGCAACGCTGCGAGATCAAACTTGATTAAAGCTTTGCTGCGTCATCAGAATAGAGACTGGGACAGATCCCGCCCGATAACACTGAAACGGATGCAGGAGGCTAGCGCTGAACCGGACGCTTGCTTTTATATTCAAAGTTGGCAGGTGCTGCTATGAAAAGAGCATCTCGATTTAAGTCAAGATCCTCCACCCGATTTAGCGAGTGAAGTCGATGTAACCGCTTTAACTAAACTTAGGCATTTATCGAGTCTTAGCGGTGCTTAAGCTGTGGATATGCCGACAAGGTATTCCAAGTATCTATGCGCTCGCTTCAGATGGCTACAAAGACAGTCTAACCAGTCCCACCTTTCCAGACTTCGACGTTAAAAATATTCTGCCTAGCTATATAGAAAGAGCCTGGATTGCAGGCCTAGCATCGCACTACGAAAGTTCTCAAAGTTTCTAGAATCGTGCTGAATCGGTGCTGGCGAGGTTTCTTTAGAAACTCCCCATATCAGTGCATGTCTACATAACCTGGGAAGTCAACTAGCTCAAAGCGACCCACTGACTCGCTGATTCTCCGACGACCGTTTTCAGCACCCAGTTACGCAGCAGCGCGTCCACTTCTGCGGGCGCATCGTCATGAGGGCAGTGGCCTGCGTTGATGTGATGTTCTTCTAAATTGCTGTAGTGCTGCTGAAACAGCTCGCCGCGAGCGTAAGTATTCATCCAAGGATCAGCATCGCCCCAAATAAGCAATAGCGGGCAGGTCATTTTATCTAGCAGCACGTCTACGTACTCGCCGCGCTCGGCTTTGAATAAAGCGGCAAAAGCAGCGGGCGCTTCGGGATCTGTAGCCGGACGGTAAACATCTTCGACAAGCTGATCGGTCACTTCGGCCTTATTGACGTAGACCTGCTCTAGCGTTTTGCGAATGTACGACTTTTGCCGGACGAATTGAAAGATGACCCAGCTGGGAAAAGGAGAAAGCACTACGGTTCTGACTAAATTACCGATGGTCTGCTGAAAGGGATTCGGCTCCTCAGTGGTTTGCTGCTCGCTGAAAGAACCGACGCCGTTGAGCATACAAACGCCGGCGATCGCATCGGGACGAGTAGCACCGGTAAAAAGGCTGCTGTAGCCGCCGATAGAGTTGCCCGCAACGACCGCAGGGCGACCAATGACGTTAGTGATAAACTCTGCAATTTGGTCGCGCCATAGCTCAGGGCTGTAGCCGCTGCTGGGCTTAGAAGAACGACCAAAGCCGATCAAATCTATTGCATAAACTTCAAAATCGGACTGGAGTTCGGCGATGTTTTTGCGCCAGTGGTCGGTAGATGCGCCAAAGCCGTGAATGAGAACGAGCGGGGGCCTTTCGGGATAGTCAGCAGCTTGGTTCGCGCCTGCTTTGGTGTAATGGATGCGATAGTCTCGCCATTGCCAATAGGCGCCGTCTTGAGCGGGCGGAATGGGGACAATTGGGGCAACGGCGATCATGAGCGTAAAGAAAGGTAAAGAGCTTTTTTCAGTCTAGCGCGGTCAAGATGGCGGCTGAGGACTTTCCTATCTTTAGGTGGATCAGACGATTCGGCGGTAGGTCTCTACGTACCTCAATGTGATGAGAGGATGGTGGAGAGAAGAAAGGATGCTGAGAGAATTTCAGTGAGAAGGAGCAGATTATTGTGTTATCTCGTTATCGGCAAAGCGTGAGAGCGAATCGCA
>Ga0115546_1000741_pt1 | contig 21556 bp, 9 predicted proteins | sample COGITO_mtgs_1004_FD_87186 | JGI IMG/M metagenome (GOLD analysis project Ga0115546, IMG submission 87186) | Pelagic marine microbial communities from North Sea - COGITO_mtgs_100413 | ecosystem: Environmental > Aquatic > Marine > Epipelagic | place: Germany:Helgoland, sampling site Kabeltonne...
CGTAAAATTTGTACCAGTTCCACTAGCTGTCACTTGTAAAATTTCCTGCGAATTCTTCAGCCATCGATCGGTAAAAAGCTCGATTCAAACTTATGGACATTCTCTTAGTTCTGCGACGAGCATTTTTGTTTTTGTTGAATAATCCAATCCTCAAGCAGGAAGTCGTGAAACGTAAAAGTAGTGCTGCTTAAGCTGTCATATTTATTTCGTTTTTCAACAATAGTTTTTTCGATCGATTGTCGACTTATATTAGCAAAAAGATGGCTTACATTTGTTGACAAATAACATTTCGTTTTCTGTTTCTATGTTATTTTTTTCAAAAAAATGGTGCAACTCTCTGGCTTCTCTTTTATTTTCTTCTTAGCCATATCAAAAGTTTGATCGCTATTTATACTAAACTAAATCAGATTTGTTCTGTTTTAAATCTAAATCTAGGATGCCTATGCTGTAAGATTAGTTCGATTACTGTGTTCTTATTTCGTCACGTGTGCGATTATTATACTTGCATCTTTTAAAACTTAAGTCATGTCTGATTGCGTGTCACCCTTATGGGAACAGAAATGACTTCATCGTTTATAACGACTGAGGGTATCTGTTCAAAAATTTGGATGCAATCTACCCAGGTCAAAGTATCTAGTTCAGGATCCTCTACAATATTTTTTTGGTTGTTTAATCTTGCTAATATCGCACCTTGTTACTGCTATCTTGTCCTTACCTAAGCAACAACACGGCCGGCTAATTGGCCAAATTGATTCAAAGATTTCCATTCCTCGAGTTCTTGACCACCTTCTAGTAATGGGTTAAAATTTAGGTCATCGAACATGTTAAATTTAATTGAACAGTGCTACTTACTTATTTCCTGGTGGCCGAGCCTTAAAATTAGTTAAAGTGTTAACGTTACGAATTCAACGATCCTTTAATACTTACAAAAAATATTACTTTGATCATTGCGATTGCTGTACGCCTCCTCAGTGAGATTAGCAGCGCATTGTGTAGCAGCTGGCGCCCTAACCCTAATACTATATTTAATTATTAATTTTATAATAAACTTATAATAGACTATTTTAAATACATATAAACTAAAAAAAACGCAAGCCTTTAAGTTTTAAAATTTACAATAATTTCTAAAAAAATTTTATTGCTTTGTCTCACCAACGACTACATAATCCGCAAAGATCTGATCACAGTCTCCCACCTATCCTGCGCGATAAAACCCGGAGCCAATTTCAATTTACAGAAAGCTCATAGCTTTCTGCCAGTCAGGCAGTCCGTCCGACTTTACAGACAAGTCTATTTCGCCGAGTCCCTCTTCTCCGCGACAGTGTCAAATCATCGCTTTCGTGCGGGTCAGAATTTAACCGACAAGAATTTCGTCCTTAGGACGTTATAATTACGTCGTCACGGGTCTCACATAAAAGTTAGCATTTTATAATTGTCTGGACTTGTAGCACCCATAAGAAGAATAATTCTCCTCTATGAGAACGAGCTCATCTAGAAAATACGGATAGAGCATTTATTTTTCCTCTCGTCGCATGCCCCCGGGGAGTGTATTTTTTTCCAGTACGAGAAAGCTTCCGTTTATCATCTAATGCTATAAAACAAAGAACGCTGATGGTTAAAAAATTGTCTCCCGTGCTTGCACATAGTGTCAAGTAACAAAGTAGCTAAGAATAATGCGTTATTTTAACTTTGATTTTTCTTATTCTTGGTTTTTTCATTTTTAATAATATAATTTGATTACGATACTTCAAATAATATATAAATACACACTGAATCTAATAAAACATTTCTTTGATATTTTGTGACTAGACCGGAAACTTGTGCTTACAGAAAGTTAAAAATAAAACTTAATTTGGACACAGTTTCTTAATTAAAAAATGTAGAAACCAAAAAACTTAAATTTTCTAAAAAGTCTCGAGGGACTGTAGAAAACTAATAGCCAAAGCAATCGAAAACACGAATATTGATGATCTCTCTAAATATTAGACATTAGAAACAAAAACCAAGGATATGAATTTAATAGACGATCTAAAAACTAACACAAATAAATTTTAGACTATATATGTGATATAAGATGTAAGATCTTGTTTAATAAGTTTAAATGATATTCTAATACTAATGACATCAATATGGTAAAACAAGTAAAGAAATTGTAAAGGTGATATCGTTTTTAGATTTGGTGTATCTGTTTTCTTCTAAAACTTAAGAAATAAATAAATGGTATCGTCTCCTTAAAAAAGTAAAATTAATGAATTTTTTAAGAATGAATAATTCTCCTAAATAAGATCAAACGTTTAAATTTTCTCAAGTCAAGTTTGAAAATAAATTTCAAGTAAACTAGATCATGCGCTCATTCATGGAGTTTTATTAACGATTAATTAATGATTACTAATAGTAATCTAATTTATAAAAACAGTAATTTTGACCCGTTTTTATGAACTAAATGCTTGTTATAAGCCTAGTATTTTATCATTAATATTGATTAAATATGAACAAAATTACCAAGCAATAATGTCTAATTTGAAAAGCGCAATACATGTCTCAATCTGTATCAGAACGTACACGAATTAAAAGCGACCGTTATGAATCTGGAGTAATCCCTTATGCTAAGATGGGTTACTGGGATGCTGCATATTCGGTAAAACAGACTGACCTACTTGCTTTATTCCGTATCACACCACAACAAGGTGTAGATCCGGTTGAAGCAACAGCAGCCGTAGCTGGTGAATCATCAACCGCTACTTGGACTGTTGTATGGACAGATCTTTTAACAGCATGTGATGTTTATCGTGCTAAAGCTTATCGTGTAGATCCTGTACCTAATACACCGGGACAATATTTTGGATATGTTGCGTATGAAGTTGATCTTTTCGAAGAAGGATCACTTGCCAATATGACAGCGTCTATTATTGGTAACGTTTTCGGTTTCAAAGCGGTTAAAGCTCTTCGTCTAGAAGATATGCGTATCCCATATGCTTACCTAAAAACATTCCAAGGACCTGCAACTGGTGTTGTTGTAGAGCGTGAGCGTATGGATAAATTTGGTCGTCCTTTATTAGGTGCGACAGTTAAGCCTAAATTAGGTCTTTCTGGTAAAAACTATGGTCGTGTAGTTTTCGAGGGTCTTAAAGGTGGTCTTGATTTCCTTAAAGATGATGAGAATATTAACTCACAAGCGTTCATGCGTTGGAGAGAACGTTTCCTTTACTGTCAAGAAGGTATTCAACGTGCCGCAGCAGCTACTGGTGAAGTTAAAGGTAGCTACCTTAATGTTACTGCTGGTACTATGGAAGCCGTTTACGAACGTGCTGAATATGCTAAGGAGCTTGGTAGTATTGTTATTATGATTGACCTTGTTATGGGTTATACAGCAATTCAATCAATTGCTTATTGGGCTCGTAATAATGATATGATTCTTCACTTACACCGTGCAGGTAACTCTACATATGCACGTCAAAAGAACCATGGAATTAACTTCCGTGTAATTTGTAAGTGGATGCGTATGGCTGGTGTTGATCATATCCATGCGGGTACAGTTGTTGGTAAATTAGAAGGTGATCCTTTAATGGTTAAAGGTTTCTATCATACATTACTTGATGTTAAGACTGATGTTAACCTTCCACAAGGTTTATTCTTCGCCCAAGATTGGGCTTCTCTACGTAAATGTCTGCCAGTAGCCTCTGGTGGTATTCATTGTGGTCAAATGCACCAATTACTTAACTATTTAGGTGATGATGTAGTTCTTCAGTTTGGTGGTGGTACAATCGGACATCCTGATGGTATTCAAGCCGGTGCTACTGCAAACCGAGTAGCTTTAGAGACTATGGTTCTTGCTCGTAACGAAGGTCGTGACTACGTTGCAGAAGGTCCTGAAATCTTACAAGATGCAGCTAAAATGTGTGGTCCTCTACAGACAGCTTTAGATCTTTGGAAAGGTATTAGTTTCAATTATGCATCAACTGATACTGCTGATTTCTCTGAGACAGCAACAGCTAACGCATAATTTTACGATTACAATTACTAACAATATTAATATATAAGGAGTTTTGAATAGTGAGACTTACACAAGGTGCTTTTTCATTTTTACCAGATTTAACTGATGCTCAAATCCAAAAACAAGTTGAGTATTGTATTGCGAAAGGTTGGGCTGTAAATATTGAGTGGACCGATGATCCACATCCCCGTAACACATATTGGGATTTATGGGGTTTACCTTTATTTGATATTAAAGATCCTGCTGCCGTAATGTTCGAATTAGCAGAATGTCGTAAAGCAAATCCTACAGGTTACATTAAAATGCAAGCGTTTAACGCATCGATTGGTACGGAAAGTTGTGTACATGCTTTTATTGTACAACGCCCTAACTATGAGCCAGGTTTCTTTTTACAACGTACTGAGAACGATGGTCGTTTTATCCGATACACAATTGTATCGTATGCGACACAAAAACTACCTGCAGGAGACCGTTACTAATTTTCCACGTTTGCGCCAACAAACAAATTTAAAATTTGTTTGTTGGTATTTATGTGATGTTTTCAGGAAATTAGAATAAATCTGAATTAGTTGAAGAAAGAAGAAAAGTTCTTTTGATTTTCTTTACGAAATCGAGAGATAAATTTTTTTTATTAAAATTGTGAAAACAGAGCTCTTAAAAGAAAAGAATCATATATCTAAAAAGGATATTATTAAAAATGAAGTCTAAAAAAAGTTACAATAACAATAGTGAATCTTTATCAGATCCTACACAAATTAAAAGTGAGCGTTATGAATCGGGATTAATCGATTATTCTGACGTGGGTTACTGGGATCCTAAATATGAGATACAACCGACAGATATAGTTGCTTTATTCCGTTATGCACCACAATTCAGTGTAGATCCAATTCGTGCTATAGCAGCAATTGCTGCTGAATCTTCAACAGCTACCTGGACTATTGTATGGACAGATCTCTTAACAGCAGGTGATGTTTATCGTGCGAAAGCATATAAGGTACATGCTATCGTTAAGAGTCGATATGGTGAAGCTATAATTAACCGTGATTTTCCAGAATATCTTGGTTACATTGCTTATAATATTGACTTATTTGAAGAGGGATCGATTGCTAACATGGCTGCATTAATTATTGGCAACGTTTTTGGATTCAAAATGCTAAGAAGCATTCGTCTTGAAGATATGCGCATCCCTCTTGCTTATTTAACAACTTTTCAAGGTCCGGCAACAGGTGTTGAAGAAGAACGTGCACGTCTGGACAAATATGGACGACCACTTATTGGAGCCAACATTCGACCTAAGTTCGGTCTTTCGGGTAGAGATGAAGGTCGAGCTGTCTATGCAGGTCTTAAAGGTGGTCTTGATTACCTCAAAGGTGGTGAAAATAATAGTAGTCAATCATTTATGCGTTGGAAAGAACGTTTTCTCTATTATCAAGAGGCTGTTAACAGCGCTTCCGCGGCTACAGGTGAAGTTAAAGGTAGTTATCTTAACGTTACCGCAGGTAATATGGAAGCTATCTATGAGCGGGCTGAATTTGCAAAACAACTTGGAAGTATTATTATTATGATTGATCTTGTTGCAGGTTATACAGCAATTCAATCTATAGCCAAATGGTGTCGTGCAAATAATATGATTCTTCATTTAGAATGCGCAGGTAGATATACAAATACTCGTCAACGAAGACATGGCGTTAGTTTTCGAGTAATTAGTAAATGGATGCGTCTTGCTGGTGTAGATCATGTCCAAGCAGGCACAGTTGTAGGTAATTTGGACAGTAATCAGCTCATGATTAAAGGTTTTTATCAAACCCTAGTTGATTGCAAAACTTATGCTAATTTACCTCAAGGTATGTGGTTTCACCAAGATTGGACTTCTATACGTAGGTGTTTTCCTGTTGCTTCAGGTGGTATTAATTGTGGTCAAATGCATTACTTACTCGAGTATCTAGGTGAGGATGTGGTTCTTCATTTTGGGGGTGGTACAGTGGGACATCCAGATGGTATTCAAGCTGGGGCCACAGCAAATCGAGTGGCGGTTGAAAGTATGGTTCTTGCACGTAATGAAGGTCGAGATTATACTGAAGAAGGACCTGAAATTCTACGCGAAGCAGCTAGGACATGTCGTCCTCTACAAACTTCTTTAGATCTTTGGAAAAATATTCTTTTTAATGCTGGATCAGTTGATAAAGCTGATATTACTTACAACAAACATTTTGATTCTATTCATTTTTTACCTGCTAAAAGTCATTTTGCTGAATAATTTTCAAAAGGACATTTTATTACTTGAGCTAAAATTACTCAGTTTTCTGAGTTAAAAATTCGATCACGTTGATTTCATCATAAGTTCTCTTAATTTTTGACTTAGCACGAACATATTTCTTTTTTGTGAGATAAAAATGTGCTATTATTTTTCATTTTCATAAGTTTCACTCATTTATGGATACAAATATCGCAGAAATTTTAGAATTATGATGAATTTACTAGGAGTTTGCAAGATTCTTAGAGCAACAAATAATCGAGTGGTCTGCGCACATATCATTTAGAAATTGGAACAAACAATAAAAGAAAAAAGTTTTTCATGTAGCAAAAATTTATTCAGATCTAGATACATAAACGAAAAGGATGTTAAATCGATTAGAGTCTTTTTGTTCAAGAGAGAAACTTCAACACAGTTTTTAAAATTAAAAAGAGCAAAAGGGATGGGGTAACTCGAATGCTGAGTAAATCAATTGGGTATAATGCATATTTATTAAATTTATATTTTAATTAATATATTTTAATTAAATTATATCATAATTTTAATAAAATAAATACTCAATTCGTTGAACTTTTTAAATATTTATTTTATAATATCATAGTCCATTAGTAAAAATATTCAAATTAATATGATCTCTTCAAATTTTTGGAAAACGGTATTAGACGCCGTGATGACATATGGTTATCAGGAGAGGGTATTTAACATGATCGAGAATCTCCCTGTCTTGGTAGTGCGTATGCTAAACTCGATCGCGTCTCAATCTTCACACCAGTTGCGCTGATCTGAAGACTAGTCGTGTGTTAACTGCACTCAAGTATCCTGGTTGTGTAGTTATCTCTCTATCTAGTGAGCTATACTTGCAACGGGGGTAACTAGCGTTAGCGTATCTTAACGCTCTAATAATTGACATAAGCGTAATGATAATAAAACCCTTTTAAACTTAATTTATCTATATATTTAATATAATTCTTAATTTAATTTATAGTATGATTTTATTAATTTTATTGTCTTGTAATATTTTTTACAATCAAATTTTGTAAAAAATATTACAAACTATAAAATATTTAAATGATGGTTTTTTGTTTATAAAATAAGGGCAAAACGTCATTTTTTGAACTTTTTTTATCGTAATGCTCTGATTCTATATATATATTAATATTGTGAAGTTTGACCATTGAGGTACCAGTGTATATATTGAAATTGTTATATTTATTTCTAATTATAGATAAATGATACTATTTTGTTCAACTAGCCAAGTCAAACAAATTAGTTAAGTTAACTTGATTCATTCGATAGAAATTCACAAAGAGCTCGGTATGTAACACGTCCTATTGTTGGTATATTGCGTAATAGTTTTTTTGCTGCAAGAGGGCATTTTTGATAGTAAGCTTATCTCATTAAAATCATTCATTATCAAGCATTCAATCTGCTTTGGTTTTAAGAAATTTCCATTTTTCAGATAAGCGTCTACAATCTTGTGATTCATCATTTTGAATGTCTTCAGTCGTTTTACAGGTTTGAATGTCGATTCATCTAACAGAGTGCCAAATTTTCTCCCCTGAAAAGGAATTCCATTCTAATTCGTAAGTCACCTTTAATTTTACATTCTCGTTTTTGTAAGAAAGTTTACCACAAATCCTCTGTTAGTTGCTCAGATATTTTTTGCTTCATTTTTTCGTTATCGATTTTCGGCCCATGGGCTTCTAAATGCTTTTTAAGCATGTGAGTTTGCACGTCAGTAGTAAATCTAAATAATCTATGTTTAAGCTCGTATATTGCGCATTAAATGATCTTGTAGAGTGATTAATGGAACTCCGTAAGTACATTATGCTTATCTTTATATTTTTTCACAATCAGACCACTTTTTTCTAGGCTCGGAAAACATTTGTAAACTCGACTCTCAGGATTTGCTTTTTTACTCAGTATTTTTCCGATAATAATTTTCGCGGCCGTTGAATTTAATTTCACGTTTGTTGGTGCATGAAATTAACAACATATACCAAAATATACAACTGTGTTGTTTTCTTTGATCAAATATATTCAATTTAATTTCTAAATCTAGTAATAATTTTCTTATTCCTTCGATCTCTTCATCGTTATAAAAATCCATGGTGAGCAGCAAAGTATTGGGGGGGAAATTTTAAAAAATCTCGTGTATTTTTTCTAATCTCCAGATTGATTTTTTTCTGCGAGTGACATATATGCTTGCAATAATAATTTTTTATGTTCGTCGGCATTTTTTATTAACTTCTCATAATGCTGTTTTCGTGAATCGTCATTATAGTGAGTTCTTTATTTTAGTGGGGAACGAAGCTCAAAGACGTGTCTGAGAGTGACAATTGGTTTTGCAAAGATTTTAGCAGTAAAAGAATATCAGTGAGCATAACGAGATCCCGCAAGGAGGATGAAAACGAATTATTTTCGTCGTCAGATTACCATCCATACCTTTTGTTTTGCTATAATATTTTTAGAAATAATCTTACTTTAAAGCAAAATACAATATCACGCTATATTAAAGATTTCTATTTTAGAAAAGTGAAATCAATTACTATAATAAATTTTGGCGAAATTTTTTTATTGGAGAATACGTTTCGTTGAAAAAGAGCTATTTATTTTTGTCTTATTCTAATTTACTCTACTTACAGGAAGTAAAAAAAAATTTAAATACAAATTAAATACAAATTAAATATAGTGTAGCTTCAAATATAATGAATTTAAAAACGTATGAATTTAAAAAATACGTATATGATTTTGAGACTTATGTGCAAAGTTTGTATAGAAAGCGATAAATTAGAATTTATAAAAAATCGAGAAAAAGCGATCGTCTGATTACTTTTCGCATCTTAGCAACACATTTCACAATTCGATAATGATTTATCATAAATCTGATTTACAAACAACTATAATTCAGTTCACAGTGAATTACTTTTCGATGTTGATCTTTCGCGCAAAAGATTCTCAAAAAAGTTAACTAAAATAAAAATTTGAGAATGTTTCGCGGTTTAATTATATTAATAATTGATGGTCCAATATGAAATAATGACACACACACGAATTGCTCTCATGTTCATTTCTCTGATTATACAGCAGATGAATTACTTACCATTGCTAAGTTAGAGGAACAGCAATATAAATTAACTGTCAAAGTAGAATCTGTTTTTCTAGATTACATTAGTTGTAAAGAAACTATGTTTGTCAATTCACGAAGCGTTAAGAATCGTTGATCGCTAGAATACGTCAAGCTAACGTATTTTTGAGACTAATCCAACTCAAGGGATTACTAAGGAGAACTTGTTACGTTAGTTCCTTCGGACATTCTACAGAGTCGTCTATTTAAAGTTGTTAGTGGATCGTAATTAAATAGAAACCAGGCTTCGCCTGTCTGTCCTCCAGCAACGGTTTTTTAGACGAATCTCCGCACTATTGTTAGGTAAACACTGTAATTTTTTTTGTACAAAAAATTAGATCACTTAAACTATTAGAAAGCTTAAGTTATTTTAAAAGTGTGGTTATTTTATTTGAATATTTTACAACAAGTTTTTGGCTTTTACCTCTCTTTGAATCATAAACTGTCTCGCCATAAGGTTAAAATTTTATACAAGAGGTCAATTTATTGCGTTTCTGACAGACTTAATTTATCTAAACAAAAGAAGACAATTTAATTACCATCCACTAACCCCTTTAAATACGACTCTGTAGAATGTCCGAAGGAACTATAACGTACAAGTTCTCCTTAGTAATCCCTTGAGTTGGATTAGTCTCAAAAATATTTTTAGCTTGACGCATTCTTAACGTTCAAACATAGGCTTTTCTTTCGTAACTTAATGTAATTTTAAAAGATAATATTTTATGAAACTATTTAATAAAGATCTACTCACAAAGGATAAACTAGGTAAAAAAATTAAACAAAGCAAGCATTGCATTTTAAAACAAAATTTGCTATCTTAATAATATCTAGCCTGGATAGCTCAGTTGGTAGAGCAGTGGACTGAAGATCCTCGTGTCACCAGTTCGAATCTGGTTCTAGGCATCTCCCGGTAAGTTTATCTTTTTAAAAAAGCTGAGTATAAGACTCTCACGTCCAAATAAATCAAATTGAGAGTTCCTCATGCTTGAATCAAAGGAACGAGCTGGCGAAAATCAAAGTTCTATATCTTTATATTTAGACAAAATATTCTGAAATCGTTCTAATTTCTGTTTTTTCCAAAACGACTTTTTTTGTACACTACTCTCTTGCGTCTCGCAATAATATTTATTTATCTAAAATTGATGAATTATTTCATAACATAATAATGGATCAAAAATATACGTGAAGCTCTAAATTAAGAAACTGCTTGTCCACGTGACACATTATTGCAAAATAATAATAATAAACAGGAAGTCAAGCCAAAAAGTTACTACTTTACGAAACAACTCAACTCTCAAAGAGTTTGATGATGAATCTTGTGAATACTTGGAAAAATATTGAATGCGATTCTTATGAACAAATGACGTTAGATGGTTGTATATCGAACGACAAATAACGCAGCTTTAGCAACGCTCAAAAAATTCATCGATAATAAAAAAACAGCCAGTTTTGAATCCTCATGAAAAAACAACATTTCTAAAGAGATGTGGAAATAGAGAAATACTAACATGGTCGGTTTACAAAAAAACTTGATGAGAGGTAATTCGGCAGAGCAAGTAAATATTTCTCTCTCGATATTTTAATTTTTCGTTTTATGTGGAAAATTAACAGTAATACAACAAAAAGTAAAAAAGTTATTTATTGAGTTAAAAATATTTAAATTTTCAATATCATCTGAACTTTTGTATCTTTTGATTTTTAGAAATTAGAGAATAATTAAAAACCTAGTTATTAATTTTTTACTCAACATTTTGGAAACGTTATTCACTGAATCTGTCCTTTTAAATTTAAATCATATACAAAAAATCTTTACTATGATATAGTTGATATATTTGATATCGTGGTGAGAGAGATTTCATCTAATAATTTAATTGATTTCTTTTTTTAATTTTGAAATTACAACATTTCGAATAAATATCGTGATTTTTCGAGAAGATTAATTATTAATTTCCACTCTTCAAAGCAAAATAAACTTATTCTTTGTCCTCTTTTATTAGTTTAGCACAGACATAGCTTAGAATTTCTAAACTTTTAATCGCTTTTATTTTAATTTCCATGTTAGTTTTTACAGTTTGGTTTCTTCTGTAAAAGAAATCGAATCTCTCTAAATATTGCTGATAATTATAATAATCTTTTATTGTTGTTTTAAGACTGAAGGGCTTGTTGAAAATTTTGTTTTTTGCGTTATAGAATAATTTATATTTTTCAATTTCTCTTAAAATTTGTTTTTTACTTTTCGATTCGGATATCATAAAAACAAGCTTTAGTTGAAGTTTCTTTTTATCACATTTACTTTTATCTTTCGATAAAGAATTAAGATATTCTAGAACTTGTATTCTTGTTTCTTGCTCTTTTTTATTAGGATGTGATACATTATTAAAACAGATCCAACTTAATATTAATAATTGTAATACTTCGGTTTCTAAGTCGTTTATTTTAAACATTATTTTTTAAACATTATTATCAAAAATTTGAAAGTAATTGTGGGGCTGCCCTGGTTTCGACAATTGTTTTTTTCTTACGGTGCAAGTCGGTTGATTTTCGAAATAAGTCAAACTTTAATACAATAAATGCTATTAAAAACTTCTTTTTCCCAACAAAACTAGCATTCGCTTAAATATTTGTTATTATTTTAGAAATTTTACTATTCTAAATAATTAAAAATTCGATACCCTCTAGTTAATACATATATTTAATTTAGTCAAGGTTTTTCTACTTATGCTCTTTAAAAGCTTTATTAAGCTAAACTTGTGAATGATCCTTCAGAAAGTACAATTGCATGTGGGTTCGATTCCCACCAGCTCCATTTTAGCATCTGTGGCCGAGTGGTTAGGCACCGGACTCATAATCCGTTATACGCTGGTTCAAGTCCAGTCAGATGTATCGTTCTTCATTTATTTTTTCTTTAGTTAAAATCACAAATAGAGTCAGATGTTTAGTATCTATCATAATCTTAGAAATTAGAATTTCAGAATAAATCGCGATTGTTTAGATAATAGAATCGGAATTGCCTTACGAAAACTGTTGAGTAAATTCATGAACTCAACTAGACCTTCGATTATTAAACATCTTGCTTAGATTCGCAAAGCTACACAAAGCTAATTCGTGTTATGATCAAAAACAATTATTCGTTAAACTCACAAGAATTGTGTGCAAAAATGACTAATTATTATTATAGAAATAAACAATAAAGTTTAAATATTCAATTTAATCAATAGAATTTTTAGTAGAAAAGATTTCTTCACGTCGTAAGAATTAGCTCGTGTCATCTGAGAACTGTCACTTATTTTAATGTCAACGAGAACTAAAAATACTGAAAATCTAGTGAGGTTCTTTATCTCACTTTAGGACGATGATCTAGATAAAAAGAATATAAAGTATTTTAGTTTTTGATTTAGGCGCTGATAATTTTGATCAAAAATGACAAGAAACAAAGATTACTTGATCTGAGAAAAACTAAAGTTTATTACAACATTGTAGGAAAAAATTAATTTATCCCTAACTTATCTGATATTGAGAAATTATCAGAATTTTTTGACCACTATGCACTAATCAAAAATGAAAACTTCTATTGCGAAGTTTCTGAAGATAAAGAATAATTCTATTAAAAGATTTGTTCGATCGACATTCAGTGCGCATTAACAAATGTTAACGAGACTGGAAATATGTATCTGAAATGTTATTTATGTGAAATTAATAATCGAGTCTTAACAGATTCACATCTATTTTAATATCTAGATCGCGTTAATGATGATCATTTAGTCGCTTCTTACCTTTATTTTTTTTTTAGTTAAAATCATTTATGATTTAGACACTTAGAGAATGTGTATTAATCTATAGGTAATTTAATAAATTAGCATATTAAGTGATGAATAAAGTCGTCGGTATTGATTTAGGTACTACAAATTCAGTGATTGCTTTAATAGAAGGAACGCAACCTGTTGTAATTCCAAATTCTGAAGGTCTGCGCACTACACCTTCAGTTGTTGGGTATACTAAAAAACAAGAACTCTTAGTAGGTCAAATTGCTAAACGACAAAGCGTAATTAACGCAGAGAATACATTCTATTCGGCAAAACGATTTATTGGTTCGAACCCACGAGAATTAAGTGAAGGTGCCAAAGATGTCACTTACCCTATCATAACAGAAGGTGAAACAATAAAGTTTAAATGCCCAAATTTAGGTAATAAAGTTTTTAGTCCAGAAGAGATTTCTTCACAAGTCTTGAGAAAATTAGCTAGTGCGGCATCAACCTATACTGGTCAAGAGATTGAAAAAGCTGTTGTTACAGTTCCTGCTTATTTTAATGACTCACAACGTCAAGCAACTAAAGATGCGGGTAAAATTGCTGGTTTGGATATTGTTCGTATTCTAAATGAACCTACGGCTGCTTCTTTAGCATATGGTCTAGATAAAAAAGAAAATGAAGTTATTTTAGTTTTTGATTTAGGTGGCGGGACATTGGATGTTTCCGTTTTAGAAGTAGGTGATGGTATATTTGAAGTATTAGCGACATCTGGTGATACTTTCTTAGGTGGTGATAATTTTGATCAAAAGTTAGTTGAGTATTTAACTGAAAAGTTCTTAAAAGAAGAAAGTATTGATCTAAAAAATGATAAGCAAGCTGTTCAAAGATTGCTTGATGCTGCAGAGAAAGCTAAAGTTGAATTATCAACAGTGACTGAAACAAAAATTAATTTACCATTCATGGCAGCTGGTACTGATGGGCCGAAGCATATTGAAGAAATTATTACACGTGAATTTTTTGAATCTCTATGTCAAGATTTAATGCAAAAATGTAAAACTCCTATTGAAACAGCTTTAAGTGCTGTTGAATTAGGTGTGGATAAATTAGATCAAGTTGTATTAGTAGGTGGTTCAACTCGTATTCCAAGCGTTCAGAGTCTTGTTCAGTCATTGACCGGTAAAGAATCTAATCAAACCGTTAACCCAGATGAAGTGGTTGCCGTTGGTGCAGCTATACAAGGAGCTGTTATTTCTGGTGAAATTAAAGAACTTATTTTATTAGACGTTACACCTCTCTCATTAGGCGTAGAAACATTAGGTGGACTTATGACTTCTATTATACCACGTAATACAACTGTTCCTAATCGTCGTTCTGAAATATTTTCAACTGCTACAGATTATCAACCCAATGTTGAAATTCAGGTACTTCAAGGTGAGCGTGAATTTGCGAAAGATAATAAAAGTTTAGGTTCGTTTAATTTAGAAGGTATTCGTTCTGCACTTCGAGGTGAACCAAGAATTCAAGTTACGTTCGATTTGGATTTTGATGGAATTCTATGTGTAGGTGCACGTGATAAAAATACAGGGATTGAGCAATCAATTACGGTTAGTGGTTCCTCTCGCTTAGAAGAAAGTGATATTGAAAGAATGGTTTCAGAGGCTGAAGTATATGCTAAAGAAGATCGTAAACGTCGTAAACAATTTGAATTAGTACATAACGCAAATTCTGCATGTGAACAAGCTACAAAGCTTGCAGCTAATTTAAATCCAGAAGTTCAAACAGAGACAGAAAAAATGGTTTCTAATATAAAGAATCTCATCAGCAATGAGAAATTTACCGAGTTAAATGAAAAAGTCAATGGATTACAAAGCTACATAACTTTTCAATCAGCAAGTGCGAATGTACCTAATTTGTAAAATATTTTAAAATATTTATTAATTAAATATTTTAAGTAGATACTATAGTTATATTTCTTTATATTTTAATAATATAAAGAAATATAACTATTTCATATTTAAACTAGGTCCAAAAGGCTTATCGTCTAACGGATTAGGACAAAAACCTTCTAAGTTTTTAATGTAGGTTCGATTCCTACTAAGCCTATCAATTTAAACATCAAAGATTTCACAGAATACTTGATTAACCTTGTCACCTGAATCGATTGTTTCTAAAGGATCTTTTCTTAATCGGTGGCGTAAACAAAGAGTGATCACTTTTTCGATATCATCTATACTAACTTCAGTTCTTTTTTGTGTAGCTGCATATGCCTTAGCAGCACGATTTGTTACGATATCGCCACGTAAACCATCTACATTTAAGACACTACAAACTTCAGAAATTTTAACACGAAGGTCATAATTAATATTTACATCTGGTAATAATGATTTAGCATCAACAATTGCTTTCGCTAGCAGTTCTTGTTCTGTTTGATATTTATTTATCCATGCTTCAGGGTTAGAATCAAAAGAAGTTCGTTCTTCGACGATTTGAACTCTTAGGATAGGGTCACGCACCGTTCTTATTTCAGCATGCATTCCGAATCGATCTAATAATTGTGGTCTTAATTCCCCTTCTTCGGGGTTTCCTGAACCTACAAGTACAAAACGGGCCGGATGACGGATTGATATCCCTTCTCGCTCAACTGTGTTCCATCCAGATGCTGCCGAATCTAGTAATATGTCTACTAGGTGATCATCAAGTAAATTTACTTCATCAACATAAAGAATACCTCGGTTAGCCTTTGCTAATAATCCCGGTTCAAAAGCTTTGACACCTTCAGTTAATGCTTTTTCAATATCGATTGTACCACATACACGATCTTCTGTTGCACCTAATGGCAAATCGATCATGGGTAAGTCTATTTTGCCTATTTCTAAAGCTTCTCCATTTTGTATTTTTGTAAGTACATCCGAATTCATCAATTCATAGTCTGTGGGATGTGAGTTAAACGGGTCATCCTTTACTATTTCAATTTCAGGTAATAAATCTGCAATAGCACGAATTGTCGTAGATTTCCCTGTGCCACGGTCACCCATGATCATAACCCCTCCAATTTTAGGGTCGATAACATTCAACTGTAAAGCAAGTTTCATTTCTTCTTGTCCTACTATTGCAGTAAAAGGAAATATAGGTAGTGTAATCTTCTTATTCATATTTGTCTTCTTTACGTAATTTTTTATAACTTGAGAATTTATTTCAATATCTTGAACATATCCATTTCTCGTATTCATATTTGCTTAAATTATTCATATAGAGCTAATCCAAGTCTGATAGATAAAAGTGATGTTACTAGAGCAATTGATAAAGCTAAAAAAACTTGTGTATTTGTAAGCATAGTTCTTGTATTTTATAATCAGTATCAAAAATACTATCATAAAACCTGGTTATAAAAAACTAATATTATAAATATTTATTGATTGACATTCGTATTTAACTTAATAAAGTTAAATATAAAAAATTTAAAGTTTGTTGGGTAACTTCTAAACTAGAATTACGTTATATTTTTAATAAATTATGATTCTGTTACGAAGCATCTAATGTTATAAAAATTAACTCACGATTTTAGCTGATATTTTATGGAATTTTTAAAATTTGGCTCGAAAATGTCCACAGTTTTAATATATATATATATGTATATATATAAAGAAGCTTAATTCTAGATTTTTGATTAATCGTGATGCGAAAGTTGAGAATCAAAGATTTTATATTTGTGACACAAATTTTTCTTGTAGAAAGTGAATGTAACGACCAAAAAAAGAATTTGGTGTTTATTTGATAAACTATTAAGAATTTTAGCTGACGAATAAGAAAATTAAACAGACAAAAGTGAGAAAATATTGCATTAAAAAACAAAATTTGCTAAATTTAAGATTAATAAAACAAATCGACAATAGACTGCGGAACATTAATCAATTTAAAATTATTAGAGATAACTGATAGAATGTTTTAATAGTTAGGAGAGGTGGCTGAGTGGTCGAAAGCGGCAGATTGCTAATCTGTTGTATATCTTTCTATATACCGAGGGTTCGAATCCCTTCCTCTCCTATACGAAAACTTCTACTTTAATATAGAGCATGTAGCTTAAAGGATAAAGTATTAGATTCCGAATCTAATGATTAGGGGTTCGAGTCCCCTCATGCTTTTTATTTTTAATATCAAAAAGCATTCGTTAAGGACTTAATTTCACATCATTTTTTATATTTAAAAAATTCTCTTATCTTTTAATCTATAAAATAGATTATTATTATCACGATATATGATCAACAAATATGTTCTGTTTTAAAAGTTATATTCTACCTGTTGTTTTGATCCAATTTTGAGCTTCTATATAGTTATTTGGAGTTAATTTGATGGCTTGTTGCCAGTATTTACCTGCTTTGTCAAAAAATGTTTTAGCTACTTCTAAGTTATCACTTTCTTTAGCTTTTACACCCTGGTAATGATAAATTATAGCTACGTTATTTAATGCTTGGGGTAAGTTTAGATTTAATTCCAATGCTTGGTGGTAGTATTCCAAGGCTCGTAGATACTCTCCATTACTAGAATAAACTAATCCAATATTATAAAGAATATAACTGCGATCGTATGGATCCTCTTCAATTTGTAGGGCTTCATAATAATTTTCTAAAGCTTCTGCATATTCACCTGCGGATTGTGCGGCTAAACCTTCTCGGTAGTAGAAAAAGGCTTGTTTTTCCTGCTTACTTGCAGGAAAAGTCTTTAATAAAACATCGGCGATTATTGTGAATGTTTTATCAATAAAGTTTTCATTTTTTTGACTCATTTAATTTTTTTGTATTAGGTATAAATATTTGTATGTAGATATAAATATATTTTTCTTCCATGATGTGTATGTATCTTTTTTATCAAAGTTTTTCATAAGAATCGTTACTAATGTTTTATTTTTTAATCGGTTGTTATTTTATCATAGTTGACACAGAAGGTCAGCTTGAAATTTTTACCAAAACAAAAACTTATACTAATTTTTCAAATAAAGTATTTAGCAACTGTTTTTTTTTCAATTATTCTTCAAATTTAGATTATTCAAATGTTTAGTTTATAATTAGGACAAACTTCTTATAATTTATCAAAAAAGGTTGTATAATTTCAGTTTTATTGCTATATTTTAATATTATAAATTTATTGGCGGTATAGCCAAGTGGTAAGGCAGAGGATTGCAAATCCTTTATTCCCCAGTTCGAATCTGGGTGTCGCCTAAATTTTGTTGGGGGCATGGTGGAATGGTAGACACGACGGACTTAAAATCCGTTGGCCGATTGGCTGTGAGGGTTCAAGTCCCTCTGCCCCTACATTATGTTTTTCGATTTCGAGATTCTTCGTAAAACATATCACTTCATCTTTGCTTGTGTTCTTTTAACAAAAGTCAACTCACAATAATAAATCTCCAGGCTCCAGATCACATCCAGTTAACCCTCCACTTCCCTCCGATCCGCTTTTCAGGGCTCTGGTTTAACTTTTATTAACTGTATTCTGATTGATACAAAATCAATTTTTATCATAGTGGACACACTGTGAACTTTGTTCAAAGGCTCGCATAAATCTCTCATTTAGACCTTTTCAACTTAATAATTTATTTGCTTTACTTATTAACGTCGATTTAGAGTATTTATGTTTTGCGAAAAACTTAAATCTACTTTTAAATCTCATGTTCTTCGTGCTTTTGAGACGAACGAGGATAATAATCTCGTGATCATGGACGGTTCAGATGAATATTCGATTTAGAACCTTCTAATCGATCGTTTTAGTTAGTTCAATTATTATCTTTGTCTCATAAAATCTTTTAAATAGGTAAATTGTAAATATCTATCGTCATTTTGTTTATGAATTTACTATTTAATAACGTTAAGGGAGCTATTAAATTTTTGTAATATTTATATTTTAGAAAAAACATAAATATTAAATCTTCTTTTATTCACAGAGCACTCAGAGAAGCTAATTTTGAATATTTAGATCAGAATTTCCCAATCGATTTCCATTTTTGCTCGAGTAAAATCAAAGTTAACCAAGCTATCTTTTGAAATTAATGATCTAGAATATGTTTTTTATTTTCTATATTAGCTGTCTTCGAATGATATGGATATCACCAATTAGATTTAGATATCTTTTAAAAAACTCATATTTGATTTATTTTTTCAAATTACTGAAAATTTTTAGACGAACTGGACAAGAGTTCAGTAAACTGCTAGATAACTCATCGCTCTTTTTAAAAGACGAAAACTTAGATAGTTTCATTTCGTTATTAGACTCTAATCTCATAATACGTTCAATCTATAATATAGACTTTCTTATTTTTAAAAATATAAAAAAATATTAAATACAAATTTGAGAGATGTTCATAGTAGTTAGAATGGTATTACATTATTTCTTTTAGTTATGTTTCAAAAACACGATCTCATTGATGTCTATTTACTTACAAAATTCTCAAAAGAATTATAATCAATTCTGAGTAAAATGTTAGGTTTAACTAGTGTCTATTCTGAACGTTGAAATTAGTTAAACGTTTAAACTTATATTCAAAGAATATTATTCTTTGAACACTCGTCATTAGAGATCTTCGCACTAAATCCTCTCATCTGACAGAAATTTCTCAGCTGTTAAAAAGGCAGTATATTAAGATAAAGTTTTATCAGAATTTAAAATAATAAAAGTTTTTAACATAAAGAATTTCCCGATTCAGAGATAAACGATAAACATATCCTTAATGAATATGGGAATATCGCTAAACCAAATTACGGTGATATGCTTTCAACCTTTATAAAATTGGATATTCGACAAATAGTGTGTACGATTCTTTTTGACATTTGAATCCGCTTTATATAATATGTAAATGTGTAAAGAAATTTAGATAAAACCATATTATAATTATAATGATCGCCTTCTACTTTCTGTAGCAAATTTAAAGCCAGTGACTCAGCTCAGATATAGATTATCATCTGTCCCCGGAGTTGGACGTCGTTACAGTCTCTAAATGTGTGTTATAGACGAGCTTAGCTACCATTAAGAATGCTTGCAAGTAAATCTTACTTTGAGATTTACTACTCTGTGGACACTTCCGACGATTAAATTTTGGAAAAATGTACTATCCGAAAGTTTTGAGATTTGACACTTCTTTTTGGATAAATATAGTGCTTTACGTCAATTAACTACTCAATTAGATTTGTTTGTATTTGGATTTGGACCCAATGAGATGAATGTAACGAGCGGCAAAAATTATGTCGCCCCGAAATCGCTTTTATAGCGACATAGCAATAGTATCAAACCTGAAAACAAAAAGAATGGTTAGAAATCCTTTGAGTATATACTTTCGTCGAGTACCCGGAGATCCTTCATTAGAAAAAATTAGAATAACTTATAATTGATACATCGGATCACGATGCGATATAATCTGCGATAACTGAGTTCGGGATTTTTCACCTTTGCCTGACGAACCGTGTTTGCAAAATATTTTTGTTATTAATATCATTAAATAAACCCCGTCATAGAGCGGAAATCATAATCGTATGCTGGATTCGTTATTCCAGTCTATTAAAATAATTAGAATACGTATTGCATATTTTTAACAATAATCATTCTAGCCGCATTTATTGACTAGCACTGCTAATGGATTACCAGTACAAAGAGACACTCTGATTCTAAGTCATAATAGAGGGTATGTTAAAACTTGTCACGCTTCTCTAACTGATTAACTCGACGCCATTGGAGTACGAACCCCGCGTTTTACTAATCATAGGCACTTCAAGACTGAGTTTGTGTATTATACTTCCAAGTACCTCTCTCCTCCTGCTAAAAATCCATTATGATATCTAATATTCTTTTCCAAAACGTTGATGAAGCTATATAAAATTGTACTAAAGTTTAAATAATTGTACCGAAGACAATATAATATTAGTACATAAATACCATACAAAAATTAATTTATTTATTATAACACAAACTGATAAGTGAGACAAATAATAAATCTCTTTTCTAATTTATTAAAATTTAATCACGAATAACGCTCTTAGTAGTGCCTGTGAGCAAGGCTATTTTTGGTCTAACTTTAAAGTCTTCAACTTCTATTTTTGATATCGATATGGAATAACGGATCAATTTTGAAAATTAAAATGAATTTAAACTCTTCTAAACTATGGAAATATTCTCTTGATCTCTATCGATCTTCACTGTACATAGATAATAGAGTATCTTAGAGTATCTTATCATCATAGAATATTTATATGTCTATATTGTATTTAAATGAAAAATAATACGACTAAATTAGTATAGAACTTTGTTTTTCCTAATTCCGAATTAGATTTTAAATATACATTAAATATAATAATATGAATATGTGATATAAAGGTATTTGAGAGATTTACAGAAAAGACTCGCTTTAACTAAAATAAACTGTATAATAAGATATTACGAACAGCAAA
>Ga0115546_1000743_pt1 | contig 21544 bp, 21 predicted proteins | sample COGITO_mtgs_1004_FD_87186 | JGI IMG/M metagenome (GOLD analysis project Ga0115546, IMG submission 87186) | Pelagic marine microbial communities from North Sea - COGITO_mtgs_100413 | ecosystem: Environmental > Aquatic > Marine > Epipelagic | place: Germany:Helgoland, sampling site Kabeltonne...
AAGTTGATTGTCACACAAGTTGATTGTCACACAAGTTGATTGCCACGCAAGTTGATGGTCACGGACGGTAGCTGTCTGGCTGGACAGTAATTTTTAATCATGACGTCGGAAAAGGAATTTCTGGATGGGTCAAATTAACTACTCCATCGGTTCTGTATCGCCACCCCTGAAACGGCCTGCGGGTACATTCTGTCGACAAATATTTCTAAGTCGGCCGACTCATCAGAAGGTCTGTTTCGGGTTAAAATGCCCAAGCCTTATTCGTCAATTCCCCCTAATATTTTATTTTCTATATCAGTTTCTTAGTGATCGATATAGGGCCATGTTCCGTAATGGAAAACTTAGTAACTATTCCCTCGAAGTTGACTCGTCAATCCCAATTCCAACCATAACCCATGCCTTGCTGTTGGCCATGCCAGTGTGCGCTTATCGCTAAACTAAAGAATTTGCTCGTAGAGCAATGTGGGTAAGCGAAATTCTCGCTTGCCCAAAACCCAAGTGTAACCCGAAAGGAATTCCTTAGGATGTACGGGTTATTTATTTAATACATAAAAGGAAATTACCATGAAAGAAATTATACTTGCGCATGACTTTGAATCTGTAACAGGTGGTGCCACCAACAATGCTCATTGCTATACGAAAATTGCTACCTCAACGGTTACGGTGCAATATCATACCAGAACCAGCAGCGGTCTCGTGGCTGGCGGTCGGGGTGATAAACATTCAGACTATAAGTCTTGCCAAGGAGATACGCCAACCTGGAAGTATGCCGGTCAGTTTGCCGGTTGATGGTTCCGGTGATTAGTGGAGGGAAATGATAGTGAAATATATAGTAATTAGCCTGTCTATTTTATCTTGCTCTAAGTTGTATGCCTGTAACGTTGATTTTGATACTTGGGCTATGGTAAATACATTGGGTCTATTTTTTCCTACAGAAGCTGTATATCCCTTTAGGCTAGATCTAGTCGGGCCCGGTTATAATGAGCCTATCTACATAACTGAGCGAGACGATCACCTTGAGTATTTGGTGACCGTTAACAGCAGTAAAGCTCACGATAAGCTGCGTGAGTCAAGCGCGGCGGAACAGGTTGTTGTTGGGCAGTATACAGCGAGCGTTGCGTTGTTTACCGATAACTACGAGCCTCTGGTTAGATGGGAGTTTGTTAAAGAAGACGGCTGTTGGAAAAACTCGGCATTGATCTTTGATGTTGATGTGGAAGATATTGATGAGCTATTGGAGCAGTAGTAGCTATTAGTCCATTTGATATATAGCCGTCGCATAGAGACCCTGGCGGGTGCCAGGGTCTTACCGGAAGCAGTCTTGACTCATTTTGAAATTTTTACAAAGATCGCACCCGATTCCATATTGAACATATTCAAAGCACCCTGCAAGAATCCACCCGCCTTTGATGCTCTATTGTCAAGTGTTACAGGCTTGATATTGGTCTTAGCAGGATGCGGGCAATAAAACCCTCTGTTGATATTTCAACCCTATTGCTTGTTACCCGCCAACCTGTTCGAGCAACATTTGAAAAAATTAGTTAATCAATTTGCCCGTCTAGTGACCCTGTTGTTGCTAATATGTGATCTAAATCGTAACGATTGAAAAAAATTGTTATTAACTCTAGTAAGTATTTGTTTTGTTTCGTCAAAAAATTTAGTTTAGCGTGGCGGGTAGACTAGTTCAATTTTATTGGGAGCTTTTTAAGCTGAGTTTAATACGCAAGCTATAACGCCACCCCATAATCTCTGTTGGGTGTGTGGTACGGTGCGTTGGATTGGATTTATCTCGTCAAAATGAGTCGATATCAAATAGGGCAGTATGGAAACGCTATTGGGTGATCGGTATTCGACATAAATAACAACAATATTTTCTGCATTGCAAAGGAATTGATATGTTTAGAATTATAACGAAAATAACGCAATCATGGCCCGCTATGGCGTTGCTTGGCCTACTCACTCTGCTAGCGCCGACCGCCTATGCCGACTGGTTTGTTCGGGGCACGGCCAATGCTTGGCAGCCCCAGCCGATGACGGACTTGGGTAATGGCCAATATCATTTGAACCTTAACTTTCATAAGGAAGAAGCCATTGCCCGCTTTAAGATTGATCGCTTTGCCGACTGGAGCGAAAGTTACCCCAGTCAGGATCTACAGGTCGATGCCTGCAGTGAATACAACATTCTGTTTAACGCCAATAGCAAAGCCATTGTATTGGAGAAGGTCGGGGTGGTGACAGACGGAGAATGCAGCATTACCGATGCCTGGTTCTATCGCGGCTCCTCAAATGCCTGGGCGGCCACGGTGATGTCAGCCATACCCGGCACCAACAACTTCACGCTCAATGTCGCCTTTGAAAAACAGGAGGCGGACGCCCGCTTTAAAATTGATCACTTCAGCGACTGGACGGAAAGTTATCCGGCCCTGGATTTTCGTATCGAAGATTGCGCCGAGTACGAAATTGTATTCGATAGCGTGCTGAAAACCATCGTCGCCACCAAGCTACGCGACATTCTGACCGGTGCGTGCAGTGAGCCGGGCGATGACGACTGGTTTTTCCGCGGCACCGCGAATAATTGGCAGAGCACTAGGTTGACGCAAATCGGCGCAACCGACCATTACGAACTTACCGTCGCCTTTAAAAATCAGGCCAGCCCTGCGCGCTTTAAGATCGACCATTTCGGTGATTGGCTGGACACCTATCCGGCGCTCGACTTTACGGTCGACGACTGTGCCGAATATCGCATCCGCTTTAATCGCAATACTAAGATTATCGAAGCCGACAAACTCGCCACCATAGTAGGCGATGCCTGTAACGGACCCGAAAATACCGTATTGGGCGATGTGCGCATCTTAGATGTCAGGATGCCGCAATTGGGCAATATTAGCCGTAAGGTGCGCGTGCTGTTACCGACCGATTACGACGTCAGTGAACGAGACTATCCGGTGCTCTATATGCACGATGGCCATAACCTGTTCGATAAGAACACCAGTGCCTTCGGTAACGAGTGGTATGCCGATGAGATACTTGATTTGCTTTACAGCACGGGCGAGCACGAGGGCGTAATTGTAGTGGGTATTGACAGTGCACCGAACGCTCAGCAGCGTTATCAAGAATATACCGGGTGGGATTGGACCCACCCGAGTTTGGGCTTTATCGATGCTAAGGGGGCTCAACACGCTGCCTTTGTGGTCGACAGCTTGATGCCCTTGATCAATAGCCGATATCGTACCCTGACCGATCGCGACAACACCGGCATTGCCGGCAGCTCAATGGGCGCCTATATGGCGATCTATACGGGTGTTCGTTATCAGACCCACTTTTCCAAGATTGCGGCGGTGTCCCTGGTGGCGTTGGACAATCCGATGAACGGTTATGAGTTGCGCGATTACGTGCGGGCGGCGGATCCGAGCCTTCCGATGCGCGTCTATACCGATATCGGTACCGATGAGCAGCTCAGCTATACCACGCCGGAACTGCTGGTGCAGAGTAATACTAAGATGTGTGGTGCCTTGCAGGTGCCCTTTAGCGAGGTGACCTGCCGCACTATCGAGGGCGGTCAGCACAATGAGGCGGCCTGGGCGGCCCGCTTTGGGGATATCTATTTGCATCTTTTCACTGGGCTGGATCTATAGGGTCAAAGGCTCATCGCGCGACCGTTTGCTTTGACGGTGGCGCGGTTTGTTTGGCCTCTGGCAGGGCGACCCTGGCAGGCTAGACCTTGTCAGTTTAGACATCGCCATAGTTTTCGCGCATCCGTTTATAGGCGGTGCGCGTCGCAGTGGGTGAGAAGCCTTCGGGCACCTCGTTTTTAGCGAAAAAAGCGAAGGCCAATACGCTGGCCACCCATTCGAACAGCTCCGGCGGGACTGCCTTGCCGACATCCAGCTGGCTAAGGATATTCACCAGGTCTTCGTCTTCATAGACCGGAATCTGGTGTTGCTGGGCCAGCTTGAGGATGGCTTGAGCCTGTTCGTTTTCGCCAAAGGCCGACACAATCGGGGTTTTTCGCCCCTTATATTGCAAGGTGGCAGCCTTATTTACGGTTGAATCTGTCATGTGTGGATATCCACTAGGTGGTTGTCTTTCTCTTTTTGTCGATCGGCATTCATTTTTTTGGGCATGCCGTGCTTGGTGGTTATATTCCGCTCACCCAAGCCGGCGGTCCAGCTCTCCAGCTTAGGTAACAAGGTGTTCAGATGGCTGAGCGTGGCCGCATCCTCACTCCAAAACGTTAGCTGGGTGGCAGCGCCGCCCCAATCAATATCGGCACAGATGTCGGCCATCGGTGCCAAAGACAAATAGACCTTCATGCGCCAGCGGCGGCGCGCGCGGGCGTCCTTGTCGGCGTTGGCGGTATTGCGGTGTTGTTCTTGCCACCATTCGATGTCGGCCCAACTGGTCAGTCCGAGCCAGATTAGCGGCAGCTGCATCTGCTGAACCGTCGGCTGATCGGGCGCCGACCATTGGGCCGAGGCGCCCAAAATAGCACTGTTCTGAATCCGAGCTTGACTCGCTTCAAGCCAATTGCGCAGGGCGAGCAGTGGACTGTCGTCCTTGCTCGAGTTTGCATTTTGACTGGCCTCCAGCGGGTTCTGCGCACGAATCTTGTTCGCTTGCTGCAGGGATTGCGCAATTAATGCCGCTGCCTGTTGTTTTAACCGGCTATTGAGTTGATCCGGTGCTGCCTTGATAGTGTCATCCATCAACCCGAGCCATTGACCGAGTTTGATTTCCAGTGGCGCCTGTAGGCCGGAGTCGGCCATCTTAGGGTTGACGCCGGCAGGACTGGGTAAGTTGGCATGGCCGCTGCTCGGTGGCGCTGCGTCTATGCTGTCCAGTCCCTCTAGCAAGGACATACCTGAACCCAGAGCGGCCAGGCCCGAAGCACGGCCCTTGGGCATGCTGCTCCAATAGCGCAGTTGCGACAGGGCAACGGTCTCACGAATCCAAGCAGCCACCACTGGGCTGCTGAGGCTGGTTGGCCGTTGGTTTAGCCAATGCACCAGCGGACTCAGGGCGCTAAATCTGTGTGCTAGGCCGGTCAGTTCAACGGGACTCGGTAGGGTGGGGAAGTTGCGCGCGTCGGCCTTAGGTAAGAGATGTCCGCGCCAAAAATCTAGTTCCAAATTGACCAGCTTGGTGAGTTGGGCCTGGGTCGGTTGCCGAACCGGTTGGTATTGTTGATGCTTATCGAATTCCAGGAGTAGGGAGGTGCCCGGTCGGATCGGGGCGTCCGAGAACACACTCAAGGGGGGCGCGCTTTTCGGGTCATTCTGCAAAATAAGCTCGAAAAGGGAGGCCTTGTTGCCCGCTAATAGGGTTTTCGATTGCAGTACGACGGTCACCAGAGGCGACATCGGCGTGAGTGGGAGGTTTTTTGACGGTAGAGCGGTTGTTTCAGGTTCGCCCCCGCCGCGAATGATTTTTTGACTGGTCACGGTGCTGTCGCTGGGCAATCGGATGCCATCATTTGCCATATAGTGACCACCTGCTGGGTAAGCTACTTTATCAGGGGAAGATAATAGTCTATATCGGCGCCAGGCTGAAATTCTTGATATCTCAAGCTTTGGTAAAGGTTACCAATGCTCTATTACAGGTGGTTATACTCGGCACACTTTTATTCTGGATAGGTTTATGCCTGAGTTGTTAAAAGCTGCAGACCTATTCTGTGAGCGAGATGAGCGAATTCTATTTGCAGATTTGTCATTCGCTGTCGATCAGGGTGAAATCCTCCACATACAGGGTGCCAATGGTGCCGGAAAAACCACGCTATTACGTCGCCTGGTTGGCCTGAGCTGGGTGGTCGAAGGCAATGTCACCTGGCATGCGCCCGTGGCTGACGGCGATGCGCTCGACGGCAATCGGTTCTGGTATCTGGCCCACCGGCCAGCCGTCACCCTGTTGCAAACCCCATTGGAAAATCTCGCCTTCGCCATGGCCTTACACAATCAGGTGTTGGCCCCAGAAGCCCTGTGGCAGGCCTTATCGACGGTCGGTTTGCGCGGCTATGAAGACGTTCCCGCGCACAGTTTATCGGCCGGCCAACAGCGCCGAGTATCGTTGGCCCGACTCTACCTCGATCTGCCAGAGGTACGACTCTGGCTGTTGGATGAGCCCTTCACCGCGCTGGATACTAGCGCCGTGAATCAGCTTGAGCAACGCATTGTCAGCTTCGCCGAGCAAGGTGGTACGGTTATTATGACCAGTCATCACGGCCTCCATCATGCTGCCGTGCGCCCTCTGCACATTGGAGCCCCATTGTGATTGCCATCCTGCGCACCACCCTGACGCGAGAAATGACTTTGGCCTTCCGGCGTCGGGCAGACCTGTTGAACCCACTGTTCTTCTTTGTTGTGGTGGTCAGTCTCTTTCCGATAGGTGTGACCTTGGATTTGGCCAAACTCGCCCTGATGGCGCCCGGCATCCTCTGGGTGTCTGCGCTCTTGGCCTCACTTTTATCGCTCGACCTGATGTTTCGCAATGATTTCGATGACGGCACTCTTGAACAGATGCTTTTAGCGGCGGTGCCCCCTCAATTGTTAGTGTTGTGTAAAATCATCAGTCATTGGTTGGTGACCGGTTTGCCATTAACGGTATTATCGCCAGTATTGTCCGTGATGCTGGCATTACCAGCCAAAGCGGTACCGGTGCTGATGCTCTCATTATTGCTTGGCACCCTGTCTCTGAGTCTGATCGGGAGTGTGGGTGCGGCTTTAACCGTCGGGTTGCGCAAGGGTGGTCTATTGTTAACGATTTTGATTATGCCGATTCTGGTGCCGGTGTTGATATTCGGCACTTCAACGGTTCAGGCTATGGCCACGGACCAGCCTTGGCAAGGTTACCTGGCGCTCTTGGGTGCCTTTACCGCCGGGGCCTTTGCGCTCACACCCTGGCTGACGGTCGCCGCCTTAAATGTAACAGTGGGCGATTAACGTGCCCAGTTCGAAGTCCTAAACAATACGTAGCCGTAGCCCTACCCAACAAAGCAGGGCGCGGTAATTGAATGATCTGGAGACAAGAGTCGATGTGGCAAATTTTTGTTCGATGGTTCCACAAGTGCAGTTCGCCGAAGTGGTTTTATCAGATGTCCAAACCCTGGAGCTTTTGGCTTGGCTGGGCGGCCTTTGTGCTGATTGGCGTGGCGCTGGTCTGGGGCCTAGCTTTTTCTCCGGTTGAACGTGTCCAGGGCAACAGTTATCGCATCATCTTTATCCATGTGCCGTCGGCCTTCCTGTCCGAGGCCATCTACATGACCATCGCGATAGCCGGGGCGGTCGGCCTGATTTGGCGCATCAAGTTGGCCTTCTATGTGGCCAAGGCGTGTATCCCAATCGGTATGACCATGGCATTTCTGGCGCTGGCCACCGGGGCCATCTGGGGCAAGCCGACCTGGGGTGACTGGTGGGTATGGGATATGCGCATCACCTCGATGCTGATCCTGTTCTTGCTCTACCTTGGCCTCTGGGCTTTGCACAACGCCATGGAGCGGCCAGAGAGTGGCGATCGAGCCGCGGCTATCTTGGCTTTGGTCGGAGTCGTGAATATTCCAATCATTAAATACTCGGTAAACCTGGTAACGACCCTGCATCAACCCGCTACGCTGAAGTTTACCGAAAAGGCGCCCATGCACATCAGCATGTTGGTGCCTCTGCTGCTATCTATTTTAGGCTTCTATTTGGCATTCTTGGCCTGGATGTTTATTCGCGCTCGACTGGAAATTCTCAAGCGCGAGCGCAAGGCCCTTTGGGCGCAAAAAGAAATTGAACAACTGGGAGGTTTATAATGGCGTTCGAATCCTTTTCGGCCTTTTTGAAGATGGGCGAACACGGCCTCTATGTCTGGTTAGCCTATGGCTTGGCCACCATTGTTGTGCTCTTTAATATTCTCGGGCCGCGTTATCTAGCGAAACAGCTGGTCAAAGATCATCAACGTAAATTACGTCGGGAGCAAGCATGAATCCGAAGCGAAAACAGCGTCTGCTATTGATACTCCTGGGTGTCTGTGGCGTCAGTATTGCAGTGTTCTTGGCCATCTTTGCACTGCGGCAAAATTTGAACTATTTCTTTACGCCGACGGAAATTAGCCAGGGTCTGGCACCCAAGGCCCAAGTTATCAGGGCCGGTGGGATGATTAAGGCCGGCAGCGTTGAGCGCGAAGAGGGCAGTTTAAAGGTATTCTTCGAGGTGACCGACTTCTCAGCGGATGTGTCGATTGTGTATGACGGCATTTTGCCGGATCTATTTAAGGAAGGTGAGGGCGTCGTGGTGATTGGTCAACTGGGTGAGGCGAATCTGTTTACCGCCGACACCGTTTTAGCCAAACACGATGAAACCTATATGCCACCGGAAGTGACCCACGCTCTAGAGCAAGCCGGTCAGGCCTCTACCACCTATTAACGGAGTTTACATGTTTCCAGAGTTTGGGCAGTTTTCACTAATCCTGGCTTGGCTGTTTTCGTTTTTGCTCGCGGTTTTGCCGTTGGTGGGCTTGAAACTTAAAAACGAGTCGCTGTTGCGCACCGCACCGGCTTTGGCCTGGGGAATGTTTTTTTTCCTAGTCGTGTCGTTCGGTATTCTGATGAATGCCTTTTTGACCGATGATTTCTCGGTCTATCTGGTCAGTCAACATTCCAATAGTGCCTTACCCTGGTACTTTAAGATGTCGGCGACCTGGGCCAACCATGAGGGATCGATGCTCTTGTGGATCCTGATGTTGGGCGGCTGGACCGTTGCGGTCACAGTATTCGCGCGCACGCTGAACTTCGAGCTCAAGGGCGCGGTCCTGGGAGTTCTCGGCCTTATTGCCTTTGCTTTTCTGATGTTTATTCTCTTTACCTCTAACCCGTTTGAGCGGTTCCTACCCATCTCGCCGGTGGACGGTTCCGACCTCAACCCGCTCTTGCAGGATATAGGCCTGATCATTCATCCGCCCACCCTCTATATGGGCTACGTCGGATTCTCTGTGGCCTTCGCCTTTGCCGTTGCCGCGCTCTTAACCGGCCGATTTGATGCCAGTTGGGTGCGCTGGTCGCGACCCTGGACCAATGTCGCTTGGGCCTTCTTGACTCTGGGCATCGCCTTGGGCAGCTGGTGGGCCTATTACGAACTAGGCTGGGGCGGCTGGTGGTTTTGGGATCCGGTTGAAAACGCGTCCTTTATGCCTTGGCTCATCGGTACGGCCTTGATTCACTCACAGGCGGTGACTGAAAAGCGCAATTTGTTTAAGAGTTGGTCGGTGCTGTTGGCGATCTTTGCCTTCTCGTTCAGCCTGTTAGGCACCTTCTTGGTCCGTTCGGGGGTGCTCACCAGTGTCCATTCTTTTGCCGCTGACCCAGAACGTGGTCTGTTTATTCTGGTAATTCTGGCCTTAACCATTGGCGGCAGTTTGACCCTCTATGCGCTCAACGCTGGCAAGATTAAAATCAATGGCCAGTTCGAGCTAGTCTCGCGCGAGTCCTTTATTCTGATGAATAACATCCTTCTGGTGGTTATCGCCTTTGCGGTGCTATTCGGGACGCTTTTACCGCTCTTTGCCGATGCCTTCGGGTGGCGCAAGCTATCGGTCGGCGCACCATTTTTTAATCTGGCGTTCAACTTGCTGATGGTGGTCTTGCTCTGTTTTATTGCTGTCGGTCAACTGATGCGCTGGAAAAAAGACCAACTAAAGAATTGGACTGGATTTTTGCTGGCCATCGCGGCCGGGGCAATCGTGATCGCCTTAGTGCTGCCCTGGACCCTGTCCGGTGAACTGCACTGGCAAATTTGGTTGGGTCTGTCCCTGGTATTCTGGACGGCGGCCAGCCTAATTCGACTGGTCATGGATAAAACCCGGCACAGCAAAAGCTTTCTCGCCGGTGTGCGCAAAGCGGGCGTCGGTTTCTGGGGTATGTGGATTGCCCACTTGGGGTTGTTGGTCTCGACCACCGGTGTGGTGCTGGTATCTAATTTGGACATCGAGCGCGACTTCCGTATGACCGCGGGCGATGAAGTTGTCCTGGAAAATTACCGTTTTGAATTTGAAAGCATCGGTAAGGTGCAGGGACCGAACTATGTTGCCGATCAAGGCGTGATCAATGTCTATCGCAACGACAAGGCGGTCGCGGTATTAAACCCGGAAAAGCGCTTTTACCCGGTCAAGAATAATGTCATGACCGAAGCTGGCATCGATGGCAATCTGTTTCGCGATCTTTATGTGTCGTTAGCCGAACCGCTCGATGACGAACGGCAAGTCTGGTCGATCCGACTTCAGGTCAAACCCTTTATTCGTTGGTTATGGTTCGGCGCAGTGTTGATGGCGATCGGCGGCACCCTCAGTATCACAGATAAACGCTATCGCTCAACGAAGAAGGGAGCCACAGCATGAAAATCAAGCCACTCTTAATAATTCCGCTGATCGTCGTACTGATGATATTTAGCGTATTCGGTTATGCCTTGCTGAGCGGAGTCAATCCCAAGGCAGTACCGTCGGCCCTTACTGGCGACCCCTTGCCGGACTTTAAATTGAGCCGTTTAGAAGACAGTAAGAAGTTCCTAACCGTTTCCGACCTGGTCGGTGAGCCGATGTTGGTGAACATCTGGGCGACCTGGTGCGCATCCTGTAAGTACGAACATCCAGTGTTGAACTCCCTAGCCGCACAAGGCGTGAAAATCATCGGCATCAACTATAAGGATGATCGGGCCGCAGCGCTGACCTGGCTAAGCGAATACGCCAACCCATACAGCATTGATATTTTCGATCCCAATGGTGACCTTGGTTTTGATCTGGGTGTCACCGGCGCACCGGAGACCTTCTTTGTCGATTCCTCCGGCGAGGTGCGCTACCGCTTTCAGGGCCCAATTACCGATGTTAACTGGCAGAATAAATTGAAGGCGATCTTCGATGAAATGGCTTAGAACCTATTATGCCGGTCTCGTGCTGGTATGCGCGTTGCTGGCCTCCGGAGCCCAGGCGTCCAGCGAACTGTTAACCTTTGACAATGACGGTCTGCGCGATCGGTATGAGGAGTTGAGCTTTCAATTCCGCTGCCCCAAATGTCAAAACCAAAATGTCGCTGATTCCAATGCGCCGATTTCCCAAGACATTCGTCAAAAGACCTACGAAATGTTGCATCAAGGCTTTAACGATCAAGAAATCATCGATTTTATGGTCGATCGGTACACCGAATTTGTCATCTACAAACCGCAAATGTCCTTTGTTACGATCTGGTTATGGATTGTGCCGGCATTTTTATTGATTTCCGGCCTGACCCTGCTAATTCGACTGACTCGCTCAAGCCGACAGGGTGTTCCAACTGAGTTAACCGCGGATGAACAACAGCGGCTCAAGGCCTTGATGGAGGATAAGTCTTAATGCTGATTTTAACTATTTGGGTCATACCGGTGTTGGTTTTCGTACTCTTTGCAGTGCGCCAGCGCAGCCAGAAGGAGCAGGGGGTTGAATCCGTCGAGCGGTCATTATCGATTCACAAGGAACAGTTGGCACGCTTGGACCAGTTGCGCGACAGTGGCGAACTGAGTGATGTTGAATATCAATCGTTTCGTTTAGAAGAAGAAAAGGCCTTGCTCGCCGATGCCGAGACTGACCGCAGCTCGCGCGGCCAGGTCAGTCAGATGTCCTGGGTCTGGGTGCCACTGTTCACCTTGGCTATATTTGGCGGTGCCTGGTTAACTTACAACAAGATTGGGGCTTATCCGGCCGTGCAGGTCAAGGAGCAGTTCGCGCAGCTGGCCTCCGACGCCAATCTGTCACCTGAACAGGTCAGCAAGACGCTCAATGATTATCAGCAGCTGCTCGAAAAAACGCCCGAAGATATAGAGGGTTGGTTCCGCTTGGCGCGCATGCAGATGGATATGGAAGCCTATCCGGAAGCGCTGCTCAGTTTGAATAAAGTACTGGCCCAATTACGGCTGGTCGAACACGAGGCCGAAGATGAGTCCACCATCCTCGCCTATATAGGCCAGGTACAGGCTACCTTGGGTGCCAGTGAGTTGTCTTTGGCGGCATTTGAAGAGTCGCTCAGCTATTTTCAAAACGACACAGCGCTAGGCTTGGCCGGACGCTTGAGCTTTGATCTAGGCAAGAATGAGAAGGCGATCGAATACTGGACTCGGTTGAAGCTGAATAACCTTGACGCCGATTCGCAGGTAATAGACGAATTTATTGCCGAGGCGAAAGATCGGCTCTTGGCTCAAGGCATTGATTATGCCGTTGATGAGCCAATCCGGATTGTCGTTCGGGTGAACCTTCCGGCTGCCTGGGAAGGCTTGTCCAAAGACGCGGCGCTGTTTGTGTATGCCCGGCCGATCGGCAGCCGCATGCCATTGGCGGTCAAACGATTGGCTATCAGAGCTCAGAACGTCACCGTGATGCTGAGCGATTCCGACGCCATGGGTCCGATGGCCGGCATCTCCAGCCAAGACGTGGTTGAGGTCACCGCTCGGGTCTCGTTGACCGGCATCGCTAACGCTCAACCGGGTGATTGGGGAACCGACGCGGTCGAGGTGTCTCTGAATCAGGTGGAAACGAATGTTGAACTGACGATCAATATGCCCTGATCCGACCGATTAAAAAAACCCTGACCGAGCATCCGGTCGGGGTTTTTTTTGGCCCCCTGTTGTGGCGCAAGGGATTCGGCCCGAGTTAACCTGACTCGGGTGCTGCCGTTAACGCAGCCCAATGCCACCCCTTCAGATCTGGAAAATCGCTAAGTTATTGAATAGTCTGGCTAAAATGACCTTTTTGTTTGGGTTCCCCCCAGCCCCGATTGACGCTAGAATCGACCCTAACTGTACATTATAGATTTTAGGACTAGATGCGCTTAAAAAGTGTCAAACTTGCCGGTTTCAAGTCATTTGTGGACCCGACGACAATTCCTTTTCCAACCAATCTGTCGGCGATCGTCGGCCCGAATGGCTGTGGCAAGTCAAACACCATCGATGCGGTGCGTTGGGTGATGGGCGAGTCGTCGGCCAAACATCTGCGCGGGGAATCGAAAACGGACGTCATTTTTAATGGCAGCAGTTCGCGCAAGCCAGTCAGTCAGTGCAGTGTCGAGTTGGTGTTTGACAATTCCGATCACACCCTGCGAGGCGAATTTGCCGCCTACAACGAAGTCTCAATTCGCCGCAAGGTGACGCGTGATGGTGATTCAAGCTATTTTTTAAATGGCACCAAGTGCCGCCGCAAGGATGTCACCGACATTTTCCTCGGCACCGGCTTGGGCGCACGCTCCTATGCCATTATCGAGCAGGGCATGATCTCGCGCTTGATTGAATCCAAGCCCGAAGAGTTGCGCGTCTATATCGAAGAGGCCGCCGGAATATCGCGTTACAAAGAACGTCGCCGAGAGACCGAAAACCGTATGCGTCGCACGCGGGAAAACCTCGAACGTTTAACCGATCTGCGCGAAGAGCTCGAACGTCAACTGCAGCATCTGCAACGCCAAGCCCAATCGGCCGAAAAATATAAGACCTTAAAGGCCGAGGAGCGGCAAACCCGCGCCCAGTTGTCGGCTTTGCGCTGGCAGCGGCTGCACCAAGACGTCAGTCATCAGGAACTCAAGATCGCCGAGCTCGAGACGCAGTACGAATCCTTCGTCGCCCAACAACGACACATAGACCTCGAAGTGGAAATCCTGCGCGAACAACACCACGACGCTACAGAGGCCTTTAATCGGGTCCAAGAACAGTTTTATCAGCTCGGCAATGAGATTGCCCGATTCGAACAGACCCTGCACCACCGCCAAGAGCAGTCGGTTCAGTTGTTACAGGATATTCAAGAAGCGGAGCGCCAGTTGCACGAAGCCGCCGGCGAAGCGGCAACCGACACCGACAAGGTTGAAGAGAAACGCGAGTCCCTTACCTTTTTGGAGCCGGAACTGGAGGCCGCTGAAGAACGTACCGAACAGGCGACTGACCGCTTGGTGCTGTTGGAAGAAAAACAGAGCGCCTGGCAGGGTAAGTGGGACGCCTTTAATCTCAATGCCCAAGGCCCCAAGCGTCAGGCCGAAGTAGCCCAGTCGCGCATACAGCACCTTGAACGGGTCGCCGAACAGTTACACCGGCGTCAAGAGTCTCTGCATCAAGAGCGTCAGGCAATTGCCGATAATCCGGAAGCTGAAAATTTGGCCCGCCTGATCGAGGAGTCGGAACGGCTTGAGATTAAGGGTGAGGACGGTCAAATCCGCTTCGATGACTTATCGGAACGCATGCTGGTGCAGCGCGAGACCCTGGAAACCAACCGCAGCGCCTTAACTCAGGCGCGCCATGAGTTGCAGCAAAAAAACGCGCGCCATAGCACAGTTAAAGCGCTCATTAAGGCCTCTCTGGGCGATGAAGCGCCCGGTGTGCAAGACTGGTTGGCCAGCCACCAACTGCGTGAAGCCAAGCGTCTAGCCCAAGACCTGCAAGTGACTCCGGGTTGGGAGACTGCGGTCGAGACCGTATTGGGTGAATCGCTGCAGGCGATCTGTGTTGAGGATCTCGGCGCTTTGCTCGAGCCCTTGGCACGCTTTAAAGATGGCACCCTAACCCTGATCAGCGCTACCAGCGTCAGTATGCCGGTATCGGCCGACTCGCTACTCAGTAAGGTGCGCTGTGACCGGTCGTTGCACAGCTGGTTGGCCCCGGTCCGAGCGGTCGTCTCATTGGAGGCTGCGCTGGCTCTGCAACCGACCTTGCAACCGGGCGAGAGCTGCATTACCCAAGATGGCATTTGGGTCGGGCCGAACTGGCTGCGTCTGAGCCGGGGCGAGGCCAATCAACACGGTTTATTGAGTCTGCAACAGGAAGCCGAGCAGTTGGTCGAGCTCATCGATGAGCTCGAAGCCAGCGAAGACGATTTGGCGGTGAACCTTGATGTGGCCCAAATGCAGCTCAAAGCTGTGGAACAAGATCGCGATCAACTGCAGATTGAAAATCAACAATTGAACCGCGCCCTAGCCGATATCAGAGCAGAGCTGGGTGGTAAACGAGTCCAGGCCGAAGAGTTGCAGGCTCGGCGCCTGCGCCTCGATCAGGACATCGGCGAGGTTGAGCACCAAATTGCTGAAGAACGCGAAGCGCTGACACTGAATCGGGAAGAATTGCAGCAGGCGCTCGATTCGATGGAAGACGACGTCGATGAGCGCGATGCCTTGGTGGGTGAGCGCGAAGAATACCGTATCGATATTGACGAACAACGCGATGTGGTGCGTCTGAGTCGTGACCAACAGCACCAAATGCAATTAAAGCGGCAACAATTGCAGGCCGAGGTGGACGCCTTTCAGATCGCCTTTGAACGCGCCCAAGCCGCCAAAGCTCGAGCGGCAGAACGCTTGGCCAAACTCAATGAACAAGTGACCTTGCGCGATGATCCGCAAGATGATGTGCAGATGGAACTTGAAGATCGGCTCGAACGCCGGCTCGAACTGGAAGAGCAGTTAGCCGAAAAGCGAGCAATTGTCGATCATACCGATAGCCGGATGCGCGATCTCGAGCAGCAACGCCATGGCCTCGATCAGCAGGCAGCCACCTCGCGCAGCGCTCTTGAGGCAAGCCGAATGGCGGCCCAAGCCTCGATGACGCGGCGCAGCACCCTGCAGGAACAGTTGGCTGAGCAGCAATTCGACCTGGCCACCGTGGTTGAGAATTTGCCCGAAGAGGCTAACGAAGCCGACTGGGAAGCCTCGCTGGAGCGCACGGCCACTAAAATTCAGCGTCTCGGACCGATCAATTTGGCCGCGATCGAAGAATATCAAACTCAGGGCGAGCGCAAACGCTATCTGGACGAACAGGATCTGGACCTGCAAAAAGCGCTCGAAGTTCTGGACAATGCAATCCGGAAAATCGATAAAGAAACCCGCACGCGCTTTAAAGAGACCTTCGATCGGGTCAACAGTGGCCTGCAGGAATTATTTCCCAAGGTATTTGGCGGCGGGCACGCCTATCTGGAATTGACCAGTGAAGACCTGCTCGATACCGGTGTCGCCATTATGGCCCGGCCCCCGGGTAAGAAAAACAGCACCATTCATCTGTTATCCGGCGGCGAAAAGGCTCTAACCGCGATCGCCCTAGTGTTTTCAATTTTCCGGCTGAACCCCGCGCCCTTCTGCATGTTGGACGAGGTGGATGCGCCATTGGATGACGCCAACGTGGATCGTTACGCTAAATTGGTCGAAGCCATGTCGGAACACGTACAGTTTATATATATTACACATAACAAGGCGGCAATGGAGATGGCCCATCAGTTGATGGGCGTCACCATGAACGAACCGGGTGTTTCTCGGTTGGTGACAGTAAATGTCGAAGAAGCAGCCCAAATGGCAGCCATGTAACCGGCTTAGGTAGAACTTATGGAATTACGAGAAATTATTGTTGCTTTAGGTGTGTTCGCAATCATCGTTATTCTGATTGATGGCGTGCGGCGCATGAAAATCAAGATACCGACGAAAACCATACCGGTGGACGACGATTATCAAGATCCTGAAGAGCTGGCGCGTAAAGCCCAGGTGGCTCGAGAGTTACCTAATGGCGGTGCACGGGTGGTGCGCGAGATGTCGAATGCTGAGCAGTCCCTGCTCAAGCAACGCCTCAACTTGCGCGAGCGTGTGCCCATGTTGATGGAGCGTGTCGAGGTCGGGGAAGAGCGGGCCGAGGTCGCACTGTCCGATGAGGCCCGGCAAAAGGCCGCACTGCAGTCGGAGCTTGATTTCACCCAGGCTATGACCGAAACCGATGACGCTATTAGCAGCTCAGAGCCGGAGGCTGAGCCGATGGCGATGTTTAACGACGCTGAGCAAAGCCCGCAAACACCCGAACCTAAGCGAGCTACTGAGCAGCCCACCTTCACGATGGAAGAGCTAGGCCGCTATCCAGAGTCTGATGTAACGGAACAGCCCAACCCCTTCACAGAAGATGATCTTGAAGACGAACCTTATGCCTATCAAGAGTCTGTTTCAGAGAACGATTCTGGTCAGTACGACGCGGAACCAGTCGATCGCTATGAATCCGCAGCGGAGGTCGATGACCTTCCCGGCCCTGCAGCCAAGACGGCAGCCCGGCCCGGCGCCGGCATCTCGGAGATGACGCCTGAGTCCAGCCCAGCAGCCGTTGAGTCTCGGGTCAATCCCGGACCGGTGGAAGAATTGGTTATTATGCACATTATGGCCAAAAACGACGGCGAATTATCCGGCAGTGCGGTCTTGGAATTGTTGTTAACGGCCGGTTTGCGCCATGGTCCGATGGAGATCTTTCATTATCGCAACCCGCAGGGCTATTCCGAATTTTCCTTAGCCAATTGCGTCCAGCCGGGAACCTTTAACCCGGACAGCATGAATCAGGTGAATACGCCGGGGGTAACGCTCTTTATGCAGTTGCCCACCGCTGCCAACACCCTGGAAGCGTTCGATCATATGTATGAAATGGGCCGCTATTTGGCGAAGCATCTGGACGCCGACATGCTCGATGAGGATCACAATTCTGTCACGCCACAGCGTTTGGAATATTATCGGGAAAAATTACGCTCCTTTGTCCGCTCTAAGATGATTCCTACTTAACCGCTCTAGTGACAGGAAACCCTATGTCTGTGGTTCGCACCCAGTATCTGGAGTTGATCGAACAGCTCTCCCGCTACGATTACGAATATTACGTGCTCAATGAATCGACCGTCCCCGATGCCGAATACGATCGTCTGATGCTGGCATTAACCGCCATCGAGCTCGACCATCCGGATTGGATTACCCCAAGCTCACCGAGTCAGCGGGTCGCGGGCCAGGCGGCCGAAGGCTTCGTCACGGTCGCCCACCGGGTGCCGATGCTGTCCTTGGACAATGCCTTCAGTGGTGAGGATCTGGCCGCCTTTGTCAAACGGCTCCAAGACCGGCTCAATAACCCCGCCTCGATCGAGTTTGCCTGTGAGCCTAAGTTGGACGGCATCGCCGTTAGCTTGCTCTATGAGCAGGGTCAACTGGTGCGCGGAGCGACTCGCGGCGATGGCTCGACGGGCGAGGATATCACCAGCAACGTGCGTACCATCCGCAGTATCCCCTTGCAGTTACAGGGCGACGACTGGCCTCAAGAGCTAGAAGTGCGCGGTGAGATCTATATGCCCAAGGCCGGTTTTGAACGGATGAATCGCCTGGCCTTGGCGCGCGATGAGAAGGTATTTGTCAATCCACGCAATGCAGCCTCGGGCAGCCTGCGCCAGCTCGACTCTAAGCTGACCGCGCTGCGCCCGCTGGAAATGTGCTGTTATTCGGTCGGCTACTCAGCCGGGGGCGAGTTGCCCGCTACCCAGAGTGAACTGATGGCTCAATTCGGCCGTTGGGGCTTGAATATAAATGCCGAACAGGCCGTCGTGCAGGGCATCGAGGGCATCGAGGCCTACTATCAACAGCTCGAAACCCGGCGCGACAGTTTGGCCTATGAGATCGACGGCATCGTCTACAAGGTCAATAACTTCGCCCTGCAGAACCGGCTGGGGTTCGTCTCGCGGGCCCCGCGCTGGGCCATCGCGCGTAAATTCCCGGCGCAGGAAGAAATGACCCGACTGCTCGCCGTTGAGTTTCAGGTCGGCCGGACTGGCGCCCTAACGCCGGTCGCGCGGCTTGAACCGGTTTTTGTCGGCGGGGTCACGGTCAGTAATGCCACGCTGCACAATATGGATGAAATCGAACGTTTGGATGTGCGCATTGGCGATCGAGTGATTGTCCATCGCGCCGGCGATGTGATCCCCAAGGTCGCGCGTGTCGTGGTGGCCGATCGACCAGCTACCGCCGAACGGATTGAGGTGCCGGCAGTCTGTCCCGAGTGCGCCTCCAAGGTTGAGCGGATCGAGGGTGAGTCGGTCATGCGCTGTACTGGGGGCATTTTTTGCAGTGCGCAACGGCGCGAAGCGCTCAAACACTTCGTCTCGCGCAAGGCTCTAGATATAGACGGTTGCGGTGAAAAAATTATCGACGCACTGCTTAGTGCCAACCTGATTCATTCGGCCAGTGCCCTGTTCGAGTTGCAGCCTGCACAGCTGATTGGCCTGGAGCGCATGGGCAACAAGTCGGTCGAGAAGCTGTTAGCGGCCATCGAGCAGAGTAAGCACACCAGCCTAGCGCGCTTTCTATTTGCCTTGGGCATCCGCGAGGTCGGCGAAACCACCGCGCGCAATTTGGCGCGTTATTTTGCTACCATGGATAAACTGATGGCCGCCACTGAAGAGCAGCTCCTGGAAGTTGAGGACGTCGGCCCCAAGGTTGCCGCCCACGTGGTGAGTTATTTCTCCGAGCCGCAGAACCGTGCCGAAGTCGCGCGTTTGATCGCCCTGGGTGTGCACTGGGACGATGAGGTCGTCTCCGAGCAGGCGCTGTTGCTCAGTGGCCAAACCTGGGTGGTGACCGGTAAGATCGACCAGATGAGTCGCGACGAGGCTAAAGACTATCTGCTTCGACTGGGCGCCAAGGTGGCTGGCAGCGTATCAGCAAAAACCACCCAGGTTGTCGCAGGGCCCGGAGCAGGCAGTAAATTGAACAAGGCCACCGAACTCAATATTCCGGTGATGGACGAGGCGGACTTTATTCGCTGGCTGACCGACCAGGGGCTCTGGCAGGCTTAACCTTGACGATATGAAGCGGGCCTGCGCAGGGCATTAATAACCATCAGTTTGAGGCGGACATGGATCAAGAAACGATAGTGTATGGCATTATTAAGGATGTTGTGTCCAACGACAGCCAGTTTCAGGTGCGCAGCCGGCTGATAAATTGTGCCGCCTTACTGGCATTAGATGACCTGGATATTTTTCCCTATCTCACCAGCAGTATGTTTTCGATTCCAGAAGACGAGCTCGAACAGGGCACCTATCAGACCCAGGTGATTCATTTTGCGGCCTCCTATCAGGCCGTGGAATACCATTGGGCGCAATGGCTGAAAAAGTTTGAAGCCCTACTGAAAAGCATGTACTGGGTCGCCGCGACGGTCCATCTGGAAACGGAACTGTCGGGCAAACACACCTTTTATTGGGAAAGCGCTTGTGCCTTTCATGCCCCCAGTGAAGACTTATCAGTGCGCTGTGAATGGGAGCAGGATGTGTCATTTCGGCTGAATACCCAGCCAATTCGGTAACCCCCGATAAAACCCTAGGATTGATATAGCATTATGATAATACCCCATGAACGACTGGCATCTGAGGTGTTAAGCGCAGTTATTGAGGACTGGTTAAGTCGTCAGTCCCAGGATTGGGTAGGCGACATTGAGGATCGCGATCAGGTGATCGAGCAGGTCATCGAGCAAATGCGGCGCAAAAAACTGGTCGTTACCTGGGATGACGAAAGTCAAACCATTAACCTGGTCGATGCCGACGCGGTCAGTATCTTGCCCACTTGGCCAGTGGATGAATTTAACAACGGTTAACTAGGTGTCGACGGCCACGGTCGCCGTCGATTTAAGCGCTCGCTGGGAAGAGGCGGGCCGAATAAGTGGAGCACAAAAACATGATGGTGTTATTAGGCTTAGCGATCACGATAATCGTGGTTCTAGCAGCAATTGCAGGACGATATCTATGGCAGGTTCGCCAACAGGCGGCAGAAAATGAGCTGAAACAACAGGCTTTGGCACAGAAGCAAGCGGAACAACGGGTCTACCTGATCGAAAGCCTGCAATTAATTGCCGGCACCGTGGTGAACAACGACCTAAACCTATCGGAGGCGACCATCCGCTGTAAGGTGTTGTTGGACGCCTTGCTGTTGCCAGCCGAAATTCGGGCCCCCTTTGAGGTGCTGGACGAGGTCTATGAACATCTGCAGGGCTTTGACACCCACGAACAGCGCAAGAAATTAACCTCCGCAGAGCGCAAGGCCCAAGATCAAAGTCGTATCGACATCGAAGGGCGCTATCGGCAACAGCTGCTCGGTTGTTTTCAACAGCTGGTCACCTTTCAACCGCCCGCCTGAGCCTGGCTCAGGGATCAATCTGTATGCGATAGGCCAGTTGCAGCGACTCTGCCGGCCTAAGCGAAAAGATGAGCCACTGGATAAAGTGGATATCCGCCGGGTCGAGGTCGGCATCGGCCTGAAAGAAGGTTTCGCCATCGCGCGAAATACGGTACAGGCCCTTACTGGGATCCCATTGGAACGAATCGGCAAGCAACTGGATGGCACCAGATGGCACGCTGTTGATCAACTCAATATCTTCCAGTGTTCGATCGCTTTGATTGACCGCCCTGATCACCAGCTCGATCAGGTCACCTGGGCGTGCTTCAGCGGTCGCCACGCGGTTAAAGCCTTGGCCGGTATCATCCAAAACCAAGCGATAAAAACTTTCGCTGACCTCAACGACATTCGCCACCGGGCCGTCAATCTCCAGACCATCAATCTCCAGAACATCAATCTCTAGACCATCAATCTCTAGACCGTCAATCTCTAGACCGTCGTTCTTGACCCTTGTATCGGGCGGGGTTGATACAGTGTTCGAGGTGGGGGCAATGGCGGGTAGGGAGGGGCGGGGCGATTACACCGGGGGCGGTTGCACATTGGCCGCGGGAACGACGCTGTCGGCACCGCAAAAGCACGCCAATCCGG
>Ga0115546_1000767_pt1 | contig 21250 bp, 15 predicted proteins | sample COGITO_mtgs_1004_FD_87186 | JGI IMG/M metagenome (GOLD analysis project Ga0115546, IMG submission 87186) | Pelagic marine microbial communities from North Sea - COGITO_mtgs_100413 | ecosystem: Environmental > Aquatic > Marine > Epipelagic | place: Germany:Helgoland, sampling site Kabeltonne...
TTAGGCTTACCATCAGTCAATAAAAACAAAGCACCCACATATTGCGCTGACATAGACATGGCTGCAGCCACCTGGCACAAGTAGCGTTTTTCTGCATCCTCTGTGCAGCCATCTGCTGCTGCCAATCGGCAGCCAAAGCATAAAATAATTAGCTTTTCAGACTCTGATAAAGTCTGAGTCAAGCATTTCAGCGAGCCTTGATGAGCATATGTTCTGTGCTTACGAACGCCCTTCATCATCAGCGAAATCATTTGACCTAAGGCACTATCGGGCGCAACAAACTGACTCAGTACCCGCTGAAGATACCGTATCTCTTCATCTGCTAGCTGCCCATCTGCATATGTAACGCCGACCAACACGGTTGTCAACGATGACAAAAACATAACCCGAGGTGTTAAGTGCTGAGGCAGCACCCTTCTGCCTGTAATTAACGTTAAAATCTCGATGCTGCTTAGATTTGGTGTAGATAGGGTCAAAGACATTTTCTATAGCTTCAAACAAGGACGAAGTAGAGGCTTATAAAATGCAGCAGGGTCAAAGTGTATAGGTATAAATTCGGATGTCTGCGCATTGCAAACCTTGGCACGTTCTGCATTTTCTGTAAGTACAACAGTTTATAGAGGCATCTCCGCTTAGACTTCCCATTAAAGACCTATGTATAGATTCAGTAAAATAACGCTGAGATGTATGTTTTCGTGGCAAATATTGTCCTTTATCAGCAGACTCGGTCAAAAATCATTAGTGTATAACAGCAGTTCTTTTTACAGCAGCAGTTCATGCCCACTCTCGGCCCCATCACCTCAACGCTAGACGCCGAAGTCAGCAGCAGACTGCGCCAGCAAAACCTCGTCATCTGGCTAGATACTGACAGCCACTACACCGCCTACGTTGATCAATTGGCCGAGCGCCATGCCGAAGGCGACTTCTTTGCGCCCGTCGTCGCCTTTCGCGGTAGCTATCTAGAAATGATGCTCGCCCTAGAATCTCACGGCAACAAAGAAACCCCTGATCTGCTGCTCGTTCACATGCCAGGGCACAACATCAACACCATCAAGCAAACGCCCCTGCTAGAGCTATACCGGGCCGGGAAGAAATACGAAAAAGCGCTCGATACGCTCGTGCGCGAAGCCGCTACTGGTAAAGTGAACCCCAGCGAAATAGAAAGCTACATCAATCACGGCATCGACAGCTTGGCCCATGCCGAACAGTGGCTAGAAGCCTCACTAAATGAGCCCAAAGACAATCTCAGCCAAACGCTCATCGACCTCAACGATCTCACCTGTATTCTCGACGAGCTAATAGAGCCTAAGCCATCTTTCAAGCAAAAGTTTGATGGCCCAAAGACAGTCGTGCTCCTCGCGCAGCATCTCTATCGCTACACCGGCATGGACGATGGCTTCATTGCGTTCTATCTGCAAATGCCTGATTCAGATAGCTATAGCTTTGCTGAGCTAAGTGAAACCTTTGCCGCATGGCTGATGTGCGTGGAGTACGTACATGATCTAAACCGGGAGCCTGTTTTACCCGTGCTAAAAAAGCTAGCGGCGCTTTCCAAGCCTTTGGTGGTAGAGTGCGATCACCTGATTACTCACATGCGCGATCGCCATCCAGATACCTACGCTACCATCTCCACCAACGCCGAAAACCGTCTCGGCGAAGAATTTGCCAACATCCGCCCAGAAGACCTTGGCAAAATTGACACGTTTCAAATCGAAGAGAAAACCGTGTTTGAGTCGGGCGCACTCGCTGCCTTGCAAAAATCACAATGGCCTCAAGCCTTGAAATGGGCAAGCAGTCGCCTGAGCAATAGCTCTTTTTGGCTACAGCGAGATCCAAAGCGTCGTATAGAATGGACGCTAATTCAGGCAATGGCTCAGCTTGGCACCACCACAGCGCAAGTAGGCCAATCTATAGAGTCCGCCCATACGCTGCGAGACGCGCTCAATACCTACACCAGCAGCGGCTACAAAGTTGATATGGCGCATCGGCAGCTAGAGCAAATGCGATCGCAAGTTCTCGATATCAGCCTGCCTCACTTTAATGCCCTACAAAACTGCGCCGACGCCCTACGCCAAACCTATCGAAACTGGGCTAACCACTGGGCGATTGCCTTCGCGCGGCTCTGCGAGGTCAGCAGCTTCCTCCCCGAAGCCGACCTCCAACAGCGCATGCTCTACGATGAGTGTGTTGCCCCTTTACTTAAAAGCACGCTCAAAAATAAAAACGACACCAAAGTCGCTTACTTCCTCATTGACGCCTTTCGTTACGAAATGGCCGCAGAGTTGCGATCGGAGCTAGAAATCCCAGGTGCCCAGGTACGATTGGACGCCCGCTATGCCGAATTGCCCACACTCACCTCAGTCGGGATGAACGTGCTAGCTCCCGTTCAAAAAGGCGGGCAGCTAACTTTATCCAGCGGTCAGTTCAAAGGGTTTAAGTCTGGTGAATACACCGTAAATAGTCCCGCCAGTCGCGTTCGAGCGATGAGCGATAAATCCAGCAGCAGCTATCATCAAACTAAGCTGGTTACGCTGTCAGATATTTGTGAAAAACCCACCAAGAGCCTCAAAAACGCGCTCTCAAGAGTAAATCTGGCTGTCATCCATAGCAAAGAAATCGACGATGCGGGAGAAGCCAACGTCGGCATCGTGACCTTCGAGCGATGGTTGCAACAGATCAAGTTAGCCTGGAACCGCTTAAAAGGGCTTGGCTTTAACGAATTTGTATTCACTGCGGATCACGGCTTTCTGCTACAAGATAAAACAACGTTAGAAGAGATCAAGTGGGGTAAAAAAACAGATCCAAAGCGACGGCACGTATTGCTACCAGAACCCAGAAAAGAAGAAGGGCTTGTCAGCGTTTCACTCAAAGCGCTCGGCTATAGCGGCCAAACCGGATACCTACACTTTGCGCGCGGCATCAACCCCTTTGCCACGGGCAAAACAGGCGCTAGCTTTATTCACGGCGGCAATAGCCTTCAAGAGCGAGTGATTCCAGTACTAAGCGTCTCCCACCGGCATAACAACCGGATAAATCTGGTTAAGTACATTATTGACGCTGAAGCAAAACCGCCGATCGCAGGCTATAGCCGTTTGCAAGTGAACGTAAAGCCCGCCGCATCTGCTCAAGGTGTCCTCAGCTTTACGGGGACGAAGATGATTAGCCTGTCGCTGCGCGTTCCTAACCGCCCGGATATTGACATCAACATCGCAGAAGCACCTGATGCAATCCTTAAAAATCAGCAGATTCAAGTCGCCGTAGAACAAGGCTGGGCCGAAGTCCTTTTTAGCCTAGTTGCCCAGCAAGACGAACGGGTAAAAATCGAAGTGTATCAATCCGACGATGCTGAAGACATTGAGCCTACGTTAATTGATACTTACTTTGAGGTGGCAGGCTCTAAAGTTGCAGCCGAAGCGCAAGTGCCGCGCACACCAGCTTCTTCTGAAGACTGGCAGGCCAGCTTCGATGACGATAGCATTCGCCAAGCGTTTATACATATTTACCGTCACAATGCGATTACAGAAGCTGAGCTAAATGCGCTGTTAGGCAGTCCTAGAAAAGTAAGACGATTTGCCGCTGACTTTGAAACCTATCTCCAGCAAGTGCCTTTTCTCGTTCGAGTAGAGTCAACAGCGAGCGGCAAGCGCTACGTTAAAGAGGCTTAATTCCGTTCTCTTATCCTATTTCCTTAAACATTCAAAAGCGAAATTTTACATGGCCATTAGCAAACGAGATATCGAACACATCTTTGAGCGGCTCCGCTCTGGCGTTGTTCCAGACCGCTCACTAGAAGCCTTTGCTGTTGGCATCGATAAACCGCGTAATGAAATCAACCGTCAGCTCAAGCTGGCCGCCGATAGTGAAGGCGTTTTTAAGTTTTTGAGAGGTGGCTACGGCTGCGGCAAAACATTTATGTCACGCCTAGCCGTACTCGATGCTCAAAGTCAGGGCTTTGCCACTAGCTTTGTCGTCGTCTCCGATAACGATCTTCACTTTCACAAATTTGACGATGTCTATCGAAAAGTCGTTCAAGAGCTGAGTACAAATACCTGTCCTAGAGGTGCACTCAGCGATATTATTGACCGCTGGATTGCCAACATAGAAGACGCCCTAATCGCGGGTGGTGCCGATGAAGATGCCGATGATTTTGACGGGCTGGTACAAACCCGTTTAGAAGAAGATCTCGCTTCGCTTACAGGCGGACAGGCCCCTGAAGATATGGCCCGTGTGCTGCGAGCTATTTTTAGCCTAAAGCAGGCTGGTAAGCTGGCCGAAGCCAGCGCCCTTATTTCCTGGCTATCAGGCAGCGAAAACGTTGCCGCGAATGCTAAAAAGGCCGCTAGCATCAAAGGCGATATCGGCAGCCGCGAAGCGCTAGATTACCTGCATGGCATTTTAGAAATTGTCAAAGCTGCTGGCTATAAGGGCCTCGTGATTGTTATTGATGAAGCCGAAACTATCCTCCGTATGCGCTCAGATATTCGCGGCAAGTCGCTTAACGGCATTCGCCAAATCTGCGACGCTGCCGACCGCTACAAAGGACTGCTCTGGCTCTTTACCGGCACGCCCGAATTCTTTGATACCAAACGCGGCGTCGGTGGACTTGCTCCCCTTCATGATCGCGTTAAGTTCGAGAGCAAAGGTGGATTTGTCAATCCTCGCCAGCCACAGCTAGAGCTAAAGCCTTTCGATGCTCAAAGGCTTCGAGATGTTGCGCTTAAGCTACGCGAAATATATCCCACCGTAGACCCTAGCCGTCTAGCTAGCAGAGTCACGCCTGAATTTATCGAAAAACTGGTTGATAAAGTCACCGCTGGATTCAAAGGAGATGTTGGTGTCGTTCCTCGTCAGTTCTTGCGTGAGTTTATCAACGTGCTTGATCTAACCAACGATAACGACGGCTATGACCCGATGAAAGTAGAAGGGTTTGAGCCAGGCAACCTTACCGAGGATGAAGACAGAGTCCGATCGGGGCGTCCTTCTTTTGACCCCGAGCCAGAAGATGAAAAGGGCTATGCGCTGGTGGAATTTTAGGTGGAGTTTTAGATCGTGACATCAGCCTTTGCTCGCTATCCAGCCCGGTTGCAAGAGGCGATTGTTTCTCGCTTAGGCTGGACATCATTGCGCCCGGTACAAGAACTCTCTAGCCATGCATTGCTAGACGGTAAAAATGCGGTTATCTTGGCACCGACAGCGGGTGGAAAAACCGAGGCTTCCATATTTCCCATGCTCGCTCAGCTCATGGAGCGCGAGCCAGAAGGCGTTGGATTGCTCTACATCGCGCCGATTAAAGCATTGCTAAATAATCAAGCTGAGCGCTTAGGTCTGTATACCGAAATGGTAGGTCTCAGTCGTTTCCTGTGGCATGGAGATGTTAAGCCATCTGCCAAAAAAGCTTTTGTAAAAGAGCCTGCCACACTGCTGATGACCACACCAGAGTCGCTAGAGGTTATGCTGCTTTCTGCAAAAGTACCTCACGCTAGATTGTTTAAAGACTTGCGGGCAATTGTTATTGATGAAGTTCATGCGCTAGCGGGCAGCGATCGCGGCACTCACCTAATCTCTGTTCTAGAGCGAATTGCTCGCAGTACCGACAATGACATTCAGCGCGTCGGCCTCAGCGCTACTGTAGGCAACCCAGAAGCTATCCTGCGCTGGATGCAAGGAACTTCTCAAAGAGAAGGATGCGTAGTTGATCCACCTAAAAAGCCTTCGCCGAAAGATTTGAAAATTCACCTGAGAGAAACATTGGGCGCGATCGCCTCCGAAGCTAGCCAAAAAGCCGCTGGTTACAAAAGTCTGTTCTTTTGTGAAAGCCGTTCTCTTGCTGAAGACATTGCAGAACGCTTGCGGAACCGGGGCACCGATGTGTTTGTTCATCACAGCTCTGTCTCTTTAGAAGAGCGCAACGCAGCAGAAGAGCGGTTTTATCAAGGAGAAAACGCCAGTATTGTATGCACCTCTACCCTAGAGTTGGGTATAGACGTAGGTGATCTTGATCTGGTTTTTCAAGCCAACGCGCCTTCTACAGCCTCTTCTTTTCTTCAGCGGTTAGGACGCACCGGGCGGCGAGACGATCAGCGGGCAAATACAACGTTCTTCTGCGAGGATATCGAACCGGCTTTGCAGGCGATCGCTATTATCGAGCTAGTGCGCACCGGCTGGGTAGAGTCAGTGCGATTGAATACCAGAGCCTGGCCGGTACTTGTGCATCAGTTGCTGGCGCTAACGCTTCAGTTCGGAGCCATTAGCGCTGAGCGTTGCTGGCAGCAGCTCAATGTCATCACTGATTTTTCGGACATCACAGCCGCAGAATTCGATACCCTGATCGCACATATGCTACGAGAAGGCTTTCTCTACGAGTCGGGGGGCTTACTCTCGATGGGCGACAAGGCCGAGAAAGTCTTTGGCCGCAAGAATTTTATGGAGCTGTACGCCGTCTTTAGCAGCCCGGTGCTGTATAAGGTGACCACCAAAGCAGGCTATGTGATTGGCTCATTAGAGCAAGCCTTTGTCGACAAGCTCGTAGAAGAGATTAGTTCTTTTTTATTGGGTGGTCGAGCTTGGGTGGTGAAGCATGTGAATCACAGCGATCGCACCATCCGAGTAGAGCCAGCACCCAGGGGCAAGAAGCCAAGCTGGGGCGGATTTGTACCACAGCTACTCGGCTACGAAATATGCCAAAAGATTGCCGAAGTGCTCAAAGGAAAGGCAGTAATACCCTACGTCGATGAACAAACCCAGGCTCGCTTAGAATCTTTTAGAGATGACCTAGGCACACAGCTTAATAAAGCCAAAGGACCGTGCATTCAGTACAAAGGCGATCACGCAATCTGGTGGACGTTTGCAGGCGGACAAATTAATCACACCCTGAAATACGGATTGCAATACGGTCACGACTGGAAAATTGTCGCCGACAACTTCCGCTTAAAAATTGAAGGTGATAGCGTCGGCCCAAACACCCTCAACCTTTCACTCAAAGAAATGCGTACTCAACAGTTTTGGGATAGTCCCGCTACTCAGTCGTTTGTTCTCTCGGAGCTGCCAGAATACAGACTCAGCAAGTTCCAACAGGCACTACCCAACCAATGCTTTCTGGAGATGATTCAAAACTATCTATTAGATGTCCCAGCGGCGTTAGCATTCTTGGCTGCCGATTAAACCTTTCCTCCAAAAAGTGCCTTGCTTTTGGGAGGAGTGCAGTATCAAGTTTGCTTGAAATATTGATGAAACACGCCAGAAGATGACAGCTACACCTCGGCGCAAGAGGGCGATAGCGTTGCCTGAAAATCTTGATTGCGCTGGATAAGACGCCATAAAGGCTAAATACAGTCAGGCACAGGCACATTAGGAATAACTTCTCATGACTGATACATGGCCATCCTTATCCCTTTCTATAGCCGCTGTGCTGTCCACATGACTTCAGGCGAGAAGCGTCTGGCCCAGCGGCTTGAAGCCAAGCTCGACGATGATTATCTGCTGTGGTACGACGTGCCGGTTGTCCCACAGTGTCTGTATCCTGACTTCATTCTGCTGCACCCATCGCGGGGTCTGTTCGTTCTAGATGGAAGCTAGAGACGATTAGAGCGCACGAATGGCATCGTCCGCCAGCAAATAGGACAGCAAATAGGACGTTGGCTAGCCTATGGCAGGCTAACGTCAACGACGATAAAACAAGCTTGGTAAACTCTGGGCACAAACTGAAGTGATTGCTTGTTTCGTTATCGGCTATTTCATTTGGATTAGGCAGCACAGTCGAACGGGAGACACGGCTGCTCAAAGGGCTGGATCGACCACGCACCCTCGGGGCTCAAACGATATTTCGACCTATCTTACGTTTCGCTGAGGCAAACTAACGCATACTCAGTAAATCTTGCAAAGAGTGGTTTGAATAAATACAGCACTGAAGTCTTCTGCGTAAGAATTTGTGCTGGATGTTTAGGCTAAAGATGATGGGTGCCAAGTTAAGAAAATGGGTGAGTGGTCAAGGGTCAAAAAAAGGTGTAGGGAAAGAGTAGTGTCCTTGCCCAGCTAGCCTACCGATGAGTCATCGCTATTCACGTAATCCTGACCATATCCGCCGCCGCAATGTCCCGGCCCCGGACAATGCGGTCATTGATGAACACTTGAGAATCCTGCTGAATCCGGTGGTCTACAGTCAACAAGCGTATTATCGAACCCTGGGGATGCGTGAGCGCATCCTGAGCCTGCCGTTAATGGTGGCGCGGTGGTGACGCTGTTGTGGAAACAAGTGCCGTCCGTTAATGAGTTGACCCGTCAGATGAATCGCAAAGACCTGCTGTGGGCCAAAGCGGTGAGCGTGAGCCGTCAGGCGGTGAGCGAACGCTTCCTGACCTTTCCGCGTGAACTGTTTGAGCGCGTGTTTAAGACATTGGTGCCGACGTTCAAAGCCCGTTGGTTCGAGCGTAGTCGGCCTCTGCCGGTGAGTGTAGCCTATGCGCAACAGCACTTTGAGCAGATATGGGCAGTGGATGGTTCGGTGCTCGAAGCGCTGTTGCGCAAGCTCAAGAGCCTGGAGACGTTACCAATAGGTCAATTAGCAGGCAAAATCTGTACCGTAATTGAACTTGGCTCTCAGCTTCCCGTCGAGATTTGGTTCTCTGAAGATGCGAAAGCCCATGACTGCCAGTTTCTCGATAACTTGTTGGCCTTGGCAACGGCTAAAACGCTTTTGATTCTCGACCGAGGCTTCTACGACTTTACGTGGTGGTCACAGATGATTGAGCAGCAGACTCACTTCATCTGTGCCAGTAAGTCGAATCTCGCTTACACCGTGCTTCAGGAGTTCTCGCTCACCCATGGCTTGAAAGACCGACTGATTACTGTTGGCACGGGCAAACCCGGCAAGCCGGAGGTGAAACTACGCTTGATTGAAATTCGCAAGGGCAAGGGCTGGTATCGGTTCCTCACCTCTGTGCTCGAACCCGATGTGCTGCCGCCTTATGTCGTCGCCGACCTCTATGCGCACAGGTGGCGGATTAATGTCTATGAAAGCCTTGATATTGAGAGCGGACTGATTTGGGCACAATCAGTTGCAAATCAAATTGACTTAATTTAGTCTTCAGCTCAAGGGTAGGAAACGATGAAAGCTACGGAAATTAATTTACTCAAGTTTCTTAAGCAACCTAATCAGTTTGTTATTCCTATCTACCAACGCACTTACAGTTGGACGATAAAACAATGTGAGCAACTTTGGCAGGATGTACTGCGAGCCGCCCAAAAGGAATCGGCGTCAGGCCATTTTATGGGATCTATTGTTTACATCGAAGCTGGGTTGTATCAGGTTGCTTCGGTGCCTCAGCTACTCGTCATTGATGGTCAGCAGCGCTTAACAACTATTTCCCTACTGCTGACTGCATTTCGGCAAGCGATCGCGGCTTCCAATGAGCCTTTGGACATCAGCCGTCGCAAACTAGAAAACTACTTCCTGTTCAATAATGAGGAAGAAGGGAGCGAACGTTATAAGCTACTACTCACTAAAAGTGACCGGGAGACCTTTATTCGTCTCATTGAAGACCGGGAGATGCCCTCAGATAGCTCACAACGCATTCTTGACAATTATCAGTATTTTGAGACGCAAATTCGCAAAAGCGGTGTTGATCTCAATCAGCTTTACCGAGGGCTGGGAAATCTTCTGATTGTTAATATTGCACTTGATCGAGATCGCGATAACCCACAGCTTATTTTTGAAAGCCTAAACTCCACAGGTCTGGACTTATCCCAAGCAGATCTGATCCGAAATTATGTACTGATGGGCTTGCCGCCCAAAGAGCAAGAGAGCCTCTACAAAAATTACTGGTACCCGATGGAGGAAAGCTTTGAAGCGGCTGGCCAGTCAGATCAGTTTGATCGCTTTATGCGTGACTATCTGACGCTACAGTCTAAATCCGGCACCATTCCAAAAGTTAGCGATGTCTACAACAGCTTCAAGGCATATCTCGACCGTCAAATAGGCGTGCCTATGGTAGAAATTATGTCTACTGTGTATCGGTACTCAAAATACTATGCCCGCTTAGCTTTGGAGCAGGAGCCAGATCTTGATATCAAACGCGCTCTGGCTGACATTAATACCTTACGGGTTGATGTGGCTTATCCTTTTTTGCTAGAAGTGTATGAGGATTACGCCGAGGCAGTTCTGTCAAAAGATGAGTTTGTCGAAATTTTACGGCTAATTGAGAGCTACGTTTTTCGCAGAGCGATTTGTGGTATTCCGACCAACTCAATGAACAAGACTTTTTCAACGCTGGGTCGAGAAATTGATCGTGACCACTACTTGGAAAGTCTGAAGCTGGCCTTTGTCCGAAGAGATAGCTATAAACGTTTCCCTTCAGACCAAGAGTTTCGACAAGAGCTGATGGTCAAAGATATTTACAGCTTCCGTGGCCGGCTTTATCTTCTTCGGAAACTAGAAAACTATAAGCGCTCAAAAGAATTAGTAGAGACTGATAATTACACGATTGAACATATTTTGCCGCAGAATCCGCAACTGTCGCAAGCTTGGCAACAATCGTTGGGAGAGAATTGGAAGGAGATTCAGGCTACCTATTTGCATACAATAGGAAATCTGACGCTAACGGGCTACAACTCGGAATATAGCGATCGCCCCTTTCGTGAAAAGCGAGATATGGAGGGTGGTTTTGGGGTCAGTCCCATTTTATTGAATCAAGGATTGGGACAACTAGAAGAATGGGGCGAGGCTGAAATTAAAGCGCGAGCTGCGAAACTGGCAGACTGGGCTTTGCAGCTTTGGCAGTATCCCGAAGTAGAGGCGATAGACGAGGCGCTTGAAGTACAGGCGGTCTTAGCTCAGGTTTTTCCCAATGTTGAAGCGCTCGAAGGGGCTAAGCACTATATCCAAGAAGTGGTTGATTTGATTGGCTATGGCAAGGTCGAGCATATTTTTGCGCTCACCTATTGCAAACCCAATGCGATCTCTGTGAACTTAGGCCAGTGGACGGTTGTGAGCTTTAACCGAAAAGGCGATAAATTTGCAGCTTGGTTCCTGTTGAAAGATGATGATGCAGAAAATGCTGAAGCACTAGCTTTTGAAGGGCTAACCCTGACTAGGGCAGAACCCGTTTCGAAGCGTTGGGCTGGGGATAAAAATATCTACTTGGTAACTATTAACTGGACTGAAACCACTCAGCTACCTAAAACCTTTTTAAGTGCTTGGAAAGATGCTATCCAAGAAACCTGCCAAATTTTTAAGGGCTGGACGGCGAGTAGCTATATGAACTCTCACCAGCCTGAGCTAGCGAGAGCATTAGTAGCGAAAACACCCCAAGTTCTTACGCCATGAGCTACCGAATCCGCGACTGGTCAAAGTACAACGCTAGATTGAAACAGCGCGGCATTCACACTTTCTGTCTTGGTGAGCATGAATATCGCCGGTAGTCCGACACGACTAGCTAGAGTAATAAAAGACCGACCGACCTAAAGTGGTAGTGACTTATCCCAGCCAAGCTACCGTTACTTTAGATCTGTCTAAAAAGCCTGTTCGGTCTACTAAGACCTGCGCTCTGTAGATTCGTTGAAATAGGCTAGGCAAGCAGGAGCAGGGTTTAGACGAGCAGATGAGTTTGAAGTTGAGCCTTCCCTTGATGAGTGCGCTTGGTCGCCTGAGAGCAAGCAGCAAGACCGTTGGTAGTGAAGAAGAAGAGCGATCGTCGAAGAAAATGGCGGTGGCTGTTGCGGCCTATCCACATCTTCTGAATTGAGTTGCTTAGCCATGACTCTGTGCGCTGGGTGCTAATTTGCGAGAACGGTAGCTGTCTGTTAACTCAGTATTGGTAGCATGTCCATCAATAACACCGCTCCGGTTCGTAAGTAAATTCTATTTTTGTCAAATCTCCAGCGCTTCTGGGTGGGCCGATAGCCACTCATCAATGGCTGAAGAGATGATCGCGTTCATGCTGTCGCCCGTATTCATGCTTGCTAGCTTGAGCTGCCGGTAGCGGGTGGGTGTGCAGTCGTAGGTGATGCGATGGGGCTTTCCAACCGGCTGAGGAGAGCCACGCCGCTGTGTCTTGCTCGCATACTCATGACCCGTCTCAGGCGTCGCTGCGGTGGAAGCCACCGGCACTTTGGATACGCTGACGTTCTTTCTTCTGGTGCTTGTTTGCTTTTTTACCATATCTCAGTGTCTGTGAATTTCTAGATTGCGGGGCGATCGCTTGCTTTAGAAAGGCGGTGGCGATCTCTTTGCCAATAGCTTAACCGTTTAGCCGGTTACCCATCAGCCGAAATCTTGATTCCAACAAAACTCAAAAATACTTACGAACCACGTCCATCTCAGATTCTCAAGGCACTTTTCAACAGCAGATCATGCTGCTCCAGAGACTATCCAGGAATCAGATTCGACGGTGTAAAGACTACTGGATTGTCCTCCTATCTCGCTCTCATCGCCTAAATTATCTGGCGATACAGGCGGCGAATCAGAGATGGTCACCGTTGAAGACTTGGCTTGCTCGGCTATCGGCAGTTTGCTTTTGTACCCATTGATCTGTTTATTACAACGCGCGATCGCCCGGTTTAGCTTAGCGACCTTTTTGCCTAGATGAATGCGATCACGATACACAGCAACCTCGTGCTTGCCCACATAGCGAATGAACACCCCAGCGGCGTCAACGAGAGCGTAGTAGTCATGCACCGCCTGGTTTTCAGCCTTGCCTGAGAAAGCGGTTCCGCCTGACTGCTTCGTGGCGATGTATTGGCCGATAAGCGGTGGGTCGCTAGCGCTGTCTATCAACTGCTGACGCTGGTGCTGTAACGCGATCAGCTCGGCATCTAGCACTTCGATCTTGGCATGGAGAGTAGCAGGCTTGAGTTTAGGCACTGGCCGAGCCCTATTACGTGTTTCTGTGTTTACGTGTAGTTATATTTTAACGCTTCTTCTTATGGGTGAAACAAAAACAATATTTACTTACGAACCAGTTAGTGGTTTAGATTTGCGCTCACCCGATGGAAACCGCATAGAGCTGCTGAGCAGAAAGCTCCTTTGGAAAGGGCTTTTGGTCTGTGAGGTTCGTAAGTAAATTGACGTTTTGTCACTGGCTGCTGAGGCTTGAATGCGGCTTCGGCCATAGCCCACTGTTGATTGGCCGGGCGCTGCTGAATAGCGGTACGATTCTTTAGAGGTTTGAGCGAGCCTTTAAATAGTCCAGAATTCAGTTCATACCCTAAATCGGCAACGCCCCAGAATAAACTTGAGCAGATTAAGCCATAAAGCCGCAGGCAGCGCCGCGAAATCCCTCTGATTTGAATTGAAGACACCGCCCCTGCTCTTGCTCAATCTCCTGACTCAGCGAGGCGCTGTAAGACAGTTTCTAAATCCGGGTGGTCAGGCAGCGTCAGCCGAAATTCACGAGTTAGAACAACGCGAAGCTCTTTCGCTGTGGTCAACACGCGGTGTTCCGCTACTCCGTTCAGAGGACGCATGGTAAAGCGGTTGTCATGCAAAGCGTAACGACAGTTCTCCTCTAGTCTAGAGACCATCAACGAGTTCACAAACCGCGACTTTGGATAGGTCGAAACGTACCAATTACTGACTTCGTAGTCGGCAGGATACTGCGGCTGCGGATCGAACTGATAGAGTGACTGCCACGCCCCGGCGAAATAGACTTGCAGAATGTAGCTATCCTTTGCTGGAAGCAGCCGAAACGGTTCGTGAGAGGTGGACTGATGGGCATTGGGTGTCAGTCGAATGGGTGTTGGTAGAGTGGAGCCGCCAAAACCGACATCGGCCATGTAAGGAACATCCTCTATCTGAACTAGCAACAACATATGGCTGCGCGTCGTCGTCACCCCTTCTGGTGCTCCCCAAAGCACTCGCGCTGCCAGACTAATGACCTGAAAGCCAAGAGCAATCAGCACTGAGCGGAATAAACCATTTTGCTCGAAACAGTAGCCACCGCGCCCGGCGTCAACTAGCTTTTGTTGAAGAGAGGGCAGATCTAGCAAAACTGGCTGTCCGAGCAGGGGGCTCAAGTTTTCAAAGGCGATCGCGTTCGTGTGACAGGCGTGAATAGCTTCTAACGTAGACAAGCTTGCCGTGCGCTCTCCCGAATAGCCAATCCGTTGAAAGTAGGCGTCAAGGTCGATGGGATCTGTAGATATGTCTTGCATAGAATGGTGAATGCTTAGGCTATGCTAGCCTCCTGACCAGCTTTGTCAAGCTGTTGAAACGCCTCATCGGATAGCTCGACCTGCGCGGCGTCAACATTCTCTTCTAAGTGCGAGACTTTGCTCGTCCCCGGAATTGGCAGCATGTTAGGGCTGCGCTTTAGCACCCAGGCCAGCGCCACCTGAACGGCGAATATGTCGTGTGCCTGCGCAATCTTATCCGCCACGCCGCCTGGTTCAGCTAAATCGCCTGCCGCCAACGGTGTAGAGCGCGGCAAGTGAGATGCCCAATATTTCACGCAGGGCCACCTGCTGACTCAGTGGCCACATGTTCCTAGAATGCCCAAATTATCTAGTTGCTCCGTTTCGTTAGCAGCACTCTGCTGGTTGTAACCAAGGTCTTTTTAAAAACGACAAAGTTACATAAGATAAACCTGTTGCCGTTCAGCCGCGAGACTCTGACGATGGCCTACTTTATATCTGCGACCAAGCTCAAGACATACGCTCGCTGTCCGAAGGCTTACTACTTCCGCTACGAATGCGGCCTGAATGAACAGGGCGCTTTTGCCTCAGCCGCGTTTGGTACAGCGCTGCATGGTGCTCTCGCTCAGCTTTATCAGGACTGGCACTACCAAGAGCCGCTACCCTCTACTGCGTGGCTAAGACGGTGCTGGGAGACGAATGCGGGTGGCCTGAGCGATCAACAGCTAGCAGAAGGCTGGTTGCTCATGCAGCGTTACTACGAGCGGGAGATAGTGCCGGTAGGTACGATGCAAAAGCCACTCGCTACTGAAGGGCGGATACAGGGACTGCTGCTGGTGAACGGCATTGAGTTCAAGTTGACGGGCCGCTACGACCGCTTGGACTTTCTGGCAGACGGACTAGAGCTAATCGACTACAAGAGTGCGAAGTCGCCAACGTTGCCTTCATCAGAAGACATAGATCTCCAGATGGGCTTGTACTACCTGGCGTTGGAGCAGCGGTATGGGCGATCGCTCAAGCGGATGAGCCTGCTGTACCTGCGAACGGGTGAGCGGGTGAGCTATGAAGCGAGCGCAGCGCACAAGCAGCAGGTGACTGTCGTCATTAGCGAGCTGGCGCAGCGGCTGCGGGAAGAAAGCGAATGGCAAGCGAGCTGTGGAAATCAATGCGGCCAGTGTCAGTACGCGCGCTACTGTCCAGCGGTGGCGCAAAAGCCGGAAGCCGCTGTGCAAAAGCCGCGCAAGCTCCAGCTTTGTCTAAGTCTGTGACGGAGGCTGAGCGTTAGCTGTCGTCGATTCTCGTAGCTCTCCGTGCTTGGGACTCCACCAGCCATTGTCCGTGTAGAAGTAGACCGCATCCTTATGCTTGGCCTGCCCTCTCGCTTTCGCATCAGAACAGCGCAACAGCTTTTTCAGCTGTTTCAGCTTACCGTCTTTCTCGTAGCTGTATTCCTCCATCGGTTTTTTGCAGACTGGGCAGGGGTGCTGCGTCAGAGGAGCCTTGACCAGTTCTGATTTCGAGTCCTTCTCTCTCTTCGCCCGAGGCGGCTCCCACTGCTTGCTGTACTTCGAGTAGAACAGCACAACATCCGCACAACCGCTTGTGCACTTGAGAAAATACTTCTTTTGAACTTTACTGCTAGGCACTTTTGCCATCAGCTTTTGACATTCGGGGCAGGGCGTCTTGGACGTTTTGAGCGCTCGTCCGCTGCCCTTTACTGGTGTGTTGGAAAGATGCTTAGGAATAACCGCTTGAGCGCGGGCTAGTGCCGGGGCGAAGTAGGTCTGATTCCAACTCGTCAGATAGCGCTGCCAGTCTTGTTTGCCTGCGGCAATCTGGTCGAGTGCCTGCTCCATCTGAGCGGTGAAGCTAGATTCAAGCAAGTCAGGTAGCGCCGCTTGCAAGAAAGCATCGACGTCTAGTCCCAGCGAGGTTGGATGAAGCGAGCTTTTGACCACCTCAACATAGAGCCGCTGCTTGAGCGTTTTGATAGTCGGCGCGTAGGTACTCGGTCTGCCAATGCCTCGGCGCTCCATCACCTGCACCAGCTTCGGTTCGCTGTATCGCGGGGGCGGCTGCGTTTGCTTTTGTTCGTGCGCCGCCTGCTGAAGGGCGACTAGCTGCCCTTGTTGCACGTTTGGCAGTGCGGCGTCGGCTTTCAAATTGTTCCAATAGCGGGTGTAGCCAGCGAACACAACCACCTGCCCTTTTGCCTGCCAGGTGACCGAGCCTGAGCAAGTGTTGATTTTGGTTTGCTGCACCTGAGCAGGTTTGCACTGGGAGGCGATCGCCCGCTTCCAGATCATGACGTATAGCTTAAAAGCATCCCCAGTCAGTTCTCCCTTCAGCTCTTTAGAAGGACGATAGATGTCAGTTGGTCGGATGGCCTCGTGGGCTTCCTGTGCGCCTTTTGCTTGGCGATGCTTGGTGACTTTCTTCGGGACGTTGTCCGGGTCGTTGCTCTCTAGCCACTGCCGCGCCTGAGTACAAAACTCGGGGCTGAGCATCGTGCTGTCGGTTCGCATGTAGGTGATCAGGCCCGCCTCGTAGAGTGACTGCGCTACCTTCATTGTTTGCTCAGGGCTAAACTTCAACCTGGACCCGGCGGCTTGCTGCAAGGCAGACGTGATGAACGGTGGGGGCGGTTTGCGAGCTGAGGTTTTTCCTTCCACGCTGGTTATCGAATGAGGCGACTGACGAGCGATCGCAACCAGGCGATCCGCCTCTGCTTCAGAAGTAACCCTAGTAGATTCCCTCGCTGACTGCTCAGACGGAATAGTCGCATCATCCGGCACTTCATCTTCTGAGGCTTCGCTAGCTGTCCCCTGGTAGTAGGCCCGAAAGCCTTCAGCGTAATCGACAAACACGCTCCAGTAGTCTTGAGGCACAAATACTTGAATTTCTCGCTCTCTAGTGCAGAGAATGTGGAGAGCAGCGCTTTGTACCCGGCCCATGCTTTTAGCGCCGTTTTTCAGCTGCCACAGCAGCGGCGAGCCTCGGTAGCCGACTAGCTTGTCTAGTACGGTGCGGCAAAGGCCAGAATGCACCATATCTAAATCAATTGTGCGAGGTCGGGCGATCGCGGCTCTTACCGCGCTAGGCGTAATTTCGCTGTAGACCACACGCTGCGGATTCTTCAGATTTAGCGCCTGCTGAAGGTGCCATGCGATCGTTTCGCCTTCACGGTCAGGGTCGGTGGCTAGCGCAACGGTTCGCACCTGACGCACGGCTGCTTTTAAGCCCTGAATTGTTTTGGCACCCCGCTCTCCTCGGGCCACGAACCGGCAGCGAACCGAGTTTTCCTCCAGGTCGAAGCCCAGCGAATCTGGTCCATCGCTGGCGAGTTCTCGAATGTGACCGACGCTGGCTCTGACTAACCAATCAGGGCCAAGAATCTGACCGAGCTTCTTGATTTTGCCAGGACTTTCAACGATGAGCAGTTTGGAAGGCATAGGGGAATAGCCGAAGACATAACCGAATTGTACTGGTTTTGTACTATGAGTCGGCAATCATAGCAAATCTCTACGCTGGGGCCGGTTTGTGAGAGCGGCAATCGTCTATAGCTCAGTATCAGCGGCATGTTCATCAACGACATCACTGTAGTTCGCAAGTAAATTTTGTTTTTGTCAAATCTCCAGCGCTTCCGGGTGAGCCGATAGCCAGTCATCAATCGCTGAAGAGATAATTGCGTTCATGCTCCCGCCAGTATTCATGCTAGCCAGCTTGAGCTGCCGGTAGCGAGTAGCCGTGCAGTCGTAGGTAATGCGATGTGGTTTGCCGACCGGCTGAGGAGATCCGCGCCGTTGTGTCTTGCTGTGCATACTCATGACTAGCCTCAGACGTAGCTGTAGTGGAAACTATCGAGACTTAAGATGCGCTGACGTTCTCTCTTCTGACGTTTGTTTGCTTCTCTACTATGTTTCAGTGTCTGTGAATTTCAGAGCAAGGGGTGATCGCCTACCTTAAAGGCTAGCAAGTAATCTCCTCGCCATTAGCTTAACCGCTTAGCCGGTCACCCATCAGCCGAAGTATCGATACCTCAGCGCGAGATCGAGATAGTGACGGTGTTGCCTGCAAGTCTTGAGCATTCCCAGTTGTTTTCAGCAGTCTATGGACAAAAGAACAAAGCGAGCAAATAACAACAGTAGGCTTGTTTCATAAGTAGGCGGTTGCTTTTCCTATATTCACCATCCCCAACTGCCAGGCTCACCTTTGAAGGGTCCAACAACATCGTCGGTAATCCATCCAGCATAAAAACTACCGGCTTGGGGCTTCACTTTCTCGCCATCTACATAGCAAGCATCCATCGGGCCAGGATAAAAACCTACATAACCTTCGAGTTCTGCGTACGCAGGAGAAATCTTAGGGTAATACCAGGCCACGTTCTCAGCCTGCCGATCGCCAACTTGCAGGGTGTAGTAGTTGGCTCGTCCTTTCCACTCGCAGTAGGTAGAGTGCGTACTCGGCGTTAGATATGCCGTCTTAATATCATCTAGCGGTATGTAGTAGTTGGGCGGGTGACTGGTTTCTAAAATCCTTTTAGAGCAATGAGTGTCAGCAATCAGCTTATGGTTGAAAATGATTTCAATGTGCTTATCTACAGGCTCAATTCGAGGTGGACGAGGATAATCCCATACGGATTCTTGACCAGGGCGAGGGCGAATGGGTTCAGGATGCATAAGTAGTGGGCCAGGCAAAACAGGGCTCGCCTCTAAGCCTAAACCAACATAGCGACAGCGGGTATATTGAAAGCACTACCAGCCCCAAAACATGGCCACTCTCATCCCCTCCTATAGTAGCTGCGTCAGTCGCATGACTTCAGGCGAGAAGCGTTTGGCCCAGCGACTCGAAGCCAAGCTCGACGACGACTATCTGCTTTGGTACGACGTGCCCGTGGGTCCGAAGTGTCTGCATCCTGACTTCATTTTGCTGCACCCGTTGCGCGGGCTATTTGTTAGAGACGATGCGACGACGGATCGAAAGTTGGCGATCGCTGACTGGATTAAATGCGTTGGTGGAGCCTCTCACTTAGAGAATCGCATAGACCGACCCAGCAGACTTTCTCTCAGCAAAAGCGTCACGTTTTGCCCAGTGCGTATTGACTTGACAATACCAGCGCATGTTACTGCTCAAACCTCAACCAGACAAAAAATTGCTTTGCTCACTTATGTGTAAAGCCGTTAAAGTGGCTTGAGGGTTCAATTTCAGCGGTTAGCTATGTCACGGTCGCTTAAGGTTTGTCAATCGCGTATCAATGACGTCAAATTTGCAGTTCGCCGCAGTGGTTTTCCGAGTCAGCGGGCGCTATCAGAGGATATTGGATTGTCCTTGGCCACAGTCAGCAACTTCTTGACCGGAAAGCCGGTTGATCGAGCAACTTTTCTCGAACTCTGTGAAAAACTTTCTCTGGACTCTGGCACGATCAGTGACCTAAAGCCTCAAGCTGATAGGCTCTTGACGACTTCTACCGCCACGCCGGTTTTATCCTCGACTGCCCTCTCCCATGAAGATTGGGGCGAGGCCGTGGATGTTTCTGTGTTTTATGGTCGTGCAGAAGAGCTGAAGAAACTGACGCACTGGATTTCGCAGGAAGAGTGTCGCTTAGTCACCCTGATTGGGATGGGGGGCGTTGGAAAAACAGCTTTATCTATTAAACTGGCGGAACAACTTCAGGAAAACTTTGACTGTGTGATTTGGCGGTCGTTACGGAATGCGCCGCCGCTCAAAGATCTGTTGACAGAGATACTAGGAGCGCTTTCCGGTCAGCAAGAGATTACGGCATCGGAGACAGTGGGGGCAAAAATTACGCGTCTAGTAGAGCATCTTCGCCGTTTTCGCTGCTTGTTGGTATTAGATAATGCGGAGTCTATTTTGTGTAAGGGTGACCGGGCAGGGTCTTATCTGGATGGGTATGAAGCATATGGTTCGTTTTTTCAAGCGGTAGGAGAAAGCCGACATCAGAGTTGTCTGCTGCTTACTAGTCGCGAAATACCGGGCGGTTTGTCGGCTAAGTCGGGAAAAACAGCGCCCATTCGTTCTTTCCGCTTAACAGGATTAGACTCAGAGAATGCTCAGGCGATTCTGGCAGAAAAGGGGTTGAATGTTCTGGCAACGGACACGCAAACTCTGATTGAGCGCTATGCTGGCAATCCGCTGGCCTTGAAAATTGCTTCAACGACGATTCAAGATCTCTTTGACGGAGATGTGATTCAGTTTTTAGCGCAAAATACCGTGGTCTATGGAGATATTTCTGATTTACTTGCGCAACAGTTTAACCGACTGACGACGCTAGAACAGCAGATGATGTATTGGTTGGCGATCGCACGCGAGCCTATTTCCCTATCCAATCTGCGGGAGGATATTTTGCCTGTAGCCGCTCAGAAAGGACTGTTGGAGTCTCTAGAATCGTTGCAACAGCGATCGCTTATAGAGAAAGTGGTCTCTTCTGTAGCGGGGGGGAAAGCAATAACCTTTACGCAGCAACCTGTGGTGATGGAATATGTCACCGAGCGGCTGATTGAGCAAGTCTGTGAAGCCCTCATGCAAAGCGATATTGGCCTGACCGATAGCCATGCGTTGAGTAAAGCCCACACCAAAGATTATGTGCGAGATGCCCAGCATCGCTTGATTCTTCAACCTATTGTAGAGAAATTGCAGGTGCAGTTAAGCAATGGTGAAGGCGTCAAAGCCTGCTTTGATCAGGCATTATCGTGCTTAAGGGATCGCCCTCGTCAGTTGCTAGGGTACGCCGCAGGCAACTTGATCAACTTATTCAATCAGTTGGGTGTGAACTTAGATGGGTATGACTTTTCTGACTTGATTGTGATGCAGGTTTACTTTCAGGGGACAAACTTATGTCATGTAAATTTTGCCCGTGCGGATCTGTCCAAATCAGTTTTCACCCAAACGCTCGGGGATATTTTGTCGATTGACTTTAGTCCTGATAGCAAATTATTAGCGACGGGCATCGATCAGCAAGTTTTGTTGTGGCGAATTGCTGATCGGCGACAGATGAGTACATGGGCAGGGCATAGCGCCTGGGTAAGGTGTGTGGCGTTTAGTCCGGATGGCAACCTACTGGCTAGCGGTAGTCACGATCAGACCATTCAGCTATGGGATGTGCAAA
>Ga0115546_1000768_pt1 | contig 21246 bp, 19 predicted proteins | sample COGITO_mtgs_1004_FD_87186 | JGI IMG/M metagenome (GOLD analysis project Ga0115546, IMG submission 87186) | Pelagic marine microbial communities from North Sea - COGITO_mtgs_100413 | ecosystem: Environmental > Aquatic > Marine > Epipelagic | place: Germany:Helgoland, sampling site Kabeltonne...
ATCTTAAAAGCGGGACGCAGCAGATGCTGTCGTTGCGCGAATACAGCCTTGTTATAGCAGCTTAGATATGTTAGTTTTACTTGTTATAATAAGTGATTGAAAAGACTGCTTTCCCTGCGTATCGTTTTTCTTGCTGATAGCCGCTGTCCACCAACACCTCTAACCACTAAACATCTCTAGTCACCTACATCTCTAGCCACCCACCTCTCTAGCCACCCACGCCTCTAGCTTAAACTATATGGTTACCAACGTTTTTCAGGAGCCTGCCCTCAACCAGCCTAATCTCGAAGCTCCAGCTTCATCTGCAACTAACGCCCGCCAGCTACTAACAGCGCATCAACTCCTACCGCTCAACCAGCGCTCTAATACCCAAGGACTGCTCAGACTTTTAGCGCATGTCTCTATTTTATGTACCAGCGGATACCTGTGGGGGTCGGCAGAGGCGATCGCCGTATCGCTTCCTGCGCTGTTAGTCTACGGCGTCAGTTTGGCCTTTCTGTTCTGTACAGTGCATGAGTGCGTGCACCGGACGGCCTTTGCCAGTACAGGCGTAAACGATGCGATCGCCTGGTTAGCGGGCCTGCTCTCTTTTTACAACAGCACCTTCTACCGGCGCTATCACAAGTGGCATCATCGCTATACAAGAGTAAAAGGAAAAGACCCGGAGCTAACTGATTTAGAGCCTCAAAACTGGGCGCAGTATCTGTGGGTACTCAGCGGATTGCCTTGGTGGAAAGGAAAGATTGAGGGCCACGCCAAGGTTGCGACAGGTCAGCTAGATGAATGCTTTTATCTACCAGAAAGTTGTTACGCCTCGGTCATTCGCTCCACTCAGCTACAGTTAGGAGCCTATGGCGCGATCGCACTAATCTCCACTGCACTAGGTCATCCTGGGTTCTTAATCACCTACTGGCTGTTGCCCTTAGCGATTGGGCAACCCTTTCTACGCTTTGTTTTACTCGCTGAGCACACGGGCTGCACCTATGGCGACAACGCGCTTACAAACACGCGCACAACTCTCACTTTTTGGCCGCTGCGCCTGCTGATGTGGAACATGCCCTACCACGCAGAGCACCATCTTTATCCGTCTATTCCCTTCCACGCGTTGCCCGCAGCTCATCATCAGCTAAAAGAGAAGTTTGCACATGTAGATAGCGGCTACATACAGGTCAATCAGGCGATTGTCTCTACGTTCGCTCCAAAAGACAGTTTCCCGAAAGACAGTTTCCCGAAAGACAATTGCCGGAAAAATAATGTCTCCTAACCGCTTCACCCTCAAAGACTTTGACTTACAGTGCGGCGTCGTATTGCCCGAGGCCGAAGTTGTTTATCAAACCTATGGCACCCTCAACGCCGAGCGTAGCAACGCGGTGCTCTATCCTACGTCCTACGGTGCTCAGCATAGCGACATCGATTGGCTCATCCGCCCAAGCGGAATTTTAGATCCAACAGAATGGTTTGTCGTAATGCCCAACATGTTTGGCAACGGGCTTTCTACCTCACCTAGCAACTGTGAAACGGCTAAAAAGCCCGGCTTTTACTTTACGCATTACGATAACGTTCGCGCTCAAGAAGCATTGTTAAACAGTTTAGAAATTGAGCGGCTAGCACTTGCCTACGGCTGGTCGATGGGCGCACAGCAAGCTTACCACTGGGGAGCGCTCTATCCCGAGCGGGTAGAAAGGATTGCAGCCATCTGTGGAACGGCCAAAACAACAGATCATAACCGGGTTTTTCTGTACAGTTTGCGGGCGGCGCTGCAGGGCGACCCAGCCTGGAACGGCGAGCGGTTTAAAGGCGTTCCAGAGAGAGGATTTCACACCTTTACGCAGATTTATGCGAGTTGGGCAGCTTCGCAGGCTTATTACCGAGAAAAACCCTACATAGCCTGGGGATATACGTCTTTAGAAGATTACCTGCTGCGGAGCTGGGAAGCGGGCTATCGCAAGCGCGATCCGCACAATCTACTCGCGATGATTGAAACCTGGCTGCATTGCGATATAGGAGATAATCCTATGTACCAGGGAGATTACGAGAAAGCGCTAGGGTCTATTACGGCCAAAACACTAGTAATGCCTGCCACGACAGACCTGTACTTTACGCCAGAAGACTGCGAAACCGAAGCGCTGCTAATCTTAAACGGCAATTATCAGCCCATTCCTTCGATTTGGGGACATCGCGCTGGCAACCCCTACCAAAATCCAGACGACGAAGCCTTTATCAAAAGAGCCGTCTCAAACCTTTTGAGCAGTTAGGTAAGTAGTTGAGCGATCGCAATCATAAAAGTCTCACAGCCAGCCAACAACAGTTTTATATTAACGGTTATATATTAATATACTGCTCTAATTCCCAGTCCGTAACCTGAGAGCAAAAAGCGCTCCACTCCTTATTTTTAAATTCAAAGAAAGTTTTAGCGCCCAGATCTCCTAACATATCCATCAAAAGAGAACTCTCCTTTAGCGCTATCAGCGCCTCAAAAAGATTAGTCGGCAAAGTCTCCAAATTCGGAAACTCAGCGCCTCTGGCGAAAAGGTTTTGGTCAATGCGATCGCCCGGCGAAGTCTCATTATTCATCCCGTCTAGCCCAGCCGCCAACAGTCCCGCCAGCGCCAGATACATATTCGCCGACCCATCAATCAAGCGACACTCAAACCGACCCGCTTCAGGAATTCGCAGCATGTGAGATCGGTTGTTGCCGCCGTAGGAAATATAGCGCGGTGTCCAGGTACTGCCAGAAGTCGTCGCGCTTGCGCCGAGGCGTCGGTAAGAGTTTACGGTAGGCGCAAACAGAGCAGTAAGCGCCTTGGCATGATTAAGAACGCCGCCTAAAAAGTGATATCCCACCGGCGACAGTCCACCGTCATCAGCATCTTGCTCAAAGCTGTTAACGTCGCCCTGCCATAGGCTGTTATGAACATGGCCACCGCTGCCGGTGATGTGGCTAAAGGGCTTGGGCATGAAGGTTGCGGTCAGGCCCTGCTTTTCGGCCAAGGTCTTAACCATATACTTAAAAAAGACGTGGCGATCGCAGGTTGTTTTAGCATCGCTGTAGCCCCAGTTCAGCTCAAACTGACCGTTAGCATCCTCATGATCGCACTGATAAGGCTCCCAGCCCAGATCTTCCATATAGCCAACAATCGTAGAGATCAAATCGAACTGACGCATTAGGTTTAGCTGATCGTAGCAAGGCCGCTCGGCAGTGTCTCTTTCATCTGCGATCACATATCCCGTCTCTGTTTTCTTCAGCAAAAAGAATTCTGCCTCCACCCCGGCCTTATAGGTGTAGCCCATTTGCTCACACTGATCTACCACCCGGTTCAAAATCATCCGAGGGGCCGCAGGAAAGGGTTTGCCCTCAAAGTACACGTTGCTAGCAACCCAGCCCACCGTTGGCTCCCAGGGCAGTTGAATCAGCGAGCTAACGTCTGGAATGGCCGCAATTTCAGCGGCATCTGGGCCAAGACCCAAGTTAGACGCAAATGAAGAGAAAAAAGCGCCGTCTTTTTCAACAGATGCAATTTTAGCAGCGGGCACCAGCTTGGCCCGCGTCCCCCCCAAAAGATCTGTATAGGAGACTAAAAAGAACTTAAGGCCCAGTGCCTTAGCCTGTTCTACCAAAGACTGGCTCACGACTTGACGGCTAGCCTGGTGCCCTGCCTGCACAGATGTTCCTACCATTGCAATATCACCATTACTACAAGCGCGCTTTCTCTACACTTTCTCTCTATTAGTGGAACAGCTTTTCCCAACGGCTATTGTAGCCCCAGTTACCAAATCTTCTTTCGGTCAAATTAATCTCCTACTGTTTCCAGGAGCTGTTCTCAAAGGCTGTTCTCAAAAAGTGAGCTAAATCACACACTTTTGCACAAGTTTCCGTCAGCTGTTGAACAGTTTTATAAATCACTCTCTTGCATACTGCCCTCAATTCGAATTTGCAAGGGTGTCATTCCAATGCCTAATTCCCATCATCGCCCGGCGGGTTCCACATCAAGACGGAGATTTTTAAAGCTGGTGGGTAGAGCCGGTGGGACAGCCGCTGTACTCACAACGATGAAGGAAATGGGGCTGATATCCTCAGCAGAGGCAAAACCAAAGCCAACGCTGAAGGCTCAGTCCGGCAGTGGTAAAACGGTTGCTATTTTGGGCGCTGGCATCGCCGGAATGACAGCAGCTTACGAGCTAAAAAAAGCTGGATACAGCTGCGCAATTTTAGAAGCACGCGATCGCGCTGGTGGCCGCTGCCAAACCCTTCGAGGTGGCGACGTGCTAAAAGAATTTGACTACGAGCAAACCTGTTCTTTCGATGAAGGCATGCACTTCAACCCTGGCCCGGCTCGCATTCCGTACCACCACACGGCTGTTTTGGGCTACTGCAAAGAGTTTGGGGTGCCGCTACAGGTAAAGGTAAACGAAAACAGAGCGGCTTACTTTCAAGACGATAAAGCCTTTGACGGACAGCCCATATTGAATCGCCGAGTCGTGAACGACAGCAGAGGCTACATCGCTGAGCTATTAGCCAAAGCCATTAGCCAAAAATCTCTCGACCAAGCAGTTTCCGGCCTAGACCAAGAGCGCCTAATGGCCTTTGTAAAAAGCTTTGGCAGCTTAGGAGACGACTCTCTTTACGCCGGCACCTCGCGCGGCGGCTACGTAACCGGCCCAGCAGCAGGCAACAACATAGGCGAAGCCTTCAAACCCCTAGGGCTCAGCGAACTGCTCAGCTCGAGCTTTTGGGATTACAAACTTCACTTTGGCGAAGGCTATACCCAAGCGGCCACCATGCTAGAGCCCATCGGCGGCATGGATCAAATCGCTAAAGCCTTTGAACAAAAAGTAGGCGATCTAATTGAATACAGCGCCGAGGTCAAAGAGATTCGTAAGACCCCAGAAGGGGTGCGAATTGTCTATCAAAATCTGGCGACCGCTGAGGAAAAAGCGCTAGAAGCTGACTACGCAATTTGCACCTTTCCGCTGCCGGTACTCGCTGGCGTAGAAGCGGACTTTTCGCCCGCAATGGCAGCAGCTATTGAAGCAAGTAAAGGAATTTACGCAAATGCGATTAAAGTGGCTTTTCAGACTAATCGCCGCTTTTGGGAGGAAGATTCAAACATTTACGGCGGCATTTCCTGGACGGAAAAAGACATTACTCAAATTTGGTATCCCTCCAACGGGTTCCACAGCGACAAAGGCATTTTAGTCGGGGCTTACATTTGGGACAACCCAATTGGCAATGTGTGGGGTACGCTGTCACCCGCAGAGCGGATAGCCAAAGCGATCGCAGATGGCACCGCAATTCATTCCAACTATACCCAAGAAATTTCGGCAGCAGATGGAATCACCATCGCCTGGGAAAAAGTGCCCTACAGCCAGGGAGGATGGGCCGAATGGGAAGAGGAACAAAGAGAGAGTGCTTATAAAGTGCTGCTACAGCCGGATGGGCCAATATTTTTAGCCGGAGAACATCTTAGCTATCTAACCGGGTGGCAAGAGGGATCGGTGCGCTCGGCCTTAGCCGCCGTAGAGGGCATCGCCAGTCGAGCGCAAGCCGCTTAAAACTGGCCTTTGGCCCCTAAAAAAGAGAGTGACTAACCAAGATCCAAATCGTGAGGAATCAAACAAAATGCCCTTTAAAAAATCTCTGCTCGGCGCACTCCTAATCGTAGGCTTAATCTTCAGCCTAACCACAAGAGCCTCCGCTCAAACAGCAATTCGCTACGCCATCCCAGACTCAGACTTTCCTATCTCGCAAGCCGTCGAAATTCCCGCTAACGCCACGCTCGTATACCTTAGCGGCCAGGTGCCGTCGGTAACCGATGAAACAGCAGAGCCTAGTACCGTCGCCGCTTTTGGCTTTGCCGGGTTCATGGCAGGCTACACCCAGTTTTTTGGCACAGAGGAGCAGCCCAACCTGCCCTCTCGCTCCGCAATGCAGATAGCGGGCCTAGTCAATCCAGGCTGGCTAGTTGAAATTGAGGTGGTAGCTGTGCGAGATTAGTTTTCTTTTGAATAGTTCTCTTCTAGTAAGTAGCTCAGCGAAATCAAATCTCACTGCATAGGCCAGGCTTCGACTACGCTCAGCCCTCTAGCTAGGGTGGATTGAGCATTGAGCGCAGTCGAAATGCGTTTTACAAGTAACTTGACCTGCCTACTTATGAAGCCTACGGCTAACGCAGCTGCGCTACCAATATCTGTCCTACCACTGACAGTCTTTAGCTAATAAGATAGCAGCGGTCTCCGGCTTTAGCGAAGCGGCAAATAAAAGCCCTTGCCCTTCGTCACAGCCCATCTTCCGCAGGCTTTCAAGCTGATACTCCTCTTCAATGCCCTCAGCGATAACTCTCATTTTCAGCCCATGGCCTAGCGCAATCACTGCCTGTACAATCTCTTTGCCTTCTGCGGCTGAGTACATATCGCGGATAAAAATTTGGTCAATCTTCAAAATGTCTGCGCTAAAGCTGCGCAGCCGTCCTAGCGAAGAATAGCCCGTGCCAAAATCATCAATGGCCAGCCGAACGCCCATCGAGCTAAGTTGTTTTAACCTTTGAGCGGCCTCTGCAAAATTTTGCATCAAAACGCTTTCAGTAATTTCTAGCCTCAATGCTTGAGGCGAAAGATGAGTCTGCTGTAAGATTTGAGCTACCCGCTCAGCGACATCGGATTGGAAAAGCTGTCTGCCCGAAAGATTAACAGACATCACCAGGCTAGGATAGCTGCTTTGCCAGGTCTTTAGCTGGCGGCAGGCTGTCTTAAGCACCCAATCGCCGAGTGGCAAAATCAGCCCAGTATCTTCAGCGATTGGAATGAAGTCGCTTGGCCCAATGATGCCTCTATGCGGATGATGCCATCTAACAAGCGCTTCAAACCCAGTAATTTTTCCACTTTTAAGGCAAACGTGCGGCTGATACTCCACTCGAAGCTGATTCTCAGTCATCTTCTAGCTCGCGAATAGCCTGCCGCAAATCGCTCTCTAACTGCGATCGCAGCTGCACGGCCTCATACATTTGACGAGTAAAAATAACCGCGCGATCGCGGCCTCTATGCTTAGCTTCGTAAAGCGCAATATCGGCGTCGCGCAGCACCTCTTCTGACCTTTCATACGCGATCGCACTGGTTGCAATGCCAATGCTCACGGTGGTAAACGTTTCATACGCACTGAGAGAATAGGCCGAAGCAAGGGTTTCGCAAAGCTGCTGCGCGATGCAAGTTGCCTCCTGAAAGTTCGTCAAGCGATCTAACACCACCGCAAACTCATCGCCCCCACAACGAGCAACCGTTGCATCAGTCGGAACAGCGCCCACAATCTTTTTGCTAACGGCTACAAGCAGGCGATCGCCCACTAAATGACCGAAGCTATCGTTAATTCCCTTGAAACGGTCTAGATCGAGAAAAAGCAGAGCAAACAAGTAGGTATCATCCGACTGAGCGCAGGCGATATCTGCTGAGAGTTTTTCCCGCAGCCAAGCCCGGTTATACAGCCCGGTTAAATCATCATGGGTTGCTCTATAGGAAAGATCTTCTTCTAGGACTTGCCGCCGAGCAATCTCGACCTTGCGGTCTTTAACATAGGCCCCTAGCAGTATGCCGGTGAAGGTCATCGTCGTGAGTCCGAGCTGTAACGCTAGCGTGCCTGTATATAAATTAACTTCGACAAACACAACGGCAAAGATATTGATCACCAGCGTAATCACCGTTGTTTTCTCAAATCCGTACCGAGCGGCTATCCAAACCAAAGGAACAAACATGAGGTAGGAGTACTCCAACGAATCTGCCGCCGACCCTGCAAAAGCTAGCCAGGTAAGCGCAATGGTCGCCGCGATGGAAAAAATACACTCCAGCGCTTCTTTTCTGCTAAGCAGAGCAATGTTGATGATGGGTGCTGGCGCTTGTAGCGTTAGGTGCTGATTCGACCAGGGGAACGATCGCATCAAAATCAGCAGCGGTGGGGCCAGCATCAAAATTCCCGTGATTTCTCCAGCCCAGTCTTGCACGCTATACAGCGCCCATTCTGACCAAAGCATAGGGTTCAGCAGAACCAAGGTCGCGGTGTACAAACCAGATATTATCAGAGCTGCAGATGAGAAAACGCCCGTAAACCAAAGCACGTCTCGTAGCTGTCGCAACCCCGGATCGATCTTAATCCGGTACAGCAGTAAAAAAGACGCACTACCGTAACCTAGGCACAAATATATGCCGCCGAATATTCCACTCGGCAATGCACTTTCTGCGCCAACAGACCTCAGCAAACTGACAATTAGCACAATTAGATACACAACCGGGGTGTAGCGCAAGCCCCATCCAAACAAAAGCACCACGTACAGCCCTGATGCCGGATCCCAAGGCTGTACGTGAAAATTCATCTGGCAGCGATCGGCTAGCAGCTCCAAAGCAATGCCGCTGATGAGAAAGCCCAGAAGAGCTAACCCTTGCAGCGTAGATTTAGACCGACGCTGTAGCCATTTCCACTGGCTTTCAATTCTAAAGTGCATCCTGCCAGCGCCCAGCCTTACGCCTGTCCCTTGCCCACTGCTTACCTCTTTATGGCTTGCGTGAAGAAAGTCTTCTAGTATCAGAAAGATACTACATTACTATGGATTTACAGACAAAAACTTCCCTGTGCCACTGGCGCACAGGAAACAAACTGCTTAAAGCTGTTTGCGCTAGGATTTTAGCGGTGGCTATTTAGATCGGCATAAGTAAAAAACTATACTTAATACTTGAATTTAAACTTAAGAACACAACAGCCTTAGCAGCTGGTTGTCCTTCTCTGGTGGCGATCGCCCACGTCAAATCGCCCACCTCAATTTCATTCGTTATAGGTCATTCGTTATAGGTCATTCGTTATAGTCAGACTGCTGAGGAAAGCTGTCTATTTCGAGCCTGCTCATTTCGAAGCTTCTAGTTTCGCTGAACATTTCGCGAGGCATAAAAGACAAAACGGCTGGATCGCTTCCCAATCCATCAATAATCTCGCCTAAAGATGAGAGCAAAGAGGCTAGCAGCTTTTTCATAAGAGGAGTCTCTACTAATGTTGGAACGAACGCTTAGCTCGGGTACTCGAACGCCGTGCAAGACCTTTTTGAGCATTGCCTGATTGAAGTATAAGCAGAATTACGGTTAAGGCAAGCAGTTTGTGTAGTTTTCTTTAGCCTAATTGTCAGACGCCACCAGACAGCAAATTCGCTCGTATTCCTCCACATTTTCAGTGCGATCGCCCTCTATTTCAAGATCTCTTGCCAAGATTCCCCAAGATTCTTTCGCCAGTCTTTCGTCAGATTGCATAGGAAAAACACCGTTTCTTTTATCACCTCCGACCAACCTACTTATCAATCATCAGCCGTTCAGTATTGTTCAATACAGCTTGTACCGTGCAGGCGGCATACTCTTGACATAACAAGTTGATCAAAAGTAGGTTCAACTATAAGGTCAAAAACTATAAGGCCAAATAATAGAGCTGTTGTTTTTAAATATCTAGCCCAAACATCCAGCTCCAGTATCCAGCTTTATCTCTTAGCAAAGTGTTTTTATAAGAACATTTTAACTAGTCGTTTACGTACTATTACCCCCGGAGCCGTCTATGACTCCTGAATCACAAGAGTTTCTAGCTACTTTCGTTTCAGAGTCCTACTATTATTGGGCTTCTGTATTTATGCTACTTATCCACGTAGGCTTTTTGGCCTACGAAGGAGGCGCCTCTCGCGCCAAAAATGTTCTGGCCACCATGATCAAGAACTTACTAACGCTCTCTATCGTGGGCCTCACGTTCTTTTTCTTTGGGTGGTGGGTTTACAACGCTTTTCCACTGTTTCCCTTCACAGGCGGCGTCGTTGGCCCTTGGACAGACGCAAGCTCCGAAGGGGTTGTCGGCGAAGTGCTGGGCTTAGTTGAAGCTTCTTATCCCTGGTCTCCAGCGCTAGGCCCCAATGTCTCCGATAATCTCACAGGCGTTTTTTGGTTTGCTTTCGCGCTGTTCGCCATGACAACGGCCTCTATTCTCTCAGGCGCGGTAATCGAGCGGATTAAAGTAGGCGCCTATGCCGTTTTGGCCGTGGTGCTAGGTTCTTTTACCTGGGTAGTTGCTGCTGCCTGGGGATGGAACCCTTACGGCTGGTTCCTAACGCAGTTTGGCTATCACGATTTTGGCTGTTCGGCGGTGCTACACGGAGTTGCAGGCTTCTTTGCGCTAGGCGTGCTGATCAACTTAGGGCCGCGCATTGGCAAATTCGACACGGCGGGCCGACCGAGAGCTATCTTGCCGCACAACTTACCGCTAACGATGGTTGGGCTAATGCTGATTTTTGTGGGCTTTTATGCTTTCTTAGCCGCCTGCGTTATCTTCGTGCCGGGCCAAACGCTAGAAACCACCATTTACGGTACGCCAATGACGTTGGCCTCTATCGGTGTTAGTACCACACTGGCGCTCTGTGCTGGCATTGTCGGTGCCTATATCTCTTCTAAAGCCGATCCTTTTTACACCATATCTGGCGGCCTAGCAGGCATTATTTCTGTGGGTGCAGGCTTAGACTTGTATAGTCCAGCTATGGTTATTTTGATTGCTTTTATTGGCGCTTACACCATGCCGTTTGTGGGCAACGCGGTCGAAAAAGCAGGAATTGACGATGCGGTAGGAGCCTTTGCGGTTCACGGTTACTGCGGCGTAATTGGGGCGATGACAGTAGGCGTAATGGCAACGGGCTATCCACAGGGCGAAGGCATTCCCCTAACGGGCTTTTTAGGCCAGCTAATTGGTACGTTAGTGTGCACTATTCTCTTGGGGTTTATTCCAGGCTATGGAGTCAGCTTTGTGTTAAAGAAGCTGAATATGCTCAGAGTCTCACCTGAAGAAGAAATCGGTGGATTAGACCTCTCCGAATACGGAATGATGGGATATCCAGAATATCCCCTTATGCCTGAAGCGAGCCAAAAGCCGGTTCCGCCTGCACCAGCGCCACAGGTAGGCGTAAGGGCTTGAATGCTTTAGCTCAACGTTCACGATTTTGGAGGAATATCTATGTCGAGTCCTTTTTCAACCATAGAAGAGTTTAATAATGCAATAGATGGCCCGACAGAAGGGGCGATTTACACCTTTGCAGATAAGCCCATGCTCAACAACATTGCGCTGTTAGTAGCGGTTGGAATATTTGTTTGGTTTATCATCAAAACCTATGCGACTCACGCCGCCCGCGCTGAGCCTTCTGGCCTAGACAACTCTCTAAACCGCCTGAGTTCGGTTATCGTTATTGGTCTGTTGTCTTTAGTAGCGGCTGACTATCGGCAGGCTAGCCGACCAGAGCAGCCAGCTCAGCGCCAGCAAACAGGCGTTTTACAGTCGTCTAGGCGGGCAGCTCCGCTAGGGTTGCTTGGCATGATAAGTATGGGTTTACCGCCGTTTCGCCATGCTAAGATCCGCCATGCTAAAAACAGAAAAGGACGGCAACCCGCCATTACGAGAAAATTGTCGCGACGCTCATCTCGATATCGCTAGCGAATGAGCTGAGCCTTAGTAATTAGCATTTAGCTGAGTGTTTTACGTTCCTACGTGTGTCTGCGCTTCTGACTAACTTTAGAAGCGCAGTTTTTTGTGGATATGAAATGCGATCGCAACCAGCCACAGAACAACCAGCCACAGAACAACCAACCACAGAGTAATAGGAGATATCTCAAAATGAACGCTGTACAGACCAAAGCGCCGTTAGTAAGCGCAGAAGAAATCGAGCAGTTTAGAAAAGATGGTTTTTTAGTCGTCGAAAATCTCTTCTCTCAAGCCCAAATCGACGGGCTGCTAGCGCGATTCGACTCGCTGTATGCCGGAGAGTTTGAAACGGGCATCTTTCCCGACGAGTGGCATTGGAACCCCTACACGGGCTGCGTTGAGGTCGCCGGACAGATGACGGGAGTATGGCGCTGCGATCGCACCCTAGCCAGCATCGTCATGAGCGAAACGGCTGGTCAAATCGCCGCCACCCTAGAAGGCTGGACAGGCACCAGGCTGCTAACCGACGGCCTCTGGCAAAAGCCACCCAAAGCCAAAGAGACCACGCTGCATCAAGACTCAATGTATATCAACTCGCACACCCCTGTTGGCGAAACCACAACCTGCTGGGTAGCCCTAAGCAACGCGTTTCCCGGCGCTAGTACGATTGAGTATGTGCCCGGTTCTCATAGATGGCCGCGATCAGGCGCAGTTCCAGAATTTCACAATAAAAACAAAAGCTACCTCTCTCAAATGGAAGCGGCGGCCAAGCAAGCCGGCAACGAAGATCCACAGGTCGTTCAAATGAAGCTAGAGCCGGGAAGCTGCGTGTTTCATCATGGCAACATCTGGCACGGCTCGGGTAAAAACATCATGGACGTGGTGCGCCGGAGTTTAGTGATTATTCACGTACCCGCCGACTCAAAATTTCAGACCGCAGACGCCTACATTCCAGGCGGCTATATTGCCGCAAAATATCGCCGCCACGGAGACGACACTATGGACGAGAGCTTTTTCCCTATCGTCTGGCGCGAAGACGGGTATCGGACGCCTTTTCTAGACAGTTACCATTCATGAACATTACCGCCGAGCAGAAAGAACACTTCGAGCAACAGGGTTTTGTAATAATCAATGATTTACTCAACATCGAACAAACTGAGCAGATTATTGAGCGGTGCGATCGCCTATTTCACACTCAGTTTGAAACCGGTATCTATCCCGACGAATGGTACGGACGGCCAGGGCCAAGCCAGCCCAACGCCACCCGGCAAATGACCGGGCTGTGGCGCTGCGATCGCACCCTAGCTAGCTTTACGCTCTCAAGTGCGATCGCTCACCTCAACGCCACGCTAATGGGCTGGACGAGCGCCCGCTACGGCCTCGATACCTTTTGGGCCAAGCCACCCGATGCCCCCTCGCTTTACTTCCATCGCAATAGTACCTACACCAGCGCCATCGATCCGGCGATCGCCCCCACCTGTTGGATTGCCCTAAACGACACAACCCTAGAAAACAGTCCGTTAGAGATTGTTCCAAAATCTCACCTTTGGCATACCGCTAAGCGCAAAATCCGCTTCCTTCACGCCCCCCCAGAAGACTACCGCATACCCCTATGGCAAGCAGCTAGCGAAGCCAATCTGCCAGATCCTACCATTGTTCCGATAGAGCTATCTGCGGGCAGCGCGATTGTTCTACATGGAAACCTGTGGCACGGCTCTGGAAAAAACAACAGTCCTACCAAAACGCGGCAAAGCCTATCTATCACAACGCTAAATGGCCAGGCAAAGTACCAGCCTCCCGGCAGCGGCAACGGCTATATCTTCGATCGCTACCGAATGTTCAACAGCTTAGATCTGCACGAAAGCTACTACCCTATTCTGTGGCAAGAAAACAGCTATCGAACGCCCTTCCTACAAGACTATTGCCAAGACGCCTTAGCCGCCGATAGCACCTTTGCCGATAGCGCCTCTACAGCCATACGCTCATGACCCCATCTAAACCCAAAACGCTGCGCCTAGCTAGCTTCGATGTCGGCACAGACGATCTAAAATGGTGGGCACCCGAACTTTTAGATCGCTATCCTGACGGCTTCTACGAAATGCATCAGCAGTTGTTCGACGAAGTTTGCCAACAAAGCAGTGCAGCAGAACTCGGCAACGTCAATCTAACAAACGTAAATTTAATCAAATACGAGCCTCGCAAGTTTCACTATCCTACGCCTAAAGAGCTAGCCAACCTAGACGGCATCGTCATTTCAGGCTCTGCTAGCGGTGCTTACGATTCAGACGAATGGATCACAAAATTATGCCAAGTTATTCGAGACTATCACCAGCAAAAAGTACGCCTATCGGGCTTCTCCTTTGCACCTCAAATCGTTGCTCAAGCGCTAGGCGGCAGAGTAGAGCCAAATCCAACGGGCACTGAACTCTCCGTCGTAACCATTCAGCTCGCAGCAGCAGCCCAGCAATATTTCAAAACAGATCGAACTGATTACGCTATTCAAGTTCACCACAACGACGGAGTGACTCAATTACCCCCAGGTGCAATCTCGCTAGGCACCAGCGGCGTCACCGAGCATTTAGGCTGGATGCTGGGCCAGCATATTCTAGTTTTTTCAGGCCACCCCGAATATTCTCGCGACCCCTGGATACTAGAGCGCATGATGCTAGCAGAACGACGCGATCGCCTAGTACCCGCCCAGCTAGTCAACTTTGGCCTACAAACGCTATGGAACCCAACAGACTACGTTTGGCAAACCCAGCAGCAGCTACGGTTTTTCTTAGGCCAGTTTGAAGTAGATGATTCTGACCAAGCTTTGCCTATAGAACGGTAGGTAAAACGGTATTCAGCCAAAAAGAAACAATCGCCGCTAACATCCCATTGACCTTACAGCCCGCTATAAGGTTTAGACTAAAAGGAGTTCTACAACAAGGAGTAAAGTAGTGACTGTTGCGACGGGTCTAAAGATTGGCGAAGTGTCTAGGCAAACAGGTATTGCCGTGGGCGCACTGCGGTACTACGAAACGCTAGGCTTACTAAAATCTACGCGGGGAGACAATGGCTATCGCTACTATTCCGCACAGGCGATTCAGCAAGTACAGTTCATCAAAAAGGCTCAGTCTCTAGGCTTTTCACTAGAAGATATTAGCGATGTGCTCAACGTTCACGAGCAGGGCAACGTTCCCTGCGAGCTAGTGCAATCACTTTTACAAGAAAAAATTGACCAGCTTAAAACTCAAATTCGTGAAATGAGCGAGTTTAAGCAGGGACTAGAACAATATCGAGATAGCTGGGTATCTGCTAAACCCCGGCCCAAACCAGGAGATATTTGTCCGCTGATTGAGACGATTTCTCTGTAAGTAGGTAGATCAAATTAATTATAAAACGCATTTCGACTACGCTCAATGCTCAAATTAATTGTAAAACGCATTTCGACTACGCTCAATGCTCAATCTACTGTAGCTAGAGGGCTGAGCGTAGTCGAAGCCTGGTCTATGCAATGAGCTTTAATTGCACTGAGCTACTTAAACAACTTTTTTTACAATAGCCTCTACACAGCAGCGCGATCGCTCTAAAGGATCGCGCTGCTTAAATGCATAGCTTATTCTATCGGAACAAATAGCTGCTTCGGAATCACGCCGTGAATGCCTTTAACAATATCAACCACCTGAGAAACTTCAAAATCAATAGCAGCACTGCCTAAAAGCAGCGCGTCCTGCTCGGTTAGCTCGTACTCGCTGTTGACAATTCGCAAAGACTCTCTTACAGACTCTTTCATCGCCTCATTAAGATCTTCATCTAAACCAACAGAAATCCAGGCATCCTCCGTCTCGCCCATAGGCTGCTCAAGCGCCATCTCCTTATGCAGTACCAGCTCAAAAGTAGGCGTTAGCGAACATTCAATGGCCGTCAAAGCAACCTCTCCATTCCCCTGAGCGCAGTGCGGATCGCCAGAATAAAAGAGTGCTCCAGGCACCTGCACCGGCAGGTATAGGCTGCTGCCAATGCCTAATCGCTTAATGTCAATATTGCCACCATAGACGCCCGGTGGAACAGAATTGACCGAATCCTCGACGTTCGCCGGAACCACGCCCATAATCCCCATAAAGGGTTTTAGCGGAATGCCTAGATTGGGTTGACCATTACTAGGACGAAAAATGCCGATATCGTTGGCCATATCTACCGGAATGACTTTAGTGTAAATATCTGCTTCATTAACTGGAAATTCGCCTGGCAAAGAACCCTTACCATGGCGGTTAGAAATAACGCCATAGGGGACTCGGTAGTCGATGCCGATAGTTCTAATCTCCAACACATCGCCAGGTTCTGCATCCTCTATATAAATTGGCCCCGTAATGACGTGGGGGCCAGGGCCAGTTTTCGCTACGTTGGCTTTCACTTCAAGCTGGTCAGGAAGAATATCTTCCTCTTTAATGCCTTGCCCCGTCAAAAACTCAACCGTATCTCCTTGGTCGGCCAAGATCCCCTCATGAGAAATCGTCTCTAGAATCACCCGATCGCCAGAGGCAACGGTCAAAATAGGAGCGCTATCAGGCTTAAAAAGCTCTCCCCAAATTACATGGTCAGGCGTTGACTCTACCGTGTAGATCTGTCCGCTCGACGGGCTCGTTGATTGGGCAATCTCAGATGAGGCAAAAGACTTAAGCGAATAGTTAAAACTCCAGAGAGCCATCCCAGTCACTATTGCCAGCGCGAGCGGCGACCTTTTGCTAAAGAGCCTGCGCCAGCGCGACCGGTTACTCACAAAATCTCGCTTTTCCAAAGTTACTTGAAGTCTCTTCTGTATCTGCTTCGACAACCGGCTCCACCACACGTTCGCGATTCCCATCTACAAATCCCTGTTGCTCATAAAAGTGTATACCTACGTACAGTTAACGAGCTTTCGATACAGAGGGGTGTAGCTAAAAATACAGATGCCGTCATTACAATCTAGCAGATGCCGTCAGCGCTACGGGCATGCGCTACTCAAGCGCAAAAAGCAAAGCACGACCCTCGACTGCCTACAGCCGCGATCGCAAAAAGTGAAAAATTCCTTCCTAAGATAGAGAAAAGAATTAGATAGGAATTAGATGATGCCTTAACGATTTACATCGCATCCAAAAATAAATAGTTCAAGAACGTAGACGGCTAGGGCAATTCTCTAGTCGTCTTTTTAGCAGACGTTCCATCTCTCCTCTAGACCTCAGCCCTTTCATAGATAGGTTTAATGGCTATGTTTTTGTTTTTAGTGGAACCTGCTTCCGAAACGTTGCAAGCGCCAGTTGCCACTTTTGTATTACTGCTAGCAATCGTACTGGTAACACCGCCCGTATTTGAGCGTTTTAAGCTGCCAGGCTTGGTAGGGCTGATTGCGGCTGGCGTTCTTTTTGGCGGCAGCGGACTAGGCTGGCTAAATGCCGAAACGGATACCATGAAGCTGTTCTCGGAAATTGGCAAAATCTATTTAATGTTTGTCGCTGGGCTCGAAATAGACCTGGCCCTATTTCAGAAGACGCGTGATCGCTCCATCGGCTTCGGATTCATGACCTTTGCGCTTCCCTTTATAGGCGGGATCGCCGTTGGATTGCTCTTTGGCTTTGGCTGGCTAGCCGCCGTTCTCATAGGATCGCTGCTAGCCTCCCATACGCTCTTGGCCTACCCCATCGTACAGCGGCTAGGTATCGTCGATGACGAAGCCGTGACGGTGACCATCGGCGCAACTATTTTTACAGATATTGGCTCTCTATTAGTTCTAGCCATTTGCTTAGGCATTAACCAAGGTGACTTTTCAATCATCAAGCTGCTAACGCTCTTAGGCTCTCTAGCGCTATATGCAGTTGCTGTTCTAGTCGGTCTAAAGCAGCTCGGCGTACTTTTCTTCCGCAAAATGGGCCGAGACGAAGGCAACCGAGTTCTATTTGTACTCCTCTCTGTATTCCTTGCCGCCGTGGTTGCCCAGCTAATCGGCGTCGAGAATATTATTGGCGCATTTTTAGCCGGGCTAGCCATTAACAGCGTCATCGGCGACGGGCCAGTCAAAGAAAAAACAGAGTTCATGGGCAGCGTTCTGTTTATCCCGATGTTCTTTGTCAACATGGGCCTATTGCTCGATCTAAACGCCTTCAGCGATATTCTCGCATCGATTAATCTACCGCTGCTGATTGTCGGCGTGCTGCTCGCAACCAAATTTATTGCATCAGTCGCAGCTCATTATCTGTATAAGTACAGTTGGGTACAGACCTGGACAATGTGGTCGCTCTCTATTCCGCAGGTAGCCGCCACGCTAGCAGCAGCGCTCGTAGGCTACGAAGCCGAAATTATTAGCACAGAGGTCTTCAACAGCGTCATTTTACTCATGCTTGTAACCGCTGTTTTGGGCCCCTTGGTCACCACTCAAGCAGGTCAAAAGCTTGCGCTGCAAAGAACGTTCGACGAAACAGACTCCTTGGAATTTCTGCCGCCCCCAACAGAAATTCCAGAGGCCTTTTCAGTGGTGGTGCCCGTATACAACCCAGAAAACGAAAAACCGCTGATGGAGCTAGCGGCTGCCGTCGCCCAATACGCTAGCGGCCGCATGATTCCTTTAGCGATCGCCCTAGCCCAGCCCCGCATGGACTCACCGCAGCTCACCAAAGCCCTTACCCGCAGCCGTCAGCTTTTAGAAAACATACAGGAACTCAGCGAGGGATTCGAGTTTGAAGCCATCGTAGAACCCGAGCTAAGAATTGACTACAACGTGGCTCAAACCATCGCTCGCGTAGGCCGAGAGAAAAACGCCAACCTGATCATCATGGGCATGACTAAACGCGCCAAGTTTAGCAGGCAGTTGTTCAGCGACATTCAAGACGAAGTTATGCGAACTGCTCACTGCCCCGTGGTCGTTGCCAGATTGCTCGAAGCCCCTTCTCAAATGAAGTCAATTCTAATTCCAATCGAAACGCCCTCGGTAATGACGCTGCGGGTACTGCGATTTGCTCAGGTATTTGCCTCGGCAAACGGAGCTAAAGTGACGCTGCTCCACGTACACAGTCCACGGGCTTCGGAGCTATCCAAAACGCGTGTCAAAAAGCAGCTAGAAATTTTACTAGAGCGACTGCCCTCAGGCAGCGGTTCAATGGAGATTGAGCTATTAGCGCGAGACAACGTAGTGGCCGCGATCGCTAAAGCTTCTCGCCAATACGATTTGGTCATTGTGCGATCGCAGCGTCGTCATAGCGGCACCGGTCTTACCATTGGAGAAAATACAACGCCGTTAGTACAACAACTTTCAGGCTCTATCATCTTAGTTGGAGAGCCGCAGACGCAGCCCGCCCGCCAGCCCGTACGTCGGCAGAAAGTGGTCCCTAACCTGGTGCCAGCCCAGTAAGCTCAATAAGAAATCTAATTTCGTAGCCAGCCACTCAGGGCATTCTAGGGATCTCTATAATCCTCTCTAGAATGCCCTTTCTTGTAGGTAGCCAAAAGATTTTGCTACTGCCAACAGTTTTTTAGAAATCGCTATTTGAGCGAGTTCGGATTCGCAAGCTGCTCTCAGGAACTTCTAAGCAGTCGCTAAGCCGTTCTCTAGACGAGAGCGGTTTACTAAGCTCATTGGATTTTAGCAACAGAGCGAATTTCATACTTTTGCGCGTAGCTATCAAATTCAACGCTATTCATTGCCGCTGGCGAATAATGAACAAACAATTGATTCAAGGACGCCATCTGATTAGGTATCTAGGGCTAGGAATATTAGGAACCGGAGCGGCAGCGGTTCTACATCGTAATGCAACTGTTAAACTAAACAGTTCATCAAACGCATCTAAAAATACGTCCGAGTTCAGCTATGGCTCGCACCGCTTTGTCCGGCTATCTCCCTCTAATCCCAATAAAAAGATAAGCACAAAAAGATGAGTAGTCCAGCATCTCCTTCAGACCCTATAAAGCGACCTAAAAAAGCGCCCTCAGCGCCCAAACAAGCCCTATTTGCCAAAATTTTCCATTGGATAAATCTCATTAGCTTGCTGCTAATGCTAACCAGCGGACTGCAAATCTACAACGCCAACCCGGTTTTTGGCGGGCGAGCAGGCTGGCACTTTCCAGCATTCGTTACGCTAGGCGGCTGGCTAGCAGGCGGACGCCACTGGCACTTTGCTGCAATGTGGCTTTTTGCCATGAACTTGTTAATCTACGGCATCTACATTTTTATCACTCGCCGCTGGAAACGGCGATATGCCTCTTCGAGCGATGTTCAAGTTCTACAAACCGGGACAAATCAGAAGCGTCGAAACTATGCCTGGCACCGGGTCGTTTATACAGCAATTATGCCGGTGTTGGTATTAGCGATCGCATCTGGCCTAGCAATGTACAAACCCGCTCAGTTCCACTGGCTATCAGGATTATTTATCAACTGGCAAATTCTTCGCACCGTTCACTTCATCACGGTGCCGATAGTAGTGCTCTTTACCCTCATACATTCTCTATTAGCGCTCAAAGTCGGTCAGTTTCGCCTAGTCAAATCCATGTTCACCTAAATTCCTTATAAATCTCTCTAGATAATCTTTTAGTACTATGCAATCCCCTCGCCGCCCATTCACTCGCCGCCATTTACTACAGCTATCAGGACTATCAGGCGCCGGACTGCTGCTAAATGCTTGCGGCGCGCCGCTCTATTCCGATCAGGTCAACCAAGCTTTCGAACCGCTCAATCAGCGGGTTGAGAAAATTATTCTAAAGCCTCAATCTCTCGTACCAGAGTATTCTGCTAGCGCAGTCAATCCCGAGGCGCTGCTGATTAATTCAATCGACGGTACGCCAGAAATTGATCCAACAACGTTTCAGCTCATCATAGATGGCGCAGTCAATCGACCCATGCAGCTCAGCCTGGCAGACCTACAGTCTATGCCGCTCACCTCCATGATCATTCGCCATGTTTGTGTAGAGGGCTGGGCTGCAATTGTTCAATGGGGCGGCATTCGGCTACAAGACTTAGCGGCGCTAGTGCAGCCCAAACCAGAAGCTCGCTACGTCTATTTCCAATCCGCTGATGGCTACTACGAAAGCTGGGATTTGCCCTCAGCCCTGCATCCTCAAACGCTGATGGCCTACAAAAAAAATGGCGCACCCCTACCGGCTGAAAATGGCGCACCCTTACGCTTAGCTAGCCCGATCAAGCTGGGCTACAAGCAAAGCAAATGGGTAACGCGCATCTCCTTCACAGCCGATTTAATGGATCGGCAAGGCTACTGGGTAGACAAAGGCTACGAATGGTTCGCAGGATTGTAGCGCGATACCCAACACAACAACCCAACCATTCCTAATCGCTCTTTTTCTGATTGTAGTTAGAGATACTGCTGTACACCTTCTCTGGAAACGTTAAGTCCTGATAAACATTTCCCGCATCAGGATCGTCAGGGTCAGAGATAATCTGAAAATCTTGCTCAGACTGCCATTCTAAAATGCTGTCGCGGCTTGGTGGGCTGTATTCTTTGCTGCTTACCTGCTGGTAGAGCGATCGCGCCTCTTCCTCACTAAAATCCTTATCCTTCTGCAGCCGAGTCACAATCTCATCCTCATCCGCAAAATACTGCGCCACCATCGCAAAGGTCAACCGCCCATAGTGGCCAATGTCCTGGCCATCATCCAACGCATCTAAAATATGCGCCATTGTCCCGTTCTTGCGTAAGTCGTCTACTGCCATGAATTTAGAGTAATTATGTACTAGTTACTTATAAACGCTTTCACCCTAGTTAGAATCTGTCCTAAGACAGGAATCAGCGGACAGGAATCAGTTTAGCTGC
>Ga0115546_1000770_pt1 | contig 21222 bp, 18 predicted proteins | sample COGITO_mtgs_1004_FD_87186 | JGI IMG/M metagenome (GOLD analysis project Ga0115546, IMG submission 87186) | Pelagic marine microbial communities from North Sea - COGITO_mtgs_100413 | ecosystem: Environmental > Aquatic > Marine > Epipelagic | place: Germany:Helgoland, sampling site Kabeltonne...
GTTTCATCGCCTCCATCCGTGTTTGCTTCATCAAAAATTTTATCAGCCTCATCACTTTCAATACCATAAATATCTTTGGCATACTGAGCAAATTCTTCTTTATTCATTTGTGAATTTTTTTCACCATCTTTACCTTTTTTTTCTTGTCTGTAGTCTTGGTAATCAATGTTAGTATTTGCTGCTTCAATTGACGTCATATTTCAGTCCTCTTTTAGGTTGATGGTTGTACTTAAGTAAATTTTTCTTATTTTTTTGTAACAGCCTCATTCGCCATTATAGATATCTCAAGTTGTTCTAAGGTTGAGAAATCAAACGTTTTAAATTCATCAATATAACTGCTTAAGCCTTTAACACAATGATCCACTGTAGTTTGCGAAATACCAGCCTCAAGCATCGTATCATTTAAACCCATTAAATCCATTGGCGCATGAGGCTGCTTTGTGCCAAGCAATATATGTCGGATCGAGCGCAACACAAAAATCACTTCCTGAGTACCTTCACACATGTGGTCGTGAAGCAGTAAACTCATAAAGTGAAAAGAGTCGTTTAAATATAAATTACTCGGCTGCATACAAACTTCCTTAATTGAAACATGGTTTTCATTTTAAATTAATGAGGCCGTTCTACCTATGCCTTTGTGTAATATAACGTTAAAATAGTGTATATAAACAAATAGCCAAGACCATAAACACCAGACTATTTTTAAAAAAATTTTATTCTGGTAATTTAAAATTATGAGTCTAATTGGCTAATGTAATACATCTAAGAGAGCAATACCTAAGTACTAATTTATGAAGTAAAATTAATTTTTTCAATTGCAAAATTAAATAACAAAATTCGAAATATTGAGCCATTTTTTAGCTCCGTAGGTTAGGGGTTTCTTATTATATAAAAAACGATTAGAATCGCATCAAATAAAAAAGACAAAACTCCACACAACTCGCTGCGCTGATCATTATTCTAACTTTTAAAGTATTATTTCAGCATCACGCTACGGTTATTTTTTTATTTTATATTGTAACCAAATTTAAATCGGCTAGATTTTGGCTAAACAGGCTAGCGACAGTAATCGAAGCCAAGCCATTGTGCAGTGGCAACTTAACGAAAATTTATAATTTTCTCATGCAAGCTTAACAAAATTATAAGCGCTCACATACTTTGCGCCTTATGCAAACATTAAATATCGTTAAATTAAATAAACACCCTGTTGCAGGAGTGTTTGCTCAGTCGGTCACAACCGGAGCACCAGTAGATTGGTGTAAGGCCATTTTAGAACATCAAGAGGCAAGGGCTTGAATGGTTCAAGAAAGCGAAGCGGCCCATTCAAAAAGACAAGCTTAAGGTTCAGTTCGGCGATTATGTGATGGCTATAGATGGTGATCCAGTCGAAATTAATGATGTCCGAGGCGTACAAGAATACTTGTCTGGCAATGAGATCACCATTAAAGTCGATGTAGGCATTGGTGAGCAAAGTGCAAATATTTACACTTGTGATTTAACCCACGCCTATATTAATATTAATGCTATTTTAAAACGTAATTTACATGAGACTTTGCAAGTCTTTAACTTTTACCCTTCCAGATTAAATCATATAAGTCTGTTCGGCGATCCTTAGTATTGGTAACCGAGCCAGCTTGTCGCAAAGCGTCAAGCTTGGATAAATCTAAATCACAGATCAAAGTCATCTCAGTATTGGCAACTGTTTCTGCCATGACGCCGTCATGAGGAAAGGCAAAATCTGACGGTGAGAAAATGGCGGATTGACCATATTGTAGTTCGGCATTTTCGACCTTCGGTAGATTTCCAACACTACCGCTAATTGCAACATAACATTCATTTTCTATGGCGCGAGCTTGAGCACAATGACGTACTCGTAAATAGCCGTTTTTTGTGTCAGTCCAAAAAGGCACAAACAAGACTTGCATATCATTTTGCGCGAGTATGCGCCCTAACTCAGGAAACTCTACATCGTAACAAATGAGAATACCAATTTTGCAGACATCTGTTTCAAAAACTTTTAAGCTATTACCACCTTGCATAACCCAGGTTTTAGCCTCGTTAGGGGTGATATGAATCTTGGACTGTTGTTCGACTAGGCCGCTTCTATGGCATAGATAGGAGATATTATAGAGCGCGCCATCCTCCACATACGGCAAACTACCTGCAATAATATTTGTGTTATAGCTTACGGCAAGTGATGACATCTGCTCAATAAGAGCATCGGTGTATTGAGCAAGTTGGTGAATGGCCTCAACTAAATTTCGTTGATCACAATTGGCAAGTAAAGGCGCGTTAAAAAACTCTGGAAATAAAACAAAGTCAGTTTTATAATCAGATAATGCATCCACAAAAAACTCGACGTCCCTCATCAAATCCTCAAGACTTTCAGTCGGCCGCATTTTCCACTGCACAACACCGACTCGCACGCTTTTATTTCGTTGCACATAAAGAGTTTGTGGCTTTTCCTCATAGTAAATATTGCTCCACTGGAGCAGTGTGGCAAATCCTCCAGATTCTTCGTCTTCAGGTAGATAATTCGTCAGTAGACGCTTCACTTCAAAATCATTAGAGAGTTGAAAAGTAAGGATTGGATCGTACAATTCTTTTTTTGACACCTTTTCTATGTACTCATGGGGCGACATAGTTTTTGATAAATTATCATACCCGGGGATGCGCCCGCCTGCCACGATAGCTTTCAAATTTAAATTACGAGCCATTTCTTTACGAGCATCGTAAAGCCTTCGACCTAGGCGCAAATCCCTGTAATCTGGACTCACAAAAACATCAACGCCATACAATACATCGCCATTTTTATCATAGGTAGTTAAATAGGCATTGCCTGTAATTTGATCATATGTATGTTTATCGCCATAGCGATCATAATCCACAATAACAGAAAATGCAGCAGCAACTACGACGCCACTATCTTCTATACAAATTTGACCCTCGGGAAACGTCTTAAGCATCGCTTGAAACTTTTCCCGAGGCCAAACGCCGCCAAACCCGCTATATACTTTATTCATAATAATGGCAATGTTATCGTAATCCTCGAGCACTATCTGACGAAGTGAGAGGTTTAAATCAGAGCCTGTGGATTGATCTCCATCACTGGAGTTACTGTTACCTTTCATAAATTGCGTTTTCCTTTTGTATCATCACTGGCACTTCGTTGCCGGTGCTCTATCTCTATCTGAAGATGCAGAATACACCAAAAAAGTTGAAAGCTTAATCAAACTTTAAAGCGATAAATCCATATTATCTAGAGAGTGTAAACATATAGATCAATAAAATAACTTAGAACCTAAAAACGAAGATCTAAGGTGTATGGAAACTCAAAATTGACAGCACGGTGAGGTACGGTTACCTTGCCCGGTGTATGACCGATCACCTCAAAGCGTGACAACTTACGCCCTTCAGCCTCATTTTCATTTACAGGAAAAGTTTCGTAGCTACGTCCTCCCGGATGGGTCACATGATATCGACAACCGCCAAGTGAACGATTGAAAGCTGTGTCTATCACGTCGAAGGTAAGGGGTGCATTTACTGGCAACTTTGGGTGTAAGCTTGAAGGTTGAGCCCACGCCTTAAAACGAATACCAGCTACCTGCGTACTGTTCTCACTCGTTGGCTGTAGAGGCACGTAACGCCCATTACAAGTTAGAATATGACGCCCTTCCACTAAACCTTGAATTTTTACCTCAACTCGCTCAAGTGTTGCATCAACCGATCGACTAACGCCACCACCAGCCGGCTCTTCACCCATCACTGGCCAGGGTTCTAAAGCGGTTCGCAACGATAAGCTGGCCTCGCCAATTTTGGTACTACCGCAATCCGGAAAACGAAAAGCAAAAAACGGTGCAAACCACTCGGATTTAAAATCATAACCGCCTGTGTTCAAAACATTTAGCACACTTTGAAAATCATCCAAAATATAATGGGGTAGCATAAACTGATCATGTAGCCGTGTACCCCAACGTACAAGTTTTTCTGTATAAGGCGCTGTCCAAAAATGCGCGACACAGGCTCGAATCAATAAATTTTGCAGAAGATTCATTTGCGGATGAGGCGTCATTTCAAAGCCGCGCATTTCAAGCAAACCTAGACGTCCACGCTCACTGTCTGGACTGTAAAGTTTATCGATACAAAACTCAGCGCGATGGGTATTGCCAGTCAAGTCAACCAGCAGATTTCGAAACAACCGATCTACCAACCAAGGGGAGACTTCACCCGCTTTTGGAATCTGCGCAAATGCAAGCTCTAAATCGTACAGGGAATCATGGCGTGCTTCATCAATTCTTGGAGACTGACTGGTGGGACCAATGTAAAGACCAGCAAATAAATACGACAATGATGGATGATTTTGCCAAAAACTCACCAAAGAGCGCAATAAGTCCGGCCGCCTCAAAAAGGGGCTATCTGCTGGATTTTGCGCACCGAGTACAATGTGATTACCACCGCCAGTTCCGACTCGCCGCCCATCAAGCATGAATTTTTCAGTGGATAGGCGAGCCAAGCGAGCTTCTTCGTACACACAATTGGTAATTATTTTTAATTGTTGCCAGCTGGAAGCTGGCTGGACGTTAATCTCAATAACACCTGGGTCTGGCGTGACGCTAAAATTCGAGAGACGACTGTCCTGAGGTGGAGCGTAACCCTCTAGCACCACAGGTATTTCTAGTTGTGCTGCCACAAGCTCAATGTTCACAATCAATTCTAAAAAATGCTCCGCCCAATCTATTGGTGGTAAAAATAAATGGAGGACGCCCTTACGCACTTCTGCACACACTGCCGTTTTAATCAGCCCATTGGTATCATTTTTAAAGCTTTGATCAAGAGATTGATTGACAGCACTGGCGTTGTCTTTTAGTTTGGCGTATTTGGGTAAAGCATCAGGGACTTCAATAGCGCTGCGATCCGGTACAGTTTCGGCTTTCGCTTCTTTTGGGTATGGCAAACTTGCCAGCGGTAAACGTAAACCTAGAGGCGAGTCGCCTGTAAGTAAAATTAAATACTGACTTTTAAAAGCCCACTTATTACTTACCCACTGCTGGCGCGGATGGGAGAAATGCAACGGCAGGACATAACCCACAGGTTCGTTTAAATCGTTCTCCATTAAATGTTGTAATCGTTCTCGCTCCATTTGCTCATAGACGCTTGATTCCATCATTTCATCGTGTAGGGGTAACTTTCTTTCTTTCCACAAATAATACGGCGTGTCCTCGCGAGCTGCTAGAACATAGGCGTCAGGAATATTAAACTGAGCCGCAAGCTTTGACAAAAATGTTTTTGCGGTTTGTAGATCGTGTTTTAATGATGTATCCGGGTCTGCTAGAAGCACTGTATTCTGCCAAATAGGCTCGCCATCTTGACGCCAAAAACAGGGTAAGGCCCAACGTGGAAGCACTTCACCTGGATACCATTTACCTTGACAAAACATATGCAAACCACCTGGTGCAAAACGCTTAGCCAGTCTTGCGAGCATAATCTTACCCAAGGCATATTTTTCTCCACCGAGCGCATCATAATGCCAAGCCATGTGTTCTCGATCATCTAACGACACAAAGGTAGGCTCGCCGCCCATGGTGAGCCGAACATCTTGCGCTTTTAGTTTTTCATCAACACTCATACCCAGTTTATCAATAGCTTGCCATTGATCTGACGAATATGGCCGAGTAACTCGCGGCGCTTCAGAAATTCGAGTTATCGTCATTTCGTGCTCTAAAACCGCACTTACCCCTGACTCCAGCGTCCCTGTCACTGGCGCTGCGCTTGAAGGATTTGGCGTGCAACACAGTGCTATGTGGCCTTCGCCGGTGAATAAACCAGATGTAGGATCAAGCCCAACCCAGCCAGCACCTGGTAAATAGACTTCAGTCCAGGCGTGTAAATCTGTAAAATCAACCTCTGTACCAGAAGGACCATCTAGTGATTTAACATCTGCCGCCAATTGAATTAAATAGCCAGACGCAAAACGAGTTGCTAAACCTAAATGGCGCAGGGCTTGACATAAAAACCAGGCCATATCACGACATGAACCACTGCCCAACTCAAGAGTTTGTTGACAACTTTGCACACCTGGATCTAACCGCACGGTATAAGAAAGTGACTGACTCAGCCTTTGGTTAATTGCCACTAAAAAATCAATGATACCTTGCTTAGATTGATCAGCACTTGCCACCCAGTTTACTAAGCCTTTATCCTGCTCCTTTACTTCTAAGTAGGGTGCAAGCTCTTCTTTTAAACTTTGCTCATATTTGAAAGGAAAATACTCGGCATACTCTTCTAAAAAAAAATCAAATGGATTAAACACGCGAATTTCAGTGAGAAGGTCCACCTCAATTTTAAATTCGGTAATCTTATCTGGAAACACAACTTTTGCCAAAAAATTACCAAAGGGATCTTGCTGCCAATTAATAAAATGATCTTTTGGTTCAATGTTGAGCGAATAAGATTGAATGTTGGCACGAACATGAGGGGCTGGTCGAAGACGAATGGTCTGCATACCAAGAGCCACAGATTTATCATAACGATAATGAGTGACATGATGCAAAGCGGTGATTATACTCATATCATAAAACCCTGAAATTACACTTATTTATTAAAAACTTTCCCTCAGCAGTATATGCTGGTATCTTCAAATTAGCACGGGCTACAATAGTCCCTGGCGCCAAATAGGCGAGCGATGAGAGATCGAGTAAAAAATGTTCGAAAAGCGCAGTTTACATTGGTAAAAGAGCATTTCGAGGCCATTTTTGACAAAGATATATCGAGCGCAGCCATTTCGCGCCAGCGACTATATAAAAGAGTAAGTTCTCCGATATAGGCTCGAGGAGTAAAAGTGTTCAAAATCCCACCACTCACTAGTGATATTTTAGCCATTAATCTGGATGGACAAAGCTCACCGTCCATCAATATAAATTTACCTCAAAATGCTGGCGGCAGTCATTCTCATGGCTGGGGGTTTGCTTGGTATCCAAATGACCACCTCTCTGCCATGGTGACAAAAGACCCGGCAGCACGAGGCGAACAAGTGCTAGTTGATGCTATTACAGATTGGTCTCACTTTCGATCCACTGTTTTTTTCTGCAAAGTACGAGGCGCAAGTAAGGGCTATACTTACAAAGAAACCCAGCCTTTTTGTCGCAGTTTTGCTGGCCGAGACTGGTTATTCATGCACAATGGCGACTTAGATAAAGCGGCCTTAAAAATACTTCACGGCACGCAATCCCGGCTTTTAGAACCTTTAGGTAATACTGATTCTGAATTAGCATTTTGCGATCTTCTGGCACAGGTTTATAAAAGCGATGCTCGAAAAATAGCCGATATCGACCCCGCACTTTTATTAAGCTGGTTTCAACGCTTTGACGCTCTTGGTAGCTCAGATATGTATTTAAGCGATGGTGATAGCACTTTATGCTTTCATGGGACGCAATCACCAAAAAAAATGTACTACACCCGAGTTCAGCCACCTAATAATCAGGATATATTTGTCTCCGAAGCAGCGCAGATTAGCTTTCCAAACCCAAAGGATACTTATCGAACGGCTTTTATCGTGAGCTCGTCACCATTTAACAATGGCCAGTGGACTCAAATGATGCCAGGGCAAATGATTATTTCACGGCGCGGCGCACTTGTCTGGAGCAATATAGCACAAATCTCACCACCTACTTTGGAGATAGCGCCACAATTAGTGTCGCCAACACAGCCCCCACAAGCACAACAAGAGCATACACTTATGAATGAATTGCAAGGCGAACAAGCTCAAGAACACGTTTTAAACGCTCGCGCCATAACTCAAACTGCAGATGGTCAGTCGTTAGGTTATAGAATCTATGAAGTCACCCATAGTAGCCATTACGAATATTCAGCACCTGTTGAACACAGCACTCACATGTTTCGTTTACAACCAACGGATGATCTTATTCAAGAAGTGATTAGTACCAAGCTTACCATTACCTCACCAACAGAAGAAATCCAATATGAAGACGTGTTTGGTAATCAGGCTATTCATTGTGTAATCGATAAGCCCTACTCAAAGCTGTCTGTAACGGCAGTTAGCCAGGTTAAAATTTTTGCGACGCCACCAGATGATCACAGCCTTTCTCGTCGCCAAACTTCTATTCCTCTGGTGTGGATGCCTTGGCAACGTCAAATGATGATGCCATATTTGTTACCATTAGAATTGCCTGAAACACAATTGACAGAACTAACTGATTATGCAATGAGCTTTGTCGAGCGCAATGATTATCGTCTCTTACAAACGATTGAAGACATTAATACCAGTATTTATAAAGACTACCAATACGTCTCTGGCAGTACTTCTCTACATACAACTCCATTTGAGGTCTACACTTCAAGGCAAGGTGTTTGCCAGGATTTTGCAAACCTATTTATCTGCCTCACTCGATTGTTAGGTATTCCGGCTCGCTATCGAATGGGTTACATCTATACTGGAGCTAACTACGAAAATAAAATTCAATCAGATGCATCTCACGCTTGGGCCGAGGTGTACTTGCCATATGTAGGTTGGCGTGGATTTGACCCAACCAATGGTTGCTCTGTTACACAAGATCATATCCGAGTCGCTTGTGGTCGTAATTATGGCGACGCTACACCAACGTCGGGCACTATTTTTAAAGGTGGCGGCATGGAAACCTTAACAGTTGACGTTAAAATGTGTGAATTGCACGACTAGAATTTGATAGGGAGATTAGAGCAGTGGATTTTCATGGATACGAAACCGATCAATTTTATGATGAATTGATCGCTGCAGATGGTAAGCCTCGTGCAGAAGCTCGTCTTTTAATTGAACATATTAATGCAATGTCCAGTAATGAGTTACGTCATCGACAAAAGGCTGCAGAGCGAGCTCTGCATCAGCAAGGTATCACCTTTAGTGTCTATGGTAACAAAAAAGGCACAGAGAAAATATTTCCATTTGACATATTGCCAAGAATTATTACCGCCAAAGAATGGGCTGTACTTGAGAAAGGCATGAAGCAGCGTATCAAAGCTCTAAACTTATTCATTAATGATATCTACAATGACCAAAAAATTTTAGATGATAATGTTATTCCGCGAGATTTAGTGCTTTCCTCCGACTGCTACCTCAAAGAATGCCAAGGCCTTACGCCTCCAAAAGGTATCTGGATACACATCACAGGCACGGATCTGGTTCGCGATGATAGCGGAGAATTTTACGTTTTAGAGGACAATTTACGCTGCCCTTCTGGTATTTCATATGTTCTGCAAAACCGATCTATATTAAAACGTACTCTGCCAAAAGCATTTCAAGCCATGGGCGCACTACCAGTTTCGGATTATGGCGATCATCTTTATGAGACTTTGCGTCATTTAGCTCCAGACGGGATTAAAAACCCAAATGTGATTGTGCTGACACCTGGCATTTATAATTCAGCCTATTATGAACACAGTTTTTTAGCACAACAAATGGGCGTGCCTTTAGCTCAAGGTAGTGATCTCATTATCATTAATGATCATGTGATGCTTAGAACCACTCGAGGCTTCGAGCAGGTTGACGTTATTTATCGTCGCATTGATGATGAGTTTCTTGATCCAGAAGTCTTTAACAAAGACTCATTGTTAGGTGTACCTGGTATCATGGAATGCTACCGAAAAGGCAATGTGGCGCTCGCCAACGCTCCGGGTACTGGTATTGCAGATGACAAAGCCGTCTATGCATATGTACCCCAAATCATTAAATACTATTTAGGTGAAGAGCCGATCATTAAAAATGTACCAACATTTATTTGCGATGACAAAAAAGATCGAGATCATGTGCTGGCAAATTTAGAGAGCCTAGTCGTGAAAGCGGTGAATCTTTCGGGTGGCTATGGCATGCTGATTGGGCCAGTGTCGACAGCTGAAGAACGAGAAGAATTTGCAAAAAAAATCCAAGAAAACCCACGAGATTATATAGCACAACCAACACTTGCGCTCTCACGAACTCCAACAATTATTGGCGATTCTATTGAAGGCCGCCATGTTGACTTTCGACCTTACATACTTTTTGGCAAATCCATATTTGTATTACCAGGTGGACTAACCAGGGTTGCTTTAACCAAAGGATCGCTTATCGTCAATTCATCGCAAGGTGGTGGCAGCAAAGACACCTGGGTGCTTGGTGGCGAGCCCAAATCAATAATGCACGAAAGTGAAAATAAGGGAGAGCCAGCCAATGCTTAGTCGGGTCGCAAGTTCTATTTATTGGATGAGTCGTTATCTTGAGCGAGCGGATAATGTGGCTCGATTTATTGATGTTAATGCTCGATTAGTGCTTGACATGGGCTGGGAGCGAGACAAGGCACAGTGGGAGCCCTTAGTTCGAACCACTGGTGATGAAGATAATTTTAAAAAACGCTACAAAACCTTTGATGAAAAAAATGTAGTGCGTTTTCTCACTTTTGATGAAAAAAATCCAAACTCTATTCTAGCTTGTGTGCAGCACGCTCGGGAAAATGCTCGCACTGTTCGTGAGATCATTTCATCAGAAATGTGGGAGAGCATAAACGCTCTGTACCATTTGGTAGAAAAGCACAGTCGAAAGCGAAAACTTGACGACCTTCAAGAGTTCTTTACATTAGTTCACAACGCCAATCACCACTTTGCTGGGTTGATTGAAAACACTATGTCTCATAATGAGGCTTGGCATTTTGCACGTATGGGCCGGTTGCTTGAACGAGCGGATAAAACAGCTCGTATGCTTGATGTAAAGTACTTTTTACTATTGCCTGACGGCGAATTTGTTGACTCCCCTCATGATACCGTTGAATGGGGCGCGGTACTCAAGTCAGTCACTGGTTTTGAAATGTATCGTAAACAATTTCATCGTGCCCAGTATCGTAATGTGAGTCAGTTTTTAATCTTGGATCCACAGTTTTCACGAGCTATACGTTTTTGTATTGAAACCACCGCTCGATCGCTGGAAATCGTTACCAGCGAACTTGGCATTAAAGTGAAAGCAAGTGAAGAAATGCAAAAACTTCAAATGTCTTTAGACACAGCGGACGTTGACACAATTTTGAACAATGGTTTGCATGAATTTATTGATATGTTTCAATTTAACTTAAATGTGGTCGATAACGCCCTTTACCAAGCGTTTTTTGCTTTAGATAAAAAACAAGCAACAGCTAAAATAATTGCGCACAACGAGGTTTAATACAACTACACAGTTGAGTATGGGCAATTCGTGAATTGCACATACTTAAAAATTGGCAAAATCAATACCGTATAACTGCCCTCAACGAAATGCAAACTCAAACTGACCTGTTTTTTTGAATGGAATGGAATTAACCATAGCGTTTTTAGTTTTTAAGTTGCCAGCAATCGTATAGGACATATTTTTGCCACCACTGAGGATCACCCGTTTCAAGTCTGGCAGCGTCTTTAATAAATTCGTATTAAAATCTAGTTTGAGATACTCACTACCACCAGCTGGCACAGTTAAACTCTTGTCGTTACTGCCCCGTGCCACATCAACGCCCGCAATATTCAAACCATAATCTAAACCCAAGATGGGTAAAGAAAATGCATTGGGATTATCAACCTTCAATTTAACTTTAAAGGTTTGTTTTAAAAAATTTGCCTCACTCATTGTAAAATTCGCCACCGACAAGGTTGGCTTGGACACAAGCTGTTCCAGCATAGGTATTGATTTACAGCCAGCAACACCAATCAGTAAAGTGAGCACAATAATACCTATGGAGAAAATTTTCATCTAAAACCTCTTGTGTAATTGTTTGATTGTGAATTCGAACGAGATCGATTATAACAAGGAATTAATACACTCGCTGAACCTCTATACCCATAACGCTATGGGTATATTAAAGTCGCTTTCGACTATGGATGATCAACGATTTGACTCTGGGTCAATAAAGAACGAGTTCTTTTTCACTTGATGGACAATGCCTAGACAATTACTCAGTAAAATCAGCGCTGTGCCTGCTATCAAATTCCAAGTGACTTCTTCCTCTAACACGAGTACGCTTAAACCTATAGCCATTGGTACGCTTAGATAGTACAGTAAACTTGATGGTACAGCAGACACTTTGGTGACCACTCGAATCCAAAGGGTATGACCAATTAAAGTGCATATAACACCAAGGTACAATAAACCCCACCAATCCTGGCTCGACAAGTTAAAATTCATGTACGGAAAAAATAAACTAAAAAATAAAGCGGCGAATAAAAATTGACCAAAAGATCGCGTTTGCGAATCGATATGAGCGTTTTTCTGGTGAATGCTAGGTAAGATTGCATAGAAAAAAGCACTAAAAATAGCCAGACAAAAACCTCTTGTAAGCTCATTTTCAAAAGAAAATTCAGGAACAACTAAATAATCACCGATTAATACCGCGACTATTGCGAGAGCATCGGTTGGATAAAAAGGCCGGCCGTGAAAAAAAATTGATATCAAGATAAGCTGGATACCATAGGTCGAAATACCCACCACCGCGGTTGAGGCATTGGCAATCTTAATACTGTAAAAATAAGTCAACCAATGAAAGCCAAAAGAAAAACCCAGCACAAATAACCAAAACCAATCGCGTCTGGTGAGAGTTTTTAATACAGCGCCTCGCACCAAAATAAAGTACCCAACTATAACTGCAATCAACAAACGGACAAAACCAATTGTCATCGGATCGGCGGAGACTAGCCTTACAGCCACAGGAATTGACGCAAAACAGGTAATGGCCACCAAACCTTGCGCTACATACCAGAGGACTTGTTTATTCATAATAAGAAATTTCTCGTTGGTGGTGATTTTTTTAAATTTAATTTTTTAACTCGGGATAAAGCAAATTATGAGCCGCTCTATTCACCAACACCAGGCTTGACTGACAAGGTAATACCTCTGCTACACAAGGTGTGGATAATAACTGCTCAAGAGATTTCATGTTGTCTTCATAATATGGCATTAAGACTTGGCTATTAGCAATCCAACCAAGCGAGTTTAAGCCTGATGCCTCAATAGCGTTCAAAGTTAGGCAGGCATGATTTAGGCATCCCAGCTTTATCCCAACAACTGTGATAACCTCCCATCGAAGCTGCATGATAACTTGGTCTAGTGTTTGGTGATTGTTTAAAGGCAGACACCAACCACCAGCACCTTCAATTAAAGCAACATCATAGGCTTGCCATTGATAGCGCCGCTCAACTAAATCTGCAAGCTGTTGCTCAACCATATCAACAGTAAGTTGCAAGCCCTGCTGAGCCGCAGCAATATGAGGCGCAATAGCTTGATCAAAACACCATAGATTAATTAGATCCAAGGGCACATTTTTATTAAATTGGTGCATGGATTGAATATCCGCATTTGACAATGGCTGACCATTTACATTGCAACCACTAGCGATAGGCTTAAACACGGCCACTTCCAAGCCTTGCTGCTTAAAGTGTTCGGCTAACAGGCGGGTAACATAGGTTTTGCCCACATCCGTGTCCGTGCCAGTGATAAAAATATGGCGCATAAAACCTCAGTTAGTCTGTCTCGAATCAAAGTTAAATAACACTGGAAGAGCATTATGTCACAAAAACCAGAGCCCACCTACACCACCAATTACCGCATAGGGCAAGACAACTGGCGAGGTCCAGGAATGGATTTACACATACCGGTTTTTCCAATAGCAGCGCTTTTAATCTTGGTCTTTATTGTATTTACTTTGGTCATGCCTAAAGAAGCCAATACCTTTTTTGCCGAGAGCAAAACTTGGGTGACAACTTACTTTCACTGGTTATTCGTGGCGAGCGTTAATTTTTTTGTGATTGCGTTTTTATTGATCGGTTTTTCACCGCTAGGTAAGGTCCGATTAGGTGGTATAAATGCAAAACCCGAGTTTAGTTACCTCTCTTGGTTTTCGATGCTTTTCGCCGCTGGTATGGGTATAGGCTTAATGTTCTGGAGCGTCGCCGAACCTGTAGGCTATTACACAGACTGGGCTGGGGCGCCGCTTAACGTTGAGCCACGAACACCTGAAGCACAAAGCTTGGCTTTAGGCGCCACTATGTTTCACTGGGGTGCCCATGCCTGGGCCATTTACGGCTTAGTTGCTCTTTCGCTCGCTTTTTTTACTTATAATAAGGGTCTGCCTCTGACACTACGATCAAGCTTCTATCCATTTTTAGGTGATCGAGTTTGGGGCTGGTTTGGTCACACTATTGATATAATAGCTGTGATCGCTACACTGTTTGGTTTAGCAACATCACTGGGCTTTGGTGCACAACAAATTGCATCCGGCCTACACTATTTATTTGAGATCCCAGATACAGTCGTAACACAGTCATGCATTATTGTTTTCGTGACTTTCGTCGCCACTATTTCAGTGGTGCGTGGGCTGCATGGTGGTGTTCGCCTACTGAGTAATCTAAACCTTATTGTCGCCATTATTCTTTTTGTCTTTGTAGCCTTCGTTGGCGGTGTTTTAAATCTTGGTGCTCATCTCACGCAAATTGCAACCGCTTATGGAGCCCACATCTTTGAGCTCAGCACCTGGACTCATCGTACTGATACCGTATTTTATCAAAATTGGACAGTTTTTTACTGGGCTTGGTGGATTGCTTGGTCACCATTTGTGGGCTTATTTATCGCACGAGTATCACGAGGACGAACTGTTCGAGAGTTTGTCACAGCCGTTATTATAGTACCGACGGTGATCACAGGATTTTGGCTTGCTAATTTTGGCGGCTTAGCATTGGACCAAGTTAATCAAGATATTGGCCCATTAGCGGATGGCATCTCCAATGAGTCTTTGGCCATGTTTCAGATGTTAGATCAACTACCTTTCGCTGAAATTACCAGTGGTATTGCCATATTTTTAGTGTTTATTTTCTTTGTTACTTCGTCCGATTCTGGTTCATTGGTAATTGATAGTTTAACCGCCGGTGGCAAGCTTGACGCTCCAATACCTCAACGTATATTTTGGGCGCAAATGGAAGGTCTGGTCGCAATTGCTTTACTCATCGGTGGTGGCACTCAAGCGCTAAGCGCCCTGCAAACCATGACTATCCTCTCCGCCTTGCCCTTTATATTTGTGCTCTTTTTTATAGTGTTCGCACTGATTACTGAGTTAAAAAAGGCAATGCCATATTATCAGTGATAATTTAGAGTAAAACTGCTATGACTTTGCTCATTAAAAATTTGAAATTGGCAAAGACAAATACATTTTAGTGCCAATTTTAAGAGATTCATCAAACCAAATTCGGCTATGTTGGCGCTGGGCAATAGTATTGCAAAGATACAACCCAATACCATGACTTGGTGGCGAGCTTAAACTTTGCTGCTCGCTCGCCTGAATGGCGCTTAAAAGATAAGGTTTCATTTTTTCAGGAATACCCTCACCGTTATCCTGTACAAATATCACAATTTTGTTGTCTATAATTTCGGCAGCAATGGTAATTTGTTCGTCCGATGGGGAGTATTTTAAACTATTGGAAATAAAATTACGCACAATTGTTTTGGTGACAGAGCTGTCCGCAAAGGCTGTCACTAAAGGGATATCCACATTGAATTCAACTCGCTTGGCTTTTGCTGGCGCATAAAAAACTTTCAATACATCGTCTACCAAGGGTTTAATATCCAACTCGCATAATTCAACTGAGTTCTGGGTAAATTGTGCTCTTGCCCATTGTAAGAGCTCGTCAAATAGCTCATATACATTATTAGAGGCAGCGCTCACCCTATGGTTAATTCGAACCAGGTCTGCGTGCTCGTTCAATTTGTCCAGCTTGTCTAATTTTCTGGACAATAACTGAGTTGAGCCCAGTACGGTGTTAAAAGCACCTTTTATATCATGGGCGACTAAAGATAGAATTTCTTTGGTAATTTCGTTGCGCTGAGATAAACGAGTGTTTTCATGGCGAATCTGTAGCTGAGACTGGACTTGCTTGGCGATAATTTTTAAAGAAGTGAGTTGCTCACTAGTGAAATGTCGTGGCACGTTATCCAGCACACAAAGCGTACCAAGGGGTAATTGATTAACGTCCCTTAAAACGACGCCTGCATAAAAGCGAATTTTTGGCCCAGCAATCACCAGTGGGTTATCTAAAAATCGTTCATCCAGAGCTGCATCAGGCACGATAAAGATTTCTTGCTCCAAAATGGCATGACCGCAAAATGACACATCACGCTCAGTTTCTTTAACATCTAAACCGTGTTTAGATTTGAACCACTGCCGATCCTCATCCACCAGACTAATCAGTGCCATGGGCGTCTTGCAAATCATTGAAGCTAATTTTGTCAATTCATCGAATACTTCTTCGGCGTCCGTGTCCAGAATATTTAAATTATTTAAGCTATTTTGCCGTAATAGCTCCTGCGGGTGAACACATGGTATCTTCATCAAATTCTCACTTGCACGCCAAAACTATTATTTTACTACCAGTAAGTCAACCATTTTAAACTTGAGTTTTTGACCTTGCTGCAAAGCCATATCAAGCGAGTTTATAATATTTTTATATTGCGCCTTGGTGATTCTCGGCGATACGAGCGACTTGGGGCGAACGCCGGTTAATTTCAACCACGTCAGCAATGTTTTTGCTGATGGCTGTTCAATGGGCAACCAGCGCTCTTGATAGTGCAGCTGCTGTAGAACATGGGTAGAATTACATAGGTTTAAGACATTGGCAAGCGTTAGCATAGGGTGAACGGGTGACACAAGATTCTGCGCCTGCCAGGCTTGCTTTAAGAGCTCAAAACTACCATCTAAAGGAAAGCTTAGCATAGCAATTGCACCTGGCTGGAGCACTCTTATAATTTCCTGTAGTGCTTGGCGTAAATCGTACGACCAGTGTAAAGTAAAATTGCTGACTACAAGCCCAAATTGATTCGATTTTAATGGCAAGCAATGCATGTTCGCCACTAACCGGTGCGCCGTTTCTTCCGAGCACTGCTGCAACATAGATTCACTCAAATCTAACGCGACAACTTGCGCTGGACGCACTTGGATTTCTTGTAATAAATGGTTTAAGCCTGTGCAGCTACCACTGCCAACATCAAGCATAGATTGAGAGGTAAGATCAGGAATTTGCCACTGTAAAGTATGCCGCGCAAAGGCAAAAAGACTCAAGTAATTTGCCTGTTGAGGGTCTGAATATTGACCATAAGTACTACTCGCAACTGAAAAGTCTTGCTTAATTGCTGATAAATAAGCTTGATTATTCGCGTTTTCATGATCGTCTCGTGACTTCAATTATGTTTTGCCTTAATAAATTATTAAAATGGGCTGGATCACTTAAAAAAGGGATATGACCTGCATTGGCCATTAACTTAACCTTAATTAAACTTTGACTTTCAAGAGATGGCGCTGCCCATCGTGTGCGCATTAGATCCGAGATGTCAGTCTCAAGCAGGGCATCTTGCTCGCCAAAAATAAAACAAGCGGGGCAAGGCAGCTTAGATAAAAATTGACTTAAACTTGCCTGTTCTAAAATCTCAAGGCCACCAAGGAGTGCCTTTTTTGCTGGAAAGCCATAAGAGAATACCAGCTGTTGTAAAATTCGCAATTCTGCTTTGTGTTGTGGGCTGCCTTTCACATTTAATGATAAAAAACGATATAACGTACCTTCCAAATCCTCGTCGAGCAACACCTTGAATCGCCGCAAAGCTGCTTGATTGATACCGCTTATAGCAGTATCAGGCGCTACAAACCGCTCAGCCATAGCAATTGAGGTAAAACTTGCACTTTTCGAAAAATTGGCGCAAAGCTTGGCAGCAACAAAAGCGCCTAACGACCAGCCAACCCAATGCAATATATGGTGCTGGTATGGCTTAAGCACCTGTTGCAACTGCTCAACCACGAACTCTAATGTATAATTTCCCTTCGCCAGCGGACTACGCCCCATCCCTGGCAAGTCAATGAGAATACAATTAACGGCCGATTGAAAAGCTGGCCATATTTGCGCCCAAATACCACTGTGCATGCCCCAACCATGAATAAACACTAAGGTTTGATTAGTCGTACTCTCGGCGGGATGATACTCAAGATACAAGGCCAAGTGGGCACTTATTAATTGCTCATTATTGTTATCCATACTTTTCATACCGTTTCGTTCAAAAGTAACTCTGCTCTTTTGCCGTTGTTAGAACTGCAATCAAGTTCTCAATATCTTGACTTTGATGGGCAGCTGTCAATGAAAAGCGCAGCCTAGAAGTAGCCTGCGGCACTGTGGGTGGCCTGATAACTGAAGCTAAAATGCCTTGCTGCTGTAGCCAATTGCCCAGCGACAAAGCTTGTTGCGCCTTGCCAAGGATAAGAGGCTGAATAGGGTGCGACACTATTTCTGGGTGCTCTTGCAATCTACTCGATTGCCCCTTAAATTCTGCCAGTGCATTAGCAAGACGCTTGCTTAGAATCCTCAGCTGATCTCGCTGGCTGTCAGCCTGCTGCAATCGTTGCAAGCCCAAAAGACAAATCTGTAATAGCCCTGCTGGAACAGCTGTTGAATAAACATAGGCTCGACATTGTTGGGTGAGCAACTCAATGGTATTATGCCGCCCCAATATGCAAGCACCATAAGCGCCCATGGCCTTACCACAGGTGACCACTAAAAAATCAACATGAGCTGGACTAACCCCTAATTCAGCACAAGTGCCTCGACCATTGCCCAGCACACCAAAACCATGAGCATCATCGACAATCAATGCCGCATCAAACTCTTGAGCTAAGGCTACTATTTGGGCGACAGGTGCTGTATCGCCGTCCATACTAAAAACACCGTCTGTCACAATCCAACGCCGTCCGTTTGAATGTAAGGGTGTTGTTTCAAGCTTAGACCTTAGGTCTAAAACGTTAGCATGTTGATATCGTCGCTGTCTTGCACCAGAAAACCGAACACCATCAAGTAAAGAAGCATGATTAAGTCGATCTGCAAACACCAGATCCTGAGGCTGCACCACCGATTTTAACAGCCCTTCATTGGCGGTAAAACCAGAATTAAGATATAAGGCCGCCTCAAATCCCAAATACTGGGCAAGTTTCGTTTCAAATTCTTGATGGTATGAAGAATAACCGGTAACCATGGGCGAAGCGTTAGCGCCAAAAACTGCCTGATGCTGACTTTGATCAAGCCCGGCTACAGTCGCCTGGCTTGCTAAACCTAAATAATCATTTGAGGTAAATTGCAAAAAATGTCCATCATCACGCTGTAGAGTTCTCCCATCAAAACGATGGACTAACCGTCGATGTCGACGTAAATCCTGCTGGTCTAAAGCTTCTAACTCAGCGGTTGATCGAGCCTCAAGCCATTGCGTCAATGTACAATACCTTTGCGCTCGGCGCTAGCATCTGATGAGCAGACTGATGCAGTGTTACATTAGCAAGGCTATTGGACTGTTTAGTGGACATACCGAGTTTTCGGATAAGCGCTTGATCACGATCCGCCTCTGGATTTGCAGTCGTGAGTAAAGCGTCACCGTAAAAAATTGAATTTGCTCCAGCCAAAAAGCAAAGGCTTTGGGTGGATTCTGACATGGCATCTCGGCCAGCTGAAAGCCGAACAGTTGCAGTGGGCATCATAAGTCTGGCAACACCGATGGTGCGAACAAATTCAAAGTCGTCAATTGGCTTGGCATCACCAAGCGGCGTGCCTGGGATAGGCACCAACATATTAATAGGCACAGAATCTGGGTGAGCAGGCAAATTAGCCAAGGCACACAACAAGCTGGCTCTATCTTGCTGAGTTTCCCCTAAACCGAGAATACCACCGGCGCAAACTTTCATACCAGATTGTCGGACATGCTCTAAAGTATCTAATCGATCTTGGAAGGTTCGAGTGGTGATAATTGCGTTGTAATGCTCTGGCGAAGTATCCAAGTTATGATTGTAATAATCAAGACCAGCTTGCGCCAAACTGCTTGCTTGCTGTTTAGACAACATGCCTAACGTCATACATGTCTCAAGTCCAAGCGCTTTCACTTCTTTGATCATGTCCACAACGTAGGGCATGTCCTTGGCTGAGGGCGATCGCCAAGCTGCGCCCATGCAAAAGCGATCAGCACCTTTAGACTTTGCTTGCTTTGCCTGCTCCACCACTTGCGCCACTGCCAACAATTTTTCTTTTTCCAAATCCGTATTGTAATGGCCAGACTGAGAACAATACTTACAATCTTCAGGGCAAGCACCAGTTTTAATACTCAACAAGGTGCTTAATTGCACTTCATTTGGGTTATGGTATTGGCGATGAATCGACTGGGCTTGAAACATCAGCTCATTAAAAGGTAAATCAAAAAGCGCTTTGACCTCGCCTAAAGTCCAATCATGACGAATTTGTCCAGTTGTCTTCAAGTAGAGCCTCCAAGTGTTGTTATTTTGGTCAGGTTCTTTAAGAATCAACCCCTTGATCTGGGCTTGAATCGTTAAAAATTTCTCGCTTAATATCATCTTGACTAGCGTGACGTACGTCTTTACCTTTCACCAAGTAAATCACATGCTCTGCAATATTTCCAGCATGATCGCCGATGCGCTCTAATGCTCTTAGAGCCCACATAATTTTGATAATCTTAGAAATACTCCGTGGATCTTCCATCATGTAGGTCATAAGTTGGCGCATACTGCTTTCGTATTCTACATCTACAGCCTTGTCCTCTTTAACAACCCTGTAGGCAGCATTAACGTCAAATCGAGCAAATGCATCAAGAGCATTATGCACCATAACGGACACTAGCTGGCCAATATGTCGGGTTTGAACATAACCCCAGGGCGCCGCGCCTTCATCAATGAGATTAATAGCCAGCTTAGAAATTTTATACGCTTCATCGCCTATACGCTCTAAATCAGTGATTGCCTTATAAACTGCAACCACCATGCGTAAATCACTGGCAGCAGGATGACGTAGGGCCAAGATCCGAGTGCATTCTTCATCAATACTAATCTCAAGATTATCAATCTCATTTTCTTCAACACGCACCTGTTCTGCAAGTTCGCTATCGTTATCAAGCAATGCTTTTAAAGCATTTTGCACTTGGCGCTCGACTCTACCGCCCATGTGCAAAATATGGTTTTTAAGATTTTCTAAATCTTTATACACTGGGCGAATAAATTCTCCTCTGCTATTGACAGCCCATAAAAATGCATCCGATTGTAGTCTATTATTCAATTTCCTTAAATTATGAAGACCTCTCTCTTATCGAAAAAGAAAATCACGAACTTCTTAGAAGAAATCTGATCTACGCTGCGAAACTTCCATCCTGATGGCACTACATGGGCA
>Ga0115546_1000775_pt1 | contig 21083 bp, 23 predicted proteins | sample COGITO_mtgs_1004_FD_87186 | JGI IMG/M metagenome (GOLD analysis project Ga0115546, IMG submission 87186) | Pelagic marine microbial communities from North Sea - COGITO_mtgs_100413 | ecosystem: Environmental > Aquatic > Marine > Epipelagic | place: Germany:Helgoland, sampling site Kabeltonne...
ATAAAAACTGTAGATCAAGAATTTAAAAATCAAAAAGGAAATGTAATATCAATTACAAGAATTGATATTTTATCAGATCCAGATCAAATTAATACAGACGAAGCACTAGGATATACAAGATTATAATGGCTAATACTTATGCAAAAGTTTCAGGAACATTCCAAGAGATAGAAAACGCATACGGAAAAGTATCAGGCGTTTGGCAAGAAGCAGATGAAATTTATGCAAAAGTATCGGGTACTTGGGAATTAGTATTTGCTGCATTTACACCAGGTACAATACAAACCTTAAGTTCTGGTTCAGGAACATTTACTGTTCCTGATGGAGCTAATGCATTACATATTCAAGCCGCAGTCGGAGGTGGTGGTGGAGCTGCAGGTGGTGTTAGTTATGATAAGGCTAATGGTGAATCTGCAGGAGCAGGTGGAGGATCTGGAGGTTATGTATCAGATCAAATTTATTCTGTAACTGAAGGCGAAACAATTAGTTATTCAATTGGATCAGGAGGAGCGGGAGGAAACCAAACTCCTAATTTTGGACAACCTAAAATAGCTGATGCTGGTACTAATACTACTTTATCTGGATCAACTACTGGTGCTATTTTTACTTTAGGTGCAGGTGGAGGATCATCAGGAACTGGTGGAGGAGTGCAAGGTCCTTTAAGAACAAACACTGCGGGAACCGCAGGTACAGGAACTATTTCAGTAACACCTATAAGTTCAGGTACTTTTAGAGATTCAGATGGCACTACAAAAAATGTAACGACTTTAATAAGCGGTCCTGTTGGAACATTTAATCAATCAGGTAATGGAGCTGTTGGAGATTTAAGTGGTTCAGGAAACTGTGGTGGAGATAACTGTAGAATAAATGGTTTTGATGGTGGGGATTCTTATGCTGGAAATATAACTGGTGGTAGTGGAGGATCATCATCAGGTGCTGGAACTAATGGTGGAGCAGGAACTAGAGGATCAGGCGGTGGTGGAGGTGCTGCTCAAACAAACAGCGGTAATACACAAGGTGCTACAGGCGGAAATGGTGAAATTCAATATAGGTTTTTAAGAGTTCAATAGTATATTATAGAAGCCTATGGCTAATATATCTAAATGGTTTGGTTATCCTATTTACATAACTAAATTAGAAAATTTTGAAAAGATAAATAAAAAAATATTACCTATTATAATAAATAATATAACTCCTACTAATTCTCAATATTCTAAAACTACAGATATAAAAGCAAAAGATTTACAATCAATAGATGATAATTTACATATTGATAAAAGATTTAATGAACTTTATAATGAAATAACAAAAGTAATTGAAGGTTGTTTATTAGCTCAAAAATATAATTTAGATTTATTTGAAATATATATAACAAAATCTTGGGCTACCTTATCGACTAAAGAACAATTTATATCTTATCATAGACATATGAGTAGTCATTTTAGTTTTGTTTATTATCCACAAGCTCACGAACAAGGAAATTTATTTTTATTAGATGATGATGCTCATAAAGTAGGATTAAACATACCAAAAAGAGAACCTTATTTTACAGAATGGAATCAAAATAATTATGGTAAAGCAGAGTATCCAGCAGAGACAGGTAATATAATTATATTTCCATCTATGATGTTTCATGAAACTGGTAAAAATAATAAAGAAAAACCTAGAATATCAATTTCAGGAGATATTTTACTTACTATGAAAAAAGGTATTAAATCAGAACATAATATACCTAGTCCAGATACTTGGAAAAAGCTATAAAATAGGCTTACTTCTTTCTTTTATTTAATATATAATAACAAAAAAATAGTATAAATTTATGCCATTAACTCAATTAAATTTTCAACCTGGAATAGATACTGAAAACACACCTACAGGTGCTGAAAGTAAATGGATAGATTGTGATAAAGTAAGATTTAGAAAAGGTCTTCCACAAAAAATAGGTGGATGGACAAAATTTAGTACAGGTTATTATGTTGGAGTAGGACGAGCTTTAGAACAATGGTTTGGTCTAGATGGTGGTCGTTACGAAGCTCTAGGAACAGATAGAAAAATTTATGCTTATGCTTCAGGAACAAGTCAAGATATTACTCCTATAAGATCAACTGATGCTTTAACTAATGCCATTAGTACTACAAATGGTAGTAATATAATTACTATTATGGATACTGGTCATGGAGCTTCTCAAGGAGATTTTGTAACTTTAAGTAATGTTAGTACAACAGTAGGTGGAATTCCAGCATCAACTCTTGATGCAGAATATGAAATATTAACTATATCAAATACTGATGCTTATACTATTCAAAGTAGTGCTACAGCAAATGCTAATGTTGCTCCTACTGGTAATTGTACTGCAACTTATCAAATAGGTATAGGACCTTCTATTCAAACTTTTGGTTTTGGTTGGGGATCAGGTACTTGGAACACTGGAACATGGGGAACACCAAGATCATCTTCTAATGTAGTTCTTGATGCTCGGCTATGGTCGATAAATAATTGGGGTGAAGATTTAATTATCACTCAAAAAGATGGAGCAACTTACGAATGGAATTTATCTGGTGGTATGACTAATAATAGAGCTACAGCAGTTGCTAATGCTCCTTCTAATTCTACTCTGTCAATGATATCAACAGAAACTAGACACGTAGTATGTTTAGGTACAGAAACTGAAATTGGAAATACTGCAAGTCAAGATAAAATGTTTATAAGATGGTCTGATCAAGAAAATTATAATCAATGGTCACCTAATGTAGTCAACTCTGCTGGATCACAAAGAATTGCTGGAGGAAGTGAAATACGTTGTGCAAGACCTGCAAAAGGTACTATGCTAGTATGGACAGATACAACAATGAATTCTATGTCTTTTATTGGTCCTCCTTTTATATTTGGTTTTAGACAATTAGGTAACGACTGCGGAGCTGTTGGTCTTAACTCTGCGATAGTAATAGATGATATTGCTTATTGGATGTCTGATGGACAATTTTTTAGATACGCAGGATCAGTTCAAGAAATACCTTGTCCTATATTAAATCATGTATTTGACGATATTAATAAAGCTCAATACTCACAAGTTTATGCTGGACAAAATTCTAATTTTTCTGAAGTGATATGGTACTATTGTTCTAGTGCCTCGGATCAATGTGATCGATATGCAATTTATAATTATTTAGAAAACTCTTGGTATTTTGGAACTATGAATAGAAGTACTTATCAAGATAATGGAGTTGAATTAAATCCTTTAGCTACAGAGTATTTTCCTAATTCTAATGTAACTTCTATAACTACAATAAATGGTGTAACTCAAGGAAGAAGTATAATCTATGCTCAAGAATCAGGAGTAAATGCTGATGGACAACCTTTAGCTTCTTATATACAATCAGGTGATGGAGATATTGCTGATGGTGAAACTTTTAGTTTTATTAATAAAATAATACCTGATTTTCAAAATCAAACTGGTAATGCAACTATTACTTTAAGAGTAAAAGACTATCCTAATGATACAGCTACAGTAGGAGAAACTTTGACTGTAAGTAATACTACGAGCTTTTTAAATACTCGTATTCGAGGAAGACAAACTAATGTAAAAATAGAAAATAGTGCTCTAGATGATAATTGGAGATTTGGAACATTAAGAGTGAACATAAAACAAGATGGAAAAAGATAAATATATAATAAGACCAGCTCGTATATCGGATGCTGTTAGAATAAGAGAATTACTTAAAACGTGGCTTACAGAGGCTCCATTTAACTTTGGAAATACTAATAATACTAAAGCTCTTGAAAATATAGTATTTTACATTAAGAATAGTTTTGTTATAGTAGTAGAACATGAAAATATTATTGTAGGAACATTGGCTGCAACAGTCGATGAAACATGGTATAGTGACAAAAAGTTCATGAGAACTTTATGGTTACATGTTAATCCTAAACATAGAAACTTTAGGATCTTTCGTTCTATAATGGTAGTTTTTAAAGAATACGCACTAGCAAATAAAGTAACTGCGATATGCGAAATCTTTCAAGGTAAAGACGTTGAAAGAAAAGATAAAGCTTTTAATAAATTAGGATTTAAAGTTATCGGAGGAACTTATATAGTCAATGGGTAGTATTTTCAAACCAAGTGTTACAACAGTTCAGGCACCATCGCAGTCTCAGACTAGCTATGATATTCCTGAATATTTTAAAGAAATTCAAGAAAGAACTTTAAGACGAGGTGAACAAGAATTTAGTAAACCTTATCAAGCTTACACAGGTCAGCGTATCGCACAACTTGATCCTTATGAAATACAAGCTGGAAATATTTATCAAAATCAAATAGTACCTCAATCAGGACAATTAGCTGGAATAGGTCAAGAGATTGCAAATGTAGGTGCTACAACTTATGATACTGCAACTGCACAAGCTTATGCTAATCCATATGAGGATAGAGTTATTTCGGGAGCTTTAGGAGATTTAAGAGAAGCTTACGGTCAAACTCAAAAATCTATGGATGCTTCAGCAATAGGTGCGGGAGCTTTTGGTGGATCTAGACAAGCTATTCAAAATGTTTTAGGAGCAGAAAGATTTATAGAAAGTGCAGGAGACACATCAGCAAGATTAAGACAAGCTGGTTTTGAATCTGGTGCTAATAGATTTGCTCAAGATAGAGCAACACAAATGTCGGGACTTGGTGCTAAACTAGGTGCAGCACAAAATCAAATAGGTGCATTACAACAAGCATCAGCAGGACTTGCTGGTTTCGGAACTCAAGCTCGTGGTATAGCTCAAGCAGGACTTGCAGAAGGATATCGTGACTTTATAGAAGAAAGAGAATTTGGTGGTAATCAAGTTAAACAAATGATTGGTGCTTTATCAGGTGCTCCTATAAGAAGTTACGGAGAAGAAAGAACTGGTTATACTACAACACCAGTTGCTGGACCAAGTGCCTTTGGTCAAATAGCAGGTGCAGCAATGTCAGCATATCAAATGTCAGATATTAGATTGAAGAAAGATATTAAATTAGTTGGCAAATCTCCTAAAGGAATTAAAATTTATAACTTTAAATATAAAGATGATAATAAAACATATCAAGGCGTTATGGCTCATCAAGTACCACAAGCTTCTATTGCAAATGAATTTGGTTATTTAATGGTAGATTATAATAAACTGGACGTAGAATTTAAGGAAATATAATGGCTTCTCTTGAAGAAAAATATATAGAATATCAAAAAGATGCTCCACCAGAAGGTGCTTTATCTTTCAAAGAATTTGAAAATGCTATGAGCACTATAACTAAAAAAGAAGATGTTAAAGAAGAAGTTGTAGATACATCAGAAGAATTACCAGCAACAGAAGAATTTTCAGATGAACAATTTATGGTCGGTGACGATAGTAAAGAAATGTTTAGTATGGAGCCTAAATTAGGTGATGCTTTTGAAGTTATGACTGGTACTACTTTTGAACAAGACGATAATAGAAATGCAAGATTAGCAGATTTAGTACCAGAATTAAAAAAAGAAAATGAAGCTCTTAAAATTCAATTAACAAATAATTTACCTGATCCAGAAAAAGAAAAAGAAAAATTAATAAATATTGATAATTCTTCTTTAAGTGCTTTTACTAAAAGTATAGGTAAATCTTTCATTAATATAGCTAAAGAAGTTCCAAAAAGAATAGATGAGATTGCCGAGGATCCAAAGAAAAGAAAAAACTTTATAAGAGGATTAGAAATTATAAATGCTTCTTCTGGTATAAAACCTATTGGACAAGCTAAATCACCTTTAGGTTCTATTGCAGAAGGATTACTTAAAGCTGAAAAAGGATTCACTGCAGAAGAAATTGCTAAATTAAAAGCAAAGAAAAAAGAACCTAGAAGATATAAAAGTCCCGGAGAAGAATTACTTGTAGCTAGTATGACAGATTATAGAAAAAGAAAACAAATTGATAAAGATTTAACTAAATCAATTATTGAAAGATATAATTTAGCAAAAACTGTAGCTATGAAAGATGGCGAGTTACCTACTGGAATTCTTAATGCAACATTCAGAGATTTAAAAGGTGTTATACAAGAATTAAATTTAGGAGATAAATACGATGCTTTAGCTAAAAAATTTGCTTCTGAAGATTATACACAAATGACTTTAGAAGATCAAAATATATTTAATGATTTATTTCAAGCCGCAACTTTTGAACAAGTAGTTCAAGATGTTAAAAAACTTTATCCTGTTTCTAATAAAGACATCGATACTTTATTAAAAACTAAAGGAGATATAAGTACAAGACCTGATGCTTTAATTAGACTAATTGCAACACAAATGGCAACTAATGATATATCTACGCAATCTGAAGATATAGCATATAAATATTTTGAATTAGGTGATCAACAATTTGAAAAAAAATCTATTTTAATGTCAGAAAAAATGATTGCTGAAAAATTAAGAAAAGAAAATAAAGTTACTGATACAACTCTAGAAAAACTATTCGGTAGTGCTAAAGATGTAACTGATGCTGGTTACATTACAGCTTACTATTATCAAAATTTACAAGCTCAAAAAACAGATGGTAAATTAGATTCATTTACAGTCTTTAAAACTGCACAAAAAAATAAAGAATCAGAAATAGAAAATATTAAAAAGAAATATAAAAAAAAAGAATAAAATGATATGGTTGAAAACGAAAAAATTATTAAAGAAGATATTAAACTTCCAAACGACATTTTATCTGAAACTGACGAAATAAAATTAGAAGATAATAATGACGAAGTAAAATTAGAAGATAAAATAAAATTAGAAGATAACAATCAAGAAATTAAAGTAGAAGAAAAAGAAGAAATTAAAGTTGCTGATACTAAATTTACAGCAGAGCAAGAAAAAGATTTTAATAAATTATTAGAATTAGGTGAAAAACCAGAAGATGCTAAAGCAATAATTTTAGGTGAACCAGCAGAAACTAAAAAAATAGATTTTAAAGGTAAATCTGAATACGAAGTTGATAAAGAAGTTTTAGCTAATGATGGTATTGATTTAGATTTAATTATTAAATCAGAGCCAGAGGCTGCTAGTATATCAGAAGAAATATTTGTTGATAGTGCAGGTATAGAAAGTAAAGGTGGTGTAATATCTTCTAAACTTTTATATGAACTTAATGGATATAATGCTGATAAAGATAATGAAATAAAAGGCGATATAAGATTTAATTTAGGATTTGGTTTAGATGGAGCACAGTTTAAAGAAAATAATATTAAAAACATGCTTGTTGAAAGAATTACTAAATCAGGCAAATATAATAAAGAAACTTTAGCTAAATATTTAGATCAAATAGAAGTTAAAACAGTTCCGTTAGAATATGATGGAAAAAAGAAAGAGGGATTAGTTTACAGAATACCTAAAGAATTAGGTGGATCTAATATGTTTGCAGCAGTTGATTCTCCTAAAATATCTACAGATGATTTAAGAGATGCTGTAGCAGATAGTGCTCCTATCGTTGCTTCAATTATAGGTGGTACTTTTGGAAGTGCCGCTGGTCCAGTAGGTACTGTTGCAGGTTCTGCTGTAAGTGCTGGTTTTACAGAATACGCAAGATTAATGTATGGTTACCATAAGTTAGGTTTACAAAACGATTTATACTCACCTGAAGAATTTAATGAAGTTGCTATTGCTGCTTCTATTAAATATGCAGCCATTGATGCTGCTGCAACAGGAGTATTTTTAACTGGTGCAAAACTAATACTACCTACAATATTAGGAAAAAATCAATTAAGTACTAATACTATTAAAGAGTTTATTGAAACACAAGGTAAAACCAATACTGGAATATTTAAAGAAGTAAATAAAGTTAAAGAACAAATGAAAAAAGAATTTAACTTTACGCAAGCAGAAGTAGATAATTATTTTGCAGTATCAGTTGGTAAAGCAATATTAAACTCGGATCAATTAATTAAAAAAGGAAGTGCTGCACAAAAAGCATTATTATCTGACGAAGTTACAAAATTAGAAACTAAAGCAGAGTTTAAAGCTATCGAAGAAAAAATTATAAAACAAACAACTAGAGTATCTGAGGTAGGTAATAAAGAAGCTGATAAAATTATTCAAAATATTCAAAGACAAATAGTAGGTCAAGCAGAAGTAGGAATACAACAAGCAGAGTTAGCTCTTATTAAAAACTCTCAAGGTTTAATTAAATTAGAAAAATCTTTTGTAGATGATGCAGCAACAAGATATTTAGATGAGTTTGGTGTAACTCTAGATGATACTTACAAAGCCCTTGAATCTCGTATATCGGTTTTAAATAAAAATATAGAAACTGGAGTAATGAAAAATACAACTCCTATTAAATTTAATGTTTCTAATGCTATTAAGATAATAGAAAATGATTTAAAAAAATTTACATTTAAAAGAGGTTTATTTCCTACTAAATTAAAAACTATTGGTAAAAAAACTTCACCAGAAAATGCTGCAAAAATTAAAGCAGAAAATAAATTATTTAAATTATATTCTTTATTTAATGATGCTGGTTTTCAAAGCACTGGTAAAAAACTAAAAGATGTTAAAGAAGGTTTTAAACAATTACAAAAAAAGAAAGATTTAACTTTAAAAGATGTTGTTACTTTAAAAAATGCAGTTAATGTTTTATTAGAAACTACAGAAAACGCAACGTCAATAGGTGCCTTAAAACAGTTAAGTAAAAATATTAATAAAAATATAAGTGAAGCAATAATAGAATCAGGTGATACTAAATTAGCTGCAGAATTTGCGGAACAATTAGAATTATTAAATTTAAAAAGAGCAACTTTCTTTAAAAATTTTGCTGAAGATTTTGGAAGTAGTGCCACTAAAGAAGGCATGGAAAATTTAAAATATAGTAGTGAAAAATTATTTAGTAGATTAGTTAATAATACAGATGTTTCAAGAGCTGAAGCAATGGCTTTTGGTGATTTGATTGAAAAAGGATTAGTTCCTAAAGCTACAACAGAAAGAATTAAACAAGCTTTATTAAGAAATTATTTTAATAAAGTTATCCCGGGTGCTGACAATGTAGCGGAAATGACTCATAAAGATTTTTTTAAAAAGTTTGGTAAAAATTATGAATCACTATTAGGTAAAAAATTATATTCACAAGTTTCTAAAGATTCAGATGGTGTATTTAAAGTTATTGATGAATCAGTAAAAGGAGTAAATGATATAAACGCAACTGTTGCTAAATTTCTTCCAGGTATAGAAAACTGGAGTGTTTTAAGTAATTCAGGACCAGGTGAGATAGTAGAGTTTATTCTTTCTCCAGCTTTTACTAAAACAGCTAATCTTACTAAATTATTAAATGCTTTACCAATTCAAACGGTAAAAGAAATTAGAGAACTTGCTTTAACAAGAATGATGAAAGATGTAACTGGCGAAGGTTTTGTTACTAATAAAGTTGCACAAATAGTAGGAGGAACTCCTATAAAAACAGGAACTATTAATGGTGCTAAAATGAATATTTATTTAAATAATAATAGATCAGCTCTTTTACAATTATATAGTCCTGAATTTTTTACAACTATGAGATCAATGGCTGATGTATTAGAAATGTTACAAGTTCCTACTAAACTAGCTAAAGCAACAGATGTTAGTGTTAAGAAAGCTACAGAAAATGCTGCGTTATTTATTGATATGATTTACGGTCCATTAAACCATAAAAGATTAATACTTAACCGTGCATCAAGATTAATGGATAAGTTTGGATTAAGTCAAGACAACTTAATGTTATTTAATGATTATGGTCTATTTGTTGAAGCTGCACAGAAAAACTTTTTAGCTGGTAACTATCCTAGATGGATGACTAAACTTCCACAAAAAGAAAGAAGTAAATTTTTAGAAACTGCAATGAAAGCAATTAATAAATCTATTGATTTTGCAAATTTTGGATTAAATAGAGGAGCCGGTTTAAGAAAAACATTTTCAGCTAATCCTTTAAGAAATCCGTTAGTTCAAAAAGAATATTTAGAAGATAAAATTGAAGGTGATGATGATCGTATGAAAGACGATGCTGATATATTTTTTCCAATTGACGTTACAGCTAAATATGCAATTAAAGCTTTACAAGCAGTATTTAGTAAATCTAAAGAATTAACTTATGATAAAGTAAGAGATGCTTTAGAAACTGCGGGTGAAACTGAAGATAGAAATATAGAAAAAGAAAAATTTGAAGAGAAGATAAACTAATGAAAAAAACTACAACAGCAATCAGATTAGATAATCACGAAAAGCTTTGTAGAATTATGCAAAAACAAACACACGATAAAATAAATTCTTTAGCAACACAAATTAATAGATTAGAAAAAATACTTATAGGAGCAGCTGCATTAATAATTAGTGGATTAGGAATGACTTTAATAGAATTACTTACATGATTCAAAAAAATAAAGGTTGTCTTTGTGAAAACCTTGCGATAGTCTGGCTACAAGAAAAAGGCTTTTATGTATTTAAAGGAAGTCAAACTCATTCTCCAATTGATTTAGTTGCTGTACATCCTACTACTTTAGATCATCATTTTTTTGATGTAAAAATGGTAGGTAAAAGAAAAGATGGAAGTATTATATCTAGAACAGCTAGAATAAAAGACAAACGAGTACAAATATTATCGGTAGACTTAACAAATAAAAAATGTAGAATAGTTCCTAAAAGGAGTGCCGAATGGAGTTAAGAAAAAAAACAGAAATGATCGTAGTTCATTGTGCTGCAACTAAACCGTCTATGGATATAGGTGCGTCTGAAATTAAAAAATGGCATGTAGATGATAATGGTTGGGATGATATAGGTTACCACTATATTATTAAAAGAGGTGGTCTAGTAGAAGTAGGAAGACCTGAAGCTTTTCAAGGAGCTCATGCACCCGCAGCCAATTCTAAAAGTATAGGTGTTTGTTTAATTGGCGGTATGTCAGAAGATGGAGATGCTGAAAATAATTTTACAATGGAACAATTTTTATCTTTAAAAGATTTAATTAAAAGACTTAAAATGACTAATCCTAATATTGTAGAAATAGTAGGTCATAGCGATATACAAGATAATAAACCTAATTGTCCAGGATTTAATTTAAAAGAGTGGTTGTACAAAGAGGATATTAATGTTCAATAAATTTAAAAATAAAATAATAGATAAAATAAATATAATTTCAGAAATTTTTAATAAAAAACAATGGACTGTTTTAATAGTATTACTTGTTTTATCTATAATCATAGGTAAATAATATGTGGATTAGTATAGCATCTAAACTTGTCCCGGGAATCATTAAAACTGGTATGAGTATAGCTTCTAACAGAAGAAAAACAAGAGAACTTGAATCAGTTGCAGAAATGAAACATGCGGAACGTATGGCCTCAGGCGAGTTAGAATATAAAAAAGCTGTTATTCAAAATAATCAACAAGGATGGAAAGATGAGTTTGTGTTGATATTGGTGTCAGCACCTGTTATGTTATTGATATGGTCTATCTTTTCTGATGATCCAGAAATTATGATGAAAGTAGAAAAATTTTTCGAACAATTTAATAACATGCCTTTTTGGTATCAAGCTTTATTTATCGGTGTAGTTTCAGCTATATATGGTTTAAAAGGCGCAGACATAATGAAAAAACCAAAATGATAAAAAATTGTAACAAATGTAAAAAAGAATTTGAAGCTAAAGAAGAACTAGATATGTTCTGTAGCGATGATTGTAAACAAGAAGCTCTTGCTGATCTAGATAATGATAGTGACGAGTGTTTAAGCTGTCAGTAAATGATTGATAGATTTATATATAATTTTTTTGCAAAACTAGATGATCTTACTATGTGGATGGATAGAATATTTTTTCCACCTAAAAAGAAAAAGAAAAAATTAAAGAAATAACTCTTTCCAATTATCACCTGTAATTTGATCTGCTAATTTCTTTTTAGTACTTAAAGCTTGTAATATTTTTTCATCAATAGTATTAGGACATACGAAGTCAATATAAGTTACACTATCAGTTTGACCTATTCTATGTGCTCTATCTTCTGACTGTAGTCTAACTTCCATGTCATAAGTATTATTAAAATAGATTACAGTTTTAGCTGCAGTTAAAGTTAAACCGTAACCACCAGTTCTAGGTTGACCAATAAAATATTTAATTTCTCCAGCTTGAAATTTTTCAACTATATTTTGTCTTTCTTCTGCTGGAGTATCACCAAAAAATGTAGCAACTTTACTAGCTCCATATTTTTTAGCTAGAGTATCACGAATCAATTTAATTGAATTACGATATGTTGCCCATATAATTACTCCGCCAGTTGTCTCTTCAAGTACATCTAATAGTTCTTGAAGCCTAGAATTAGTTCCTTTTATAATTTCTTCAGTTCCATCGTCATATTTAATAAATCCACATAGTATCTGCTGTAACCTTAATATTCGTGTGATTACGAGAGGCGCAGTCACTAATTTAGACTGTTCTAGTTCTAATATAGCTCTTTTTCTTAATGTGTGATACATCACCTTCTGCTCACGAGTAAGCTCTATTTCTCTTTTTAATCTTATTTTAGGTGGTAAATCTAAACATTCTTCTTTAGTTACCCTAAAACTATGTTCTTCTAATATTTCTTGAAGTTCATCTAATCTTTGATACTCGACAATCTCATCAAAACTATGAGTAGATGTTCTTCTTCTACGCATTACACAAAAAGTATTTCGATAAGCATAGAAACTAGCTTGTAATATAAACTCATCTAGGAAATGCATTTGAGCCCACAAGTCTAATGGACCTTGGGTCACAGGAGTTCCCGTAAGTATTCTTTTATACTTTGCAAGCTTACCTAACTTTAAACAAGATTTAGTTCTTCTTGCAGTTCTATTTTTGATATTACTACTTTCATCAATAGTCCAAAAACAATTAGTAATGTTTAATAATCTATTTAAATAATTTTTACCTTTGTCAGTAGATAGAGCTTCTATATTTATTATAAAAAATTTTAATTTATGAGAAGGATTTAAAAAGTTAGTAAGCGTTTCGATATTAGTTTTAGTTTCACTAGGATTCCATATACATATATCGGTAAAACTTTTTACATCATCTGGCATATGAGTATTAAACTCTGATGCTATCCAATTACGATAGACACCTTTAGGTGCAGCAATAATAGCACAATTAATTTTACCTTCTCTATAAAGATAAGCTATATTATCTATTACTACTTTAGACTTTCCAGTTCCTTGTTCCATAAACAAGGCGTATGATTTTTTATCTTTTGATTTTAAAAAAGCATCATATTGATGTTTATAAGGTTTAGTTTTAAATTTATACTTTAAAAAATCAACTTCATTAATAAATTTAACTTGCATTTAATCTTTCTGTTTTCTAATTATAATTTTACTTTATATAACTTCTATAATATAAGTAAATAATAAAAATGAGAAAGGAGAACATTATGGCTAAAGTTTACATTGTACAGGAAAATCCTAATGTAAATGTCATAGGTGCTGGTCGCTTTGGAGAATTAATTCCTATGTTACCACCTGGAAGACAAATTACTCTTTCACCTGCTCCTGTAGTTAGATTGCTAAAAAATAAATTAAAAGATTTTAGTGATAACGATTTCTTACTTGCAATGGGAGATCCAGTTGCAATTGGAATTGCGTCCATGGCTGCAGCAGATATAAATAATGGAAAAGTAAATATGCTAAAATGGGATAGAGAAAATCAATGCTATTACAATGTAAAGATTGATCTATATCAGAAAGGAGAAAGCAATGAGTAAAGAAAACTGGATATTTGATTCAGTAGAGAAACACAAGAAAAAAGAAAAGTTACCAGAAGGTGGACTAGAAGTAGTTACAGCTATTGGAAATAAACTTGTTGAAAAGAAAAAGAATCTTGCGAAAGAAGAAGAAAGACTTAAAGTTTTGAAAGCTGAAATTCGTGAGATTGAAGAAAAAGAATTACCTGATGCTATGGCGTCATGTAATAATATGACTAGATTTGATTTAGGAGACGGAAGTCAAATTTCAGTTAAAGACGATTTATTTTGTTCTATACCAGAAGATAAAAGAGCAGGTGCTCTTAAATGGTTAGAAGAAAATGGTCATAGTGAACTAATTAAACATGATGTTAAAGTTAGTTTTGCTAAAGGCGAGTATGATGAAGCTGATAAACTAATTGAGGTTTTAAATAAAAATTTTAAAAATATACCTTATGATGAAAAATCTTCAGTTCATGCTGACACACTAAAAGCTTTTGCTAAAGAAAGATATAGTTTAGGTGAAACATTACCTGAAGAATATTTTTCTGTATACGAAGCCAGTATAGCAAAAGTTAAACTCGGAAAGGAGAAATAATATGGCAGACAAACAAGTAGCAGTTAAACCAAATAACGAAGTTGCAAGTGGAGACATTTCAGCTGATTTAATTGTAAAAGCAGCAGGTCGTGGATTAGAAAATGTCAGTAATGATGATATTACTATTCCTAGATTAGCTATCGTTCAATCGGGATCACCACAAAGAAAAAAGAAAGATGAGAAATATATCGAAGGCGCAGAAGAAGGTCACATCTTTAATACTGTAACCAATCAGTTATACGATGTTGAAGGTATTACAGTTATACCTTGCGGATATAGAAAATCTTATGTGGAGTGGGTACCAAGAGAAAGTGGAGGCGGATTAGTCGCTGTTCACGATATGAAACCAGACGGTACGACCGTTGATCCTAAAACTAAAAAAACTTTTCTCGGCGAGAATCAAATAGTAGATACCGCAGAGCATTTTGTTTTAGTTAAAAAAGATGATACGTGGGAACCAGCAGTTCTTACTATGACATCTAGTAATCTCGGAGTTTCAAGAAAGTGGAATACACTTCTTAAAATGAAAAAGATTAATATAAAAGGTCAAATGGTAGAGCCACCATCGTTTTTATATATGTTTAAATTAGCAACCATAAATGCGGAAAATGATTTAGGTAGTTGGTATAAATATAAATTAGACGAAATAGGTCAAGTATCTAGTAAAGATGTATTTAGCCAAGCTGAATCTTTATCTGATTCTATAAATACAGGTAAAGTTAAAGCATCTGAACCAGTAGATACTGAAACTACTACAAATACTGAGGTTAATAACTCTAAAGCGCCTTGGTAATTATGCAAGAAGATTTTTTTAAAGTCTTTCCAGGTCTTAATCGGGCTTATGGCCAATTCTTTATTACTGAAAGAAAAGGTCCTAAACTCGATGGCTATGGTAAAACTATTAGAGAAACCTACACTGCTGAACTATGGAAAGAACACCTAGATGGTAAAACTGGTCTAGGTGTTATTCCTATTAACGAAAATAATCAATGTAAATGGGGTTGTCTAGATGTAGATGACTATTCAGTTGATATAGAAAAAATTAGTAAACAGTTTGTAAAAAAGAATTTAATAGTTTGTAGATCAAAGTCAGGCGGAGCACATATATTTATATTTACTAAAAAACCAGTAAGTGCTTCATCAATGATAAATAAACTTAAAGATATTGTTAAAGCATTTGGATTTGTTAAATACGATTTAAGACCTCAACAAACTAAATTAATTAATAAAGAAGATGTAGGTAGCTGGCTTAATATGCCTTACTTTGGTGGAAGTCAAACTGATAGATATGCTTTATATGATGGCGAAGTACTTACGCCTGATCTTTTTGTTAAATGGGTTAACAAATTTTCAGTAGAAAGTTTAGATGAAATTGATTTAAAATTTATTAAAAAGTTAAATAAATCAAACGAAATATTACCAGGTGGTCCTCCTTGTTTACAACAATTATTATCTCAAGGTGCATTAGGAGAAGGTGGTAGAAATAATGGTTTATTTAATATAGGAGTTTATCTTCGCAAAAGATTTCCTGAAGAATGGCAAGAGAAGTTAGAAGAATATAATGATGAATATCTTGATCCACCATTAAAACCTAGAGAATTTACTACAGTATTAAATAGTTTAGATAAAAAAAGTTATAATTATAAATGTAAAGATTCACCAATTAATTCAGTATGTAATAAAACTAAATGTTTAACTTGCGAATATGGTATAAACGATGAAGGAACAATGCCTGTTCTTAATAGTATTACTAAAATTTTAACTAATCCACCACAATACTTTTTAACTTTAAGCGAAAAAAAGATAGGTCCATTATCTAGTAAACAAATTTATAGTTTTATAGATTTTAAACAAGTTGTATTTGAAAATTTAGATATGTTACTTCCTAAAATTAATGACAAGTTATGGACTGAAACAGTTAATGATTTAATGTCTAGAGTAGTATCTGTAGAAGCACCTAAAGATAGTAGTAATGAGGGACGTCTATTTGAATTATTAGAACGATTTTGTACAGGTTCAACTTCTTCTACAGAAATAGAAGATTTATTAAGAGGTAAAGCTATTATACAACAAGAAGTAACTGAATTTAGAATAAATGATTTTATGGAATTTTTAGATAGACATAGATTTAAAGAATTTAAATTACACGAAATTACTGCTTATCTTAAAAATTTAGGTGCTAATCACAGTGGAAAAAAGATAAAAGGTAAATTTACTAATACATGGAGTATACCTAATTTTCAAATGCAAACAGAAGAATTTAAACAACCAAACATAAATAAGGAGGCTTATGAATAAAGATCAAGCGATTGATATTTTACTTAATCATGCTAAAAAATATAACGATCCACATTATAAAGCAGATGTGCAAAAATTAACTGCTGCAGTTTTGTTTATGGATACACATCTTAAAGCAATGTTTGAAGGTGGTCATCTTAAAGAAGATAAACAAGACGCAAAAATTGAAATAACTGGTTTACAAATTGATTCACATAAAGGAGCTTAATGATTTTATTTTTTGATACAGAAACTAATGGATTATGGAGACGAGATTTAAATTCTAATCACGAAGATCAACCTAGATTAGTTAGTTTAGCTTTTCAAGTTACAGATGATAATGAAAAAATTATTGCACAATATAGTTCTAGAATAGAACCTAAAAATGTAGCATATCCAGAATTTAAAATACCTAAAGAAGCAGCAGATATACATGGTATATCTACAAAAGAAGCACAAGAAACAGGTATATCGCTTACTCATGCATTAGCAGTTTTTACTTTTTTTTCTAGTAAGTGTCATACTATTGTAGCACATAATTTAGCTTTTGATTTACAAATCATACAAAGAGAAGTTGACTTGTTAAAATACATTTGGAAAAGACCAGATAATTTACATTGCACTATGATGACATCTAAAGATGAAATGAAATTAGAAGGTCAATATTCTGACTATAAATTTCCTAAACTTCAAGAATGTTTTGATCATTTTTTTCATCAAGGAGTACAAAATTATCACGATGCTTTACTTGATGTTCAATTATGTAGAGAGCTTTACTTTCAATTAAGAAGAAAAGCAATATTATTAAAAGGACCACAAGAAATACCTAAAGAATTACTTAAACGAATTGATGGAGAAAAGTATAAAAATTTAGTTAATTTTTTAAATAGTATTGATAGCACAAAAATAAATGATTGGGAAAATAATTTTTGTCAATCTGTAATAGAAAAATTAGATAAGTTTGATGAACACATTTTATTATCTAATAAACAATATGAAACTTTAAGAAAAATATTTCAAAAACATGGTTAAAACAATTAAAATATTTGGTAGTCCTGGTACAGGTAAAACAACTACACTTTTAAAATTATTAGAAGAAAAAATTGCAGAGGGTTATAGACCTGATAAAATTGGTTTTTTTTCTTTTACACGTAGAGCAATAAAAGAAGCTCGTAGTAGGGTTATCAAAAAGTTTGATTTATCAGAAGATGATTTAGATTATTTTAGAACAATACATAGTATGTGTTATCGAACTTTAAATATTAATAGTGGTAGAGTATTTAAAGGAGAACGTGTTAAAGAATTTAGTGAATTAGCTAGAGTAGAAATGTCTGGTGTATCAGAAGAAGATACATCTGGCTTATCAGTAGGAAATAAAAAAGGTGATTTATTATTATTTTGTGATGAAGTATCACGTTCTAGTGAAAGAGATTTAAAAGAAGTATGGAAAGAACTAGAGTGTGATCACACATGGGAAGAACAAGAATTTTTTTCTAAAGTATTAAAACATTTTAAAGGTGGTAAAAATCTTCTAGATTTTACAGATATGTTAGATTTATTTATTAAAGAAGATACTGTGCCTCAACTTGATGTAATTTTTGTAGATGAAGCACAAGACTTAACTACTAAACAATGGAAAGTAATTGAAAAGCTAACTTCTAATTGTAAATTTAGATATATAGCAGGTGACGATGATCAAGCTATTTATAAGTGGGCTGGTGCTGATGTTAAAAAGTTTTTAGATATACAAGGTAATGTTCAAATTTTACCAGTAAGTTATAGATTACCTAAAACAATACATAAACTTGCGTGTGATATATCTCATAAAATATCTTTAAGACAAGATAAAGAATGGACTTCAAGAGATGATCAAGGATCAATTACAGATATTAATTCAATAGAAGATGTAGATATGTCAGACGGTGAGTGGCTTATTTTAGCTCGATCAGGATATCAATTGTTTAAAGCAGAAGCATACTGTAAAAGAATGGGTTGGTTTTATGAAAAAGGTTACCACGAATTTAGAACTAATAAATTTGTAATAGCAATAAGATCATGGATTAAATTAAATAGAGGTGATACTATATCATTTGACGAACTTAAAAAGTTATACCAGTGTTTAAAAGGAATTACAGGTATAGCCCGGGGTTTTAAAAAACTAGAAGGTATAGATCAAAATATGGAATTTAGTTTAGGTTATTTAAAAGAAAATGTAGGATTATTAGCAGAAGGTGATTGGCAAGATATAATTGTAGGCCTTGATCCAGAAGATATTATAATGTTTGAATCTTTAATTAAATCTGGCGATATATTTAAAAATAAAGCTCGTATTAGATTATCAACAATACATGGGATAAAAGGTGGAGAAAGTGATAATGTGGTCGTTATTTCCGATATATCTTACAAAACTTGGCGTAAATTTAACGTTGAACCAGATGATGAACATAGAGTATTTTATGTTGCAATTACAAGAGCTAAAAAAAATTTGTTCTTATTGCAGCCAGAAACGAAGTATAGTTACGAATTACGTTAATATAAAAAAGGAAGAATTATGAAAGCATTAGGAACTTATATATTTGCTGGCGGATTTACATTAGGAGTTAAAAAACATTTTGATGTGTTAGCACATTTTGAAGATAAACCCGGATTATATAAAAAAACTGCTAAAGCTAATTTTCCTGATTTACCAATTTACGAAGGCGAAGATGATTGGCCTAGAGAAAAATTTAAAAATAAAGTTGATTTTGTATATTGCAACCCACCTTGTGCTCCCTGGTCAAACTTAGGTGCGACACAGAAAGGTGCGTCTGCATGGAAGAACGACCCTAGGATTGCCTGCTGGAGAAATAGTTTTAACCTTTTAAAAGAGTTAGAGCCTTCAGCAATTGCTATCGAGTCAGTTCCTAGGGTCTATTCAAAAAATGGCGGTTACCCGATGATCATGGAACTTACTGAAGAAGCAAACAAATTAGGATATCAAGTAACTCATTTACTAATTGATGGTCAATTTACAGGTTTAAATCATAGTCGTAAAAGATTTTTCTTTATTGCAACTAAATATGAATTAAATCCACATAGATTAAATTTTGCACCTGCACCTACGACAGGAGAAGTTTTAAAATCATTTGCAGATGAATATGGTAAAGATGCTGGTCATATTTTTAAAATGACTGAATCAGAAATACCTTATTTAAAACACTGTAAACAAGGAGAAAGTTTAAGAACTACATGGGAAAGATTTAATCCACCTGAAACTTGGGTAAGAGGAGGAATGCGTGGAGGAGTAAAAGGTAGACCACAATTTATGAAATGGAGATTATCTACAGCTAAAGTTTGTCCAGTTATTGCTGGAGGATTTTATATTCACCCTACAGAAGATAGATTATTTGGTCATAAAGAACTAGCTTATCTTGCAGGATTTCCACACGATTATAAATGGGAAGGACCTGCTGGCTCTATCGGATCACAAATCGCACGAGGAGTTATGCCTCCAGTAGCTGAATATGTAGCAAGAATAGTAAAAGAAAGTATAGAATTAAAAGATAAACCGATTCATAAAATGATGACAGTAGATTTTAGAAAACAACCAGAACAAGAAAGTTTAATTTGACACACGAAGATATTTTTAAATCGTTGCATGAAGATTTATTAGGAGATATAAATAGATTTCATAATAAATTTGGTTTTAAGAAAAACGAAAAAGTTGGTATACCAGATAACAATGAATTAGTTAATTTTAGAACTTCTTTTTTAATGGAAGAATTGGCAGAATATACTCAAGCAATAACTAAAAAAGATGATGCAGCAGCATTAGATGCTCTTGTAGATATAGTTTATATTGCTTTAGGTACAGCTTGGTTATTTAATTTACCATTTGAAAAAGCTTGGAAAGAAGTACAAACAGCTAATATGAAAAAAATAAGAGCTAAAAGTAAATCTAAAAAACGAGGAACTGCATTTGATGTAATTAAACCTAAAGGTTGGAAAGCACCTAATATAGATCAAATAGTAGAGGAAGAGAAAGAAAAAAATGAAGATTTTAGTAACAGGCTTTAATGCTTTAACTATTGGTACAGCCAAAAGTCCATTAAATATTGCATCATCAGCAAGAATATTACCAGGAGTATTAACAGAACTAGGTCACGAAGTAACTCAAAAAGCTATTATCCCGGGAGAAGATGTATCACAATATGATAAAGTAATTGTATATGTGTTTGGCCCTAACAGTCTTTCAGCTCGTTATTGGTATGGTGCAGCATATACTATTACTCAAAGACCCGATGCTATAATATCAATAGACGATCATCAAACTAAAGAAACAGTATCTGGCTTTGGAACTTTTAGTAGAGGTCATTGGAGAATATGGAAAAAGTTATCTCAAGCAGGAAATCCAGTAGGAAAAATGTATTGGGACGAGGCTCAACCTTATAAAAAAGAAATTGAAGATTTTGTAGATACTTTTGCTTTTGACGAATGGCCACATAAATTATTAATACCAGCTTATG
>Ga0115546_1000779_pt1 | contig 21000 bp, 19 predicted proteins | sample COGITO_mtgs_1004_FD_87186 | JGI IMG/M metagenome (GOLD analysis project Ga0115546, IMG submission 87186) | Pelagic marine microbial communities from North Sea - COGITO_mtgs_100413 | ecosystem: Environmental > Aquatic > Marine > Epipelagic | place: Germany:Helgoland, sampling site Kabeltonne...
CAGTAAACGATTGAGGCCCAGGAAAACTAAGCACGAGTCCTTCATCAATAATCTGATTTTTTTCATCAAAGAATTTTTTGAAGTAAGCATATCGAGGTTCAAGCTGGGCACCCTGAGATAGCTGACAAATGCTCGCAGCAATTGACAAGGCATGTGGCCCAGAGACTCTTATAACCGCGACACCGCCCTTTCCTGGAGGCGTTGCCAAGGCAACGATTGTGTCTTGCTCAATCATTGTAGTCCTTTATGATGCATTCTTAGATCTTCGACACTTTTTTTGTAATGTATGCTTGCTGTGTAATTGAGAGCACGTTATTAGTCACCCAGTACAATACTAAACCTGCGGGGAAGAATAAGAATAAAAACGTCATACCAATAGGCATAAATTTCATGACTTTTGCTTGCATTGGATCTGGTGGTGTCGGGTTTAGCTTCTGCTGAAACCACATAGACACACCCATCAGTAACGGAAGTAGAAAGTATGGATCCATTAAGGATAAATCGTTAATCCATAAAATAAACGGTGCTTGCCGCAGCTCAACACTTTCCAATAATGCCCAATATAAAGCAAGAAAAACTGGCATTTGAAGCAACATAGGCAGACAGCCACCAAGAGGATTAACGCCCTCTTCTTTGTACATGCGCATTAATTCTTCAGACATTTTTTGACGATCATCACCAAATTTCTTTTTCAGCTCAGCCATTTTAGGCTGCATGTCTCGCATATGAGCCATAGACTTATAACCTTTGGCAGACAAGGGAAATAAGCAGGCTTTAACAAACAGCGTTAATAAAATGATTGAAAACCCGTAATTTCCAACAATGGAGTAAATAAACTTAAGAATAAACATCAACAGATCTGAGATAAAAAACAGTGGACCATAGTCAACGACTAAATTTAAACCTTCTGCTGCTTTTTTAAGTTTTTCTTGAATTTTTGGACCCACATAAAGGGACTGAGAGACAGTTTCGGTATGTCCTGGTTGTACTGTAATTTGTGGAACTACGGCGTCAATGACATATTCGCCCCCACCTGGTACATTAGAATCTTGATTATAGTTGGCTCTATAAAGGTTGGTTTGTTCTGGATTCGGAGTCCAGGCAGCAACAAAATAGTGTTGCAAGATACCAGCCCATCCACCTTCCATCGACTTATTAAGCACGGGTTTTGCTTTTTCAGCTTCAGCTATGTCATCAAAATCTACTTTGGTAAAACGCTCTTCTGGATCCCAATAAGCCACGCCCAGAAATGTTGGTAATCCAAAACCGCCAGTTTCAGAGGGATCACTAAAATCAGAGCGCCTTAAGCGACCATAGGGTCGGCCAAGCCAATCTTCTGCTGTCTGGTTAGTGACTTGATATTCAATCTTTATTTCGTAGGAATTTTTGGTGAAAATATAGCGCTTTTCAAATTGCACGCCAGCTGGATTAGTGTATGTCAATGGCACGACAAGTTGGTCACCCTTAAGTTTGTAGCTGCTCTGTTTTGCTTCAAACAATGGTCTTGCGCCCTCTCCATCTAAATCTGTTGAAGAAGCCCCAATAATGCCACTTTCTGCAATGTATTTAATTGAATCATTGGACACGAACATAACAAAGGGTTGATCAGGTTGTTCAACAGTTTTTGGATATTGCCGAAGTGCTAAATACACCATATCCCCGCCATTGAGATCGATATCCACCGTAAAGGTATCGGTCGTTACGTTTATAGGTTTAGAAGCCTCAGGAAGGCTTTTTGGCTGAACCTGAGAGTTTTTATCGATGCTTGGCTTGAGTGCTTCATTGATTTGATTTTTTACAGTGGGTTTTGAACCCGTAGAGGCTGTGTTCGAAGGCGCAGGGGTGATTGTATCAGGTTGAATCAATGATCTAGAATCATCTAAGGCTGCATTATGGCCATAATCTTGGTTCCATTGAAAAATCAAATTCCAACCCAAAACAGCAATAGCAACAATTAATAAAGCGCGAAACCAATCCATAAGACCCTCATGTGACGTTATATTCTACGGGAGCTCTAGCCAAAGTCCACATCAGCGTTTTGTGCTTCGGTTCAAATAATATGTAAACCTAAGTAATTTATAGACCTAAGCAATGTTGATCAGACTTCCTTTTACTTTTCATACAATAGACTTCAAGCCTTTCGAGCAGGTCGTTGATTGTATTGTTGATATCTTTTGAATACAAGATATCAGGATCAACTTTTTGCTTTAAAGCTATGATGACATCACAAGGGATAGTCGTTTGAAATCGACGAAAATGATCACGAATCAGACGCTTCAAACGATTTCGATGAACTGCTTTTTTGAGCATTTTTTTTGGAATGACCAACCCCAATCGAGAGTTTGGCTTTATTTGAGTCGCGGCAATCAGCTGGAAATACTGAACTTTAAATCGATGATTTGACGCTTTAAACACTTGGCTAAATTCGTTTTTACACCGAAGCCGCTTTAATGGTGGAAAAGACTGGTTCACAGCACAACCCTGTGGATAAACGTTCATAGAATTCCTAATTTTATACACCGGAACTCTAAATATTCCATAAGTTACTGATAATACACAAAAATTTTAAAAATATTTTGTAAATTTTTAAAAAGTTATCCACAATGTGAATGTGGATAACTTTTTAAGAAAAGGTTTTAATCCGACCATTTGTATAGAAATAACTGTGCTGCTTATGTCGTTAAACTACAAAATGAATGATTGCTTTTCAGATGGACAAAAAAAATAATATTTATGCAGATAACACTTTGCGGCCTTTTGCTCTTCGTCTAGAAAGAATTGCTCTACCATTTTTTGTTGACATCCGAGCACGGAAACCATGTGATCTTTTACGTTTCAAGGTACTGGGTTGAAAAGTTCTTTTCATAACAAACACTTCCAATTTTTTAAAATGATTTTCGTGAATTCACTCATTTTTTGACAATCAAAATGACATGACTTTGATCCTAAAATCTCAATTTTTAAGGCTTTTCGGCATCAAATTCTTTAATTTAACTTTGATACTTTTTTAATGCTCACATTTTCTAAGTAAAAAATATCCTACAAAAAATCTGTGAAGGCCAAAGTCACTCGAGACAAGAAGTATACCCCATTGCTCGAAAATTTAAAGGGGTTTTTTTATTTTTTTGTGGATAACTTTTTTTACGAGGTTCTTTTTAATTTAAAAATAGAAATGATGGCTAGATAACCTTATGCAAATTTTGCATAAGGTTATTTTTTAAAACGAAGCTCCACATAATAATAAATATAAGTATTTAATTAAATAAGATTATTGTTATTGTTATAAGGGAAGCGAAAAGCTGTTAGTAAGCAAAATATATCATTATATTTCAATTGTTTAGCCTGTTATTAAACCGGTGGTTAATCTTGGTTATAGTTGTCCACAGGTTGTTGATAGATGGGGATAACTTTGGTTGATTAGTTATCCACAGGTTTAGGGGGTTGTTTATCAACAGAGTTTAGCCCCCAGTTGCACACAGCTTATACATGACGGTTTCGGCCCTTGAAACTAAAGCTATTGGTCAAATAATAATCAGAGGCTTGTGGTTTAGCTGTGGAAAAGGCGGTAGACTAGGGCACTTTCTGATGATCGAAAGCATGTAAAGACTGTAGATATTTAGATCAAAAAATATACAATTTACTGGCTTTGTTTTAGGATTTTTAAATTTTTTTAATTGTATAAAGGTATGCTTGTGAGTGAGCTTTGGAATAATTGCTTAGAAAAATTAGAGGCAGAATTGCCGTCTCAGCAATTTAATATGTGGATTAGACCGTTACAAGCAGAGGTTGGGCCTTCATCTATCGTCCTTTATGCACCAAATAGGTTTGTTCGAGACTGGGTTAATGAAAAATTTGTTGATCGAATTTTGGACGTTGTACGAGAGTTAGCGCCTGATTCACGATATGAAGTGCAGGTGCATATTGGGACTGCTGGTAGTGTGCCTGTAGCGAAACCGTCGCCATCTCAGCAAGAAACCCGATCTCATTCTAAAGATGAGCAAAGTCGGGTTAGTCGTTATTCGAATACAAATTACAAATCTAGCGAAAAAAAAGACCCAGATGTAGAAGGGCGCATTCAGCATAAATCAAGTTTGAATCCAAGTTTTACTTTTTCAAGTTTTGTTGAAGGTAAGTCGAACCAACTAGGCCGAGCTGCCGCTTCACAGGTATCAACCAACCCAGGTGGATCCTACAATCCCTTGTTCATCTATGGTGGCGTAGGCCTTGGTAAAACTCATTTGATGCACGCTGTCGGCAATCATATGCTTGAGAAAAATCCATCTGCAAAAATCGTTTATTTGCATAGTGAGCGCTTTGTCGCTGATATGGTAAAAGCGCTCCAAATTAATGCCATTAATGAATTTAAGCGGTATTATAGGTCAGTTTCTGCGCTATTAATTGATGATATTCAGTTTTTTGCTGGTAAAGAGCGGTCTCAAGAAGAATTTTTTCATACCTTTAATGCTTTATTAGAAGGTGGTCAGCAGATGATTCTGACCAGCGATCGTTATCCAAAAGAAATATCCGGCGTTGAGGAGCGGCTTAAATCTCGCTTCGGTTGGGGTTTAACGGTTGCTATTGAGCCGCCTGAACTTGAGACTCGAGTGGCAATTCTGATGAAAAAAGCCGAAGAATCTAGAGTCGATTTACCTCATGATGTGGCTTTTTTCGTAGCGCAAAAAATTCGCTCAAATGTTCGAGAGCTTGAAGGCGCGCTTAAGCGAGTAGTAGCAAACTCTCACTTTACCGGTAAACCTATTACTATTGATTTTGTAAAAGAAACCTTAAAGGATTTGTTGGCGGTACAGGATCGCCAGGTAAGCGTAGAGAATATTCAAAAAGTCGTCGCTGAATATTACAAAATTAAGGTAGCTGATCTACACTCTAAGCGGCGCTCAAGGTCGATTGCAAGGCCAAGACAGGTCGCAATGGCGATCGCCAAGGAGCTAACCAGCCACAGTCTGCCAGAGATTGGTGATGCGTTTGGTGGGCGAGACCATACAACAGTTTTGCATGCCTGTCGGAAGGTAGAAGCTTTGAGCCAAACCGATGCTGACATCTCAGAGGATTTTTCAAATCTTATGAGATTGCTTACAAATTAAAAGTGTAGAAGTCGCAGAGAAGTCGCAGGTGTTAAAAAAAGTTGAGCGCAGTCAGTTCGCAGTAGCGATTATAATGTTATTTGAATGTATGGAAGGAGAGGATTATGCGATTTGCTGTTCAACAAAGCGCAATTTTGCGAGTTTTGCATCAAGTAGTCAATGCAGTTGAGCGAAAGCAAGTTATGCAGATCCTGGGGAATGTGCTGTTTGAAGTCAAAGACGGGTGTTTGACATTGACAGGTGGTGACGGGGAAATTGAAGTTTCAACTCGCATGACGCTTGACATGGTGTACGCTGAAGGGCGTACAACTCTACCTGCACGTAAGCTATTCGAGGTGACTAAATCGCTGCCTGACGACGCTATAATGGAGTTTTCCAAGGAGTCTAGTCATTGCCAAGTCTCTGCTGGCTCTAGCCGGTTTGCTTTAGCGACTCGGGATGCTGCAGACTATCCAAAGCTTTCCGATCTGGAGGTGCCGCACCAGGCCATGTTCGAGAGCCAAAAGCAATTAAAACGAATGTTTGAGCGTACCTATTTTTCAATGGGTGTTCAGGACGTAAGAACCTTTTTGAACGGGCTTTTATTAGAGTTTGATGAGGGTACAGCAGTGGCTGTGGCAACTGATGGTCACAGGCTGTCATTGAACCGTCAGGACTTAGCCAGCCTGTCGGTAAGCACTAAACAGCAGCTCATTTTGCCTCGTAAGGCAGTGTCGGAAATTATCCGCTTATCTGGTGATGGCGATTTGCCTGCAAAAATTAATTTTGGTGCTACGCATTTTGTTTTAACTGTGGGTGAGTTAACATTTTCGACTAAACTTATTAACGGCCGATTTCCTGATTACCAAAAAGTGATCCCTAAGAATCTGGAAACGTCCTGTGTAATACAAGTTGATTTGTTAAAACAGGCACTGTCTCGATCTGCTATTATGTCCAGCGATAAATATAAGGGTGTAAGATTTGCACTAGAGCAAAGTAAGCTGACATTGCTAGCGCGAAATCAAGAGCAAGAAGAATCACGAGATGAATTAAGTGTTGATTACACTGGAGATCAATTAACTGTCAGTTTGAACATTGCTTACATTCTTGACATTCTAAATTCGGTGGATGATGAATGGATAAGAATTACTTTCGCCAATCTTAATTCGAGTGCCTTGTTAGAAGAGGTGAGTGCCAATGATTCTTTGTATGTCATGATGCCAATGAAACTTTAGAGCTTATTTGGTTCTCCTGCCTATCATGCATTTAGATGTAGCATTATTACAATACACTCACTTAACGTCGCTGGATATCCAAAGACTTCGCAATATTAATGCTACTTTTTTATTACTCACTCCTGGTGTGAATTTAATTGTCGGGCCCAATGGGTCAGGCAAAACAAGTGTATGTGAGGCGATTTCGCTTTTATTTCACGGACGCTCTTTTCGCGCTGCTTCGCCTTTCTCAATATTAATTCAGAATCAAGCTCAAGCTTTGCAAATCCAAGCCAAATTATGCGCTAAAGATCAGCAAACAATTCGAATCATAATGCGCAGACCGCTTCGTGGGCACTGGTATTTAAAAGTTGACGACACAAAAAAAGATCGCTTGCAAGATGTAACTCGCCTTCTGCCGTTAAAAATTTTAGCTCCCGAGTTTGAAAACCTGGTAGACACTGGCTCGAAAGAGCGTCGCCAATTCCTTGATTGGCTATTGTTCCACGTGGAACCAACTTTTGCAAAAGAGATTGCTGTCTATAACAATGCGTTAAAACAAAGAAATCAATGTCTTAGCAATAAAAGTGTCTATGATGAAGAATTAGAATTTTGGTCTCAACAATTGGTGGAAGCAGGCACTATCATATATCAAAGGCGGTCTTCTATCTTAAAATTATTGGTTAATGTCTTGCGACCATTATTACAAGGTACGCCTTATGGTGGTATAGATGTGGCGTTAACCGAGAGTTGGTTAGACGCCACCGATTTTAAAGCGAAGCTATTTGGGGTCAGAAGGGAAGAGTTTAGACGACAGCGCACTCTCGTTGGACCACACCGCACCGATGTGGTCTTAACCCAAAGCATCACTGGCAAATGTGTGACGCTTAAGGCGTATTATTCTCGAGGACAAAAAAAATCAATAGGGCTATTTTTTACTATTGCGGCAATTCAGCTGTTGAATGAATTAAAAGGTCAAAAGGTTTTACTTGTTATTGATGACTGGCGTGCTGAGTTAGACGAGGCCAGTCGGACACTGCTTTTATCTAAAATTAATGAGTTAAGACTGCAAGTAGTGCTCACCTCTACCGAGCTAGAGGATAGGTTAGTACTGCCTGCACAATCTAAGGTTTTTCAAATTAATCAAGGGCAAATTAACGAGTATTTATAATGTTCCACGTGGAACATTATTAACAACAGTAAGATCGGCACCTCAATGTTCCACGTGGAACATAGCGTCGTTAAAGTGTCAACAATACCGTAAAAACAGTGTAGAATAGGGGTTTATATTTACTACGCTCACACCTAAAGAATGGAGAATTCTATGTCAAGTGATAATGTATATGACGCGAGCAGTATTAAAGTCTTAAAAGGATTAGACGCTGTTCGAAAACGTCCAGGCATGTACATAGGGGATACAGATGATGGAACTGGTCTGCATCATATGGTGTTTGAGCTAATAGATAATTCCATTGATGAAGCCTTAGCGGGACATTGTACCGATATTCGAGTCACTATCCATCCAGATGAATCAATTACTACCTCTGACAATGGTAGGGGAGTGCCAGTTGATATTCATGAAGGAGAAGGTGTTTCTGCAGCCGAGGTCATTATGACCACCCTACATGCTGGTGGAAAATTTGATGAAAATAGCTATAAAGTGTCCGGTGGACTTCATGGCGTTGGCGTTTCTGTTGTCAACGCACTCTCTGAAAAGTTGACTTTAACAATTCGCCGAGATGGCAAAGTATATGAGCAAATTTATGTCCATGGTGTGCCACAAGCGCCCTTAGCGGCAGTTGGTGATGCAACCACAACCGGCACAGAGTGCCATTTTAAACCGAGCGCTGAAACCTTTAAAGATATTTACTTTAGTTTTGATATCTTAGCAAAGCGTCTACGGGAGCTTTCTTTTCTGAATTCTGGTGTCAAGATTACCTTAATTGATGAACGCTCTGACGTCGAAGAAATCTTTCAATACGAAGGCGGTTTATCAGCTTTTGTTCAGCACCTATGTAAGAATAAAACGCCTATTAACAAACCGATTTATTTTTCAAATGAACGAGACGATGGTGTGACTATTGAAGTTGCGATGCAATGGAATGATTCCTATCAAGAAAGTGTTTTTTGCTATACCAATAATATTCCACAGCGGGACGGTGGTACTCATCTTGCAGGCTTTAGATCGGGTTTAACTCGAACACTTAACACCTATATAGAGCAGCAAAGTCTTGCCAAGAAAGAAAAGGTGTCTACAACTGGTGATGATGCCCGAGAAGGCCTCACCGCTGTTATTTCTGTGAAGCTACCTGATCCTAAGTTTTCATCGCAAACAAAAGATAAATTAGTGTCTTCCGAGGCGAAAATCGCTGTTGAACAGGCTTTAGGCCAACATTTTTCTGAGTATTTACAAGAAAATCCGCAAGAAGCAAAGCTACTGGTCTTAAAAATGATAGATGCAGCACGGGCCCGGGAGGCCGCACGACGAGCTCGAGAAATGACACGTCGCAAAGGTGCATTAGACATTGCAGGCTTGCCAGGAAAACTCGCTGATTGCCAAGAAAAAGATCCGGCTTTATCAGAGCTGTATATTGTGGAAGGGGACTCAGCGGGCGGCTCTGCTAAGCAAGCGCGTGATCGACGTCTGCAAGCTGTCTTACCCCTAAGAGGTAAAATCCTTAACGTTGAAAAAGCTCGATTTGATAAGATGATTTCTTCACAAGAGGTTGGCACTTTAATTCAAGCGCTTGGCTGTGGTATTGGACGAGAAGAATATAACATCGAAAAGCTTCGTTATCACTATATTATTATTATGACGGATGCTGACGTGGATGGTAGTCACATTCGAACTTTACTTCTCACTTTCTTTTTTAGACAGATGCCAGAGATCATTGAGCGAGGCTATATCTATATCGCTCAGCCGCCTCTTTTTAAAGTCAAAAAAGGCAAGCAAGAACAATATTTAAAGGATGAGGCTGCACTTGACCAATATTTGCTTGCTTTAGCCCTAGAGTCTGCTTCTTTGCATCCTGAAGCAGATGCTCCTGGTATTAGCGGTGATGTTTTCGAGGCTTTTATTCATGAATACCGCAAGGTCGACACATTATTCAATTTGTTATCCGCTCGATTGCCACTCGTTTTTCTTGAGCAATTATTGACGCTACCTCTGGTCTCTATGGACGATCTTGCAAACGAGCAGGTGATGAACCAGTGGTGCGATCTTATGAGAACTGCAATCAATGAGCATGCTTTAGAATCCAGACGATATGAAGTACGAGTTGAGTTTAACGAAGAGCGCAAGGTATATCTGCCGTTTATTGAAATGTCTGAGCATGGTTTGACCAGATCTTACCCTTTAAAGTACGATTTTTTCAGATCTGATGAGTACGAGCAAATATCAAAAGTCAATGTCAAGTTAAAACAGATGTGCGGTGAAGGTGCGTATATAAAGCGCGGTGAAAAGATTCATCAAATTGATACTTTTGCAAAGGCTTTGGATTGGATGTTGGAAGAATCAAAAAAAGGCCAGTATATTCAACGTTATAAGGGATTAGGTGAAATGAATCCTGGCCAGCTCTGGGAAACAACCATGGACCCAAGCAATAGACGTATGCTACAGGTTTCGATTGATGATGCAGTTGCCGCAGATGAAATCTTTTCCATACTCATGGGAGACCAGGTTGAGCCTCGACGAGAGTTTATCGAAACCAACGCCTTAAAAGTAGCTAATTTAGACGTTTAAACTTTTTTGAAGAAATAAAGCTGCACAAAGTTCCAGTTGCTAAACCATAGGAAGAGGGCAATGTTAACGTTTCAAGAAATGATTTTAAAGCTCCAAGAATTTTGGTCAGAGCAAGGCTGCGTCATTTTACAGCCATTGGATTTAGAAGTTGGAGCCGGGACCTTCCACCCAGCCACTTTTTTAAGAGCTATCGGGCCAGAAAGTTGGAATAGTGCCTACGTACAGCCTTGTCGCCGGCCTACAGATGGCCGATATGGTAATAATCCGAATAGGCTGCAACACTATTATCAATTCCAGGTTGTGCTTAAGCCATCGCCAGATAATATAATTGATCTTTATTATCAATCTCTAAAGGCTTTAGGCTTAGATTGTGCTTTACATGATATCCGACTGGTTGAAGATAACTGGGAGGCTCCAACGCTAGGTGCCTGGGGATTAGGCTGGGAAGTGTGGTTAGATGGCATGGAGGTCACCCAGTTTACCTATTTTCAGCAAGTGGGTGGGCTTGAGTGTTTCCCTGTCACTGGTGAGATTACCTATGGCTTAGAACGAATCGCTATGTATTTACAAGGCGTTGAAAGTATATATGATTTAATTTGGACTGAGGGCGTTGACAATGTGGTGACTTACGGTGATGTATTTCATCAAAACGAAGTAGAGATGTCCGCGTATAATTTTGAATATGCAAATATTGACATCTTATTGCAATCTTTTGTCGATTGCGAGCAAAACTGTAATTTTTTGATTGAAGCAGAAAAAGTGCTACCAGCCTACGAGTTAGCCTTGAAAGCTTCACACTGTTTTAATTTGCTTGACGCCAGAGGTGCTATATCGGTCACTGAACGGCAGGCATACATCCTTCGAGTTCGAAATATGGTAAAAGCTGTGGCTGCTCTTTATTTGCAAAGCAGGGCGAAGCTTTGCTTCCCGTTAGCTCATGAAAAAAATATCACCATTTTTAATGAAAGCTTTGCACCTATTAATAGTTGATGCAAGTGAAAGGAGTTAACATGAGTCAGACACACTCGTTATTATTGGAGCTGGGCGTCGAAGAGCTGCCTGCCAACGCACTGCAAAGATTAAGTACCGTGCTTGAAAAAAGTTTTAAACTGAGCCTACACGAAGCAGGCCTTAATTTTGAGTGCTTTCAAGCTTTTGCAGCCCCTAGACGACTAGGTTTTCTAATACGAGACTTAGACGCAACGCAGAAAGATGAAACTGTTGAATTGCGGGGCCCATCCGTTAAAGCTGCATTTGATGATGATGGCCAACCAAAAAAACCTGCTCTTGGCTTTGCATCTTCTTGTGGCGTAGATGTAGAGCAGCTACATCGTATTTCGACGCCTAAAGGTGAGTACCTTGCTTTTGATCAGTTTAAAAAAGGCCAACAAACCATTGATCTTTTAGATGGTTTTTTAAAAGTAGCAGTCAAAGAATTAGCGAGCTCAAAAAATATGCGGTGGGGGCATCATTTACATCGTTTTCTTAGGCCTGTTCGTTGGCTTACTTATTTACTTGATACAGAGATTGTGCCCTGTGAATTGTTTGGTATCATTGCCGACAGATTGACCTATGGCCATCGAGTGCATCATCCCTTAGACATTGAACTGACCCACGCAGAAGAGTATGCGCACAAATTGCAACGCTATGGCTACGTTATTCCAGACTTTGCGTCGCGACGGCAAAATATTAAGGATCAGGTACTGTCTCTTGCCATGAGCCACACCTTAACTGCTAATCCGTCGGAAGAGCTTATCGATGAGATTACGGGGCTTGTCGAATGGCCAGTTACGCTCTGCGGTAGTTTTGATGAAGCTTACTTACAAGTGCCTCATGAATGCTTAGTGTCCACTATGGAGCAAAATCAAAAGTATATTGCTTTATATGGTGCAGATGGTCGATTAGCTCACGCATTTTTGTTTGTGGCGAACTTGGAAAGCAAAGATCCGCAAACAGTGATTGCTGGCAATGAGCGTGTTATTCGCCCCCGTTTTGCAGATGCTCAATTTTTCTTTGAATCTGATTCGGCAAAGTCTCTTTTATCATTGCGTTCAGGCTTGAATCGTGTCATTTATCAGCAGCAATTAGGCTCATTATTTGATAAAACTGAGCGATTAAGTCAAATTAGTCAAAACATAGCGTTGACATTAAAAATTCAAAGTGACGATATTGTACTGACTGCACAATTGAGTAAAGTAGATCTTTTAACAGCGATGGTAGGGGAGTTTCCAGAATTACAAGGCATAATGGGCCGGTATTACGCAGGCATTCAAGGTTTTTCAACAGAACTTGCTCAGGCAATGGAGGAACAATACTTACCTCGTGGTCAGGGAGATGCCTTGCCAAACTCATCACTGGGAATCGTATTGTCATTGGCTGATAAAATTGATAGCCTTGTCGGTTTATTTGCGATTGGTCAAGAGCCATCAGCTGATAAGGACCCATTTGCGTTAAGGCGAATGGCGCTGGGCATTGTGCGGATGTGTATTGAGCTAGAGCTTGATGTAGACGTTCAACAGATGGCGAGCCAAGCATTGAATGCTTATCCTGAGGACATAAAAGCGTTAGTGTCAGAGCAAAAATTGCAATCGGTGGCGGTTTTTATTATGCAGCGACTACCTACTTTATATCGTGACTCAGGTATTGATATGAGATTGGTTCGAGCGGTAGAAGCGCTCAATATTTATAATCCATGTGATTTTAATAAAAGATTGGTCGTTTTAAAGCAGTTTTATAGAAGTGAAGATGCTCTTGCTCTAGCTGAAGTGCATAAACGAGTGAATAATATTCTTCGTAAAAATCCAGTTGGAGATTCTAGCTTTAAGATAGACACTGATCACCTTGTTGAGCCAGCCGAAATTAACTTGCATCAAGCTTTGCAAAGCCTAGAGCCGAAATTAGTTGAAGCTAAACAAAAAGGCAATTATGCTGAGCTCCTGCAGCTTTGTGCGTCAGTTCGACAAAGCGTTGATCAATTTTTTATAGATGTGAAAGTGATGAGCGATATTGCCATACAGCAGCACAATCGGTTGGCATTATTATCGCAGTTACAAGGCCACTTAGGGCAAGTGGGAGACTTATCTTATTTGGTCGCTGGGTCGAAATAACGATAAATGGTTTAGATATTGAGGGATAGATGAAACCAACTATTATATTGGATCGTGATGGTGTTATCAATCAAGATTCTAAAGATTACATAAAAAGCCCAGATGAGTGGCAGCCTATTCCCGGAAGCTTAGAGGCTATTCGAGATCTTAAACAAGCAGGGTTAAAAGTCTTTGTCGTCACTAATCAATCTGGTATTGGTCGTGGCTTTTATTCTATTGACGTGCTGGCTGCTATACATGAAAAAATGCAAAATTTAATTATCGGTCTTGGCTCGTCTCCTATTGACCATATTTATTATTGTCCCCATCATCCCGACGCGCAATGTGATTGTCGAAAACCTAAGCCTGGTCTTTTAAATCAGGCGAGGGCAGAGTATCAGCTGGAAGGTGAAATCTACTATGTTGGTGATTCTTTAAAAGATGTTCAAGCAGCAAAAGCTGCTGGGATAAACAGTGTTGTAGTTTTAACTGGCAATGGATTGAAAACGCAACAAGCACTCAATGATTCTACAGTGCCTGTATTTAAAGATTTAAAGCGTTTTGCGGCGCATTTTTTAAAATCCATTACTGCAACGTCATGAAAAGGTCTTTAACGCCCGGGCTGTACTTGCTTTACGGTTTTCGCTCTTTACTTTTCTACTGTGGCTACGTTGTCAGCGCTTTACTCTATGCCCCTTTAGTCCTTTTAATCGGCGTTTTTTTATCGTTCGATAAACGATGTCAATGTATTAATCTTTGGAGCCAGTTTGTTTTATTTTGGCTTCGTATCACCTGCAAAATAAATGTTAATGTTGTAAAGTCTGATGTGCATAATCAGCATCCGCAATTACGTCATCTAGCCAATACATCATCCATTATTTTGAGTAATCACCAAAGCAGCTGGGAAGCGCTTTTTTTACAGTTGCATTTTCAGCCATGCGTGACTGTGGTAAAAAAAGAGTTATTAATGATTCCTTTTTTTGGCTGGGGTTTACGAATGCTCAACCCAATTGCAATCGACCGCAACCGACCCAGAATTGCTGGTAAACAGTTTATACAGCAATCCAAAAGGGCGGTGAGTGAAGGCAAAAATATTTTACTTTTTCCTGAAGGTACGCGAGTTGCGCCTGGACACGTTGGTGCCTTTAATTTAGGCGGATTTCGTTTAGCAGCCGCCACGCAGACGCAAGTTGTAACAGTCCTTCATAATGCAGGTGAATTTTGGCCAGCGAGGCGGTTTATGAAATTTCCTGGGTGTATTCAATGTTCAATAGGAATACCTTTGAAGATAACTGGTACCCCTCAAAGTGCGGCTGATCAGTTTAAGCAAGATTTAACGGGGTTTCTTAAGGCTCATGTGACTTAAGGGTGATAATTAAGGAAAGTATAGCGTGACCTTAGCACCACCTAAACGACCACCATTGCTCACTGCACATGAGCCTTGTTGATCGCTATTTTTATGTAAAGCCACTATTTTCTGTGCAAAAAATAAACCGAGTCCGAAGTTATTATTGAGTAGGCTAGTCTCCCCCAAGCAAGTTTCCAATTGATTCAATTGAGGTACAAGGTCCGGCGCAAATCCAGGGCCGTTGTCTTCAATAGTGAGCATCACCGCTGAATCATGTTCCTCGGCAGAAATCAAAATTTGAGTAGCGCCTGCGGCTTGTGCATTATAAATAAACGTATCTAATAAATTAATAACAAATTTATCATCCATGTAAGCAATCAAATCTGCATCACAGTCAGTGCCGATCTGTAAACTCTGGTTAGAGTTGAGATGGCGTGCTCTTGTTTCTCGCAGTAAGTGGCTAAGAGTTGTCTCATCGATATTTGGCGTATACCCATGTTGATAGTCTTTATATAAAATGAGAACTTGGCTCAATTGATTTGAGATGTGTCGAATTTCTGTGTTTATTTTGTCTTGAATAATATTGGCTTCAGAGTTTGGCAGTGCTTCTAAGGCATCATTAATAGCAAACACAAGTTTACCGAAATTATTCTTAATTTCATGAATAGACGACGCGAGCAGTAAAGATAAGTGATCCTCGTGTACCACTTGTTGTACATGTAGAGCTGGCGTTTCATTTTTCATTTCCATTCCTTCTCTAACTGATTAAACATTGATTCCAATTTATTTTTTCGAGATCGACGCCGATCAGTGGGTGGCATGGTCTCAAGACGCTTTATTATTTTTTGACATGCGTCGTAACTAAATTGATCTCGACCGTGCTTTTGTAAATAAGCAATGTGGGCTTGCATGCCATTTAATAAAATTGAATAACTGGCGACAGCAGATGTAGTTGCTTGCTCAAACATTTGAATGGCTTCTGCTAATGCGCCCTGTTCAAAAAACTGCACACCCTTATTATTAAATTTATCGATAATGTCAATTTCTGATTCAGGCTCATCAACTTCATTGTGTGCTGTTGATTTTTTAACCTTTTGAAGATTCTTTTTAAAATCATTCGAAAGATTAGTACATATGTCAGAATCTATAAAGTCTTTGAGAGTATCTGCATCACAAGCCAAGGACATGCGTTGACCAATGAGTTGTAAGTCCTGAGATCTTTGATCTAAATTATTCTGTTTTATAAGCTCTGTCGCCACAAGTATGCATTTTTCACTTTCTTTAGTTTGACCCAGCTGCTTATGTGTAGAGCCCTCGATAAAATGAGCAGACACTAACACCACCGGGTCACTTTTAAAATCTTTTTTTAAACCTTCTACTGTTTTAAAGATTTCGATAGAAGCCGCGCGTCGTTTGGATAACGATTCACTGTTAAGTTGGGGTTTGAGCGCTGCAGTTAAATGGATATAGTTATCGGCTGAGCAGAACATAGAATATTTGCCAAGGTCAATACCTCGCCGGGAGCTAATCATTGCAGCGTCCCAATCTTGGTTTTCAATAGCAAGCTTTGACAAGAAACTTTGTCTGCGCACGGAGCAAGGTGAATACTGTAATGCAGTTTCTAGAGCGCCTTGAGCTCCAACTGTATCCCCTCGAAGCGCTTTTATTTCAGCGAGCAAATCATAGGCCGGAATATGGCTCTTGTGTTGCCGTATAAGTTGTTCGAGCAGATGTTGCGCCTGCTCAAGTTTATTGAGCGCAAGACAGGTTTTGGCTAGACCAAGCTGCGCCCAAGCTAATGTTCGTATGTTAAGAATTTCTGAATACATCTTTTCAGCTTTTATATGATCGTCCATTAGACAATAGAGCCGAGCTTTATGTTTCAGAACGCTCAGAGATAATTTAGGCCTTTGTTTCAACAGAAGATTGCAAGCGCTCAGTGCTGCACTATAGTTTTTCTTGTCAATATTATGAAAGATGTCATAGTAGGTGTCTTTAATATTGATGGTACGTTCCAGCCTTAAACGTAGGTCGTCAAAAGTGATCGGCTTAATAATATACGCGTCAGGTTGATTTTCAATAGCGCCTAATACAAGTTCACCGGTTTGCACTGCAGATATCATGATAAAGCAACTGGTATTTTTTATAATGTGGCGATGCCTACATTCTTCAAGTACTTGGAGGCCATTCTTACCGCGCCCTAAGTCAAAATCACAAAGGATAAGATTAAAGTCTGCTTTAGCTATAAGCTCGATCGCTTTCTCACCGGAATGTGCGCTTACAATTCGTCGAAGACCAAGTCGTTCGAGCATAAGGTGTAGTTGTTTACACATTTCTGGATGATCATCAATGATGATGGCGCTTAAGTTTTGAAGCTGCAAGGCGGACATTGTTAAACCCTAAACGCTTTTAAGTCTTTATATTGTCACTGGCGGCAGTGCGAGCAACATCTTTTATAAGCTTAGTCGTAGGAGCGCTATAGTGGAAGTAGGGTTACAAAGAGGAGACTTCTTCAGTGCTGAAGAAGAATTGAATTACATCAAAAATTTTTCTAAATTATAGATATTATGAAGGCGATTAGGCATTTCTAACTGCTGAAACTGGGCAGCAAATGAGCGAAATGGATGGGAAGCTTTTGGTAAGACTTCAACTCGACATTGTCTAAAGTGGTTAATCGCAGCTTGAACTTGCTCACTTCTATTCGCAATATCGCATACATATGTACCACTGGTGAAGTTTCTACCTCGCCCTGTTATTGAAATCATTGCTGCTCCTGAAAAGTGTGTATGTCAATACTATGGAGGTTTATCTTATCGGATAAATATTCAGCTCGCAAGCTGTGATTTTAAGCAAAATGAATAAGAGGTGAATTTATTAAAAAATTGACGAGCAAATCACGTAAGGAACATGACTTATTAATGCAAAATTTTCAAATACACAAATGTGAACTACTTCCAGAAGATACCGAGATCGTGTACTCGAAAAACCACCTCCGTGGCCTCAAGTGGTCGTTGAACATTTATCGAACTGCCACTGAGAAAAATCTGGAATTAAATCATCACTTAGAGGACGAAGGCGAAGTTATTTACCAAACTTCAATTAAAATTCTTTGTGGCCCTTATTGTGGTGTTGGCTTGGCTGACACATAGGGATATCGTCGAAACCTAGTTTATTATTTATAATTTATGCCCATTAAAGCTAAGCATAAGTAATTATATCCAAACCTTGCTTATAGGTTTATAACAAGGTATTTTGTAGAGCATGAGTACGCAAAAGCAAGGAAAACTAAACCAATTACAACACCTGTTACCAGAGGGACTTCTGGCTGAAGCTGCTTGGCTGGAACGCCATGGTTATTCCAGGTCTCTTAGAAGCCAATACGTAAGCGCAAATTGGCTGGAGCAACCAGCCCGCGGTGTCTTTCGTCGACCGCAAGGCCTTATCAGTTGGGAGCAAGTGGTGATATCGCTTCAAACATTGATGGGCTATGGCGCCAATATCGGTGGGCGATCAGCGCTCGAAGTTCAAGGTTATGCCCATTACTTGCCTCAATCTACCCATGTTATTCATCTTTACTGTAATTCAAAAATGCCGTCCTGGGTTGCCAAACTGGCACTGCAAGAGTGCTTCATTGAGCACAATGCTGCAAAGCTCTGGAGGTCCATAATTTATCGGCCGCCTTTATCCTTGAGCGTACCAACTCAAGAAGGTGCCAGCCTTCCTGGCGAACTACGAGTTTTGCACTGGGGACATTGGCACTGGCCAATGGTCGTTTCAACCCCAGAGAGAGCCTACCTCGAACTGCTGAACGAACTGCCAAACAAAGAGACATTTCATACAGCAGATGTCATGATGGAAGGTCTCGCCAACCTTTCACCAAAGCGTATGCAATCTTTACTTGAAAATACCAAAAGCGTCAAAGTCAAACGTCTGTTCTTTTTCTTTGCCGACCGGCATCAGCACCAATGGCATTGCAAACTCAAAAAAGACAAGATTGACATGGGTTCTGGCAAAAGAATGCTCGTACAAGGCGGTCGGTTAGATCCCGTTTATCAGATAACAATTCCCCAGGAGTATGTAAAGGACAATCGAAGGATTTCAAAGAGGAAGACAATAAAGGGTAAATCAATATGACGAAGTTTCATTCTAAATATTTCGCTCATGAATTGACTCGATCTGGAGGTAAAGGCGTAGACCGCCTTGGTCGCGCTTTGTTTGATGCCTGTGTTGACCTAAACCCACACCAGATCGAGGCAGCGCTCTTTGCTTTGAGGTCTCCATTATCCAAGGGAGTTTTGCTGGCTGATGAGGTCGGTCTGGGTAAAACCATCGAGGCTGGCTTGGTGCTATGTCAGAACTGGGCAGAAAACTGTTGAAAACTATTGGTCGTTTGTCCTGCTTCTCTTCGTAAACAATGGTCCGTGGAGCTGGAGGAAAAATTCAATGTACCCAGCCAGATCCTTCTGATCGGCACTCAGGAAAAACTCGACCGGATCGGCAAGCAGTTCTGGGCTGTTACCAGTCATGTATTATCCGAACATGCGACTTTTGATGATTGTACGCTTTCTTTTAATCTCCACAAACCGCTGGCTAATGACACGAGGCTGGGCACTTATCATCTTGTGACAAAAAACAAGGAAGTGCAGAATAGCGAGTTTTTGTATCGGCTAAGCCATCCTCTGGGAGAGTATGTCATTCAAACTGGTAAGGATTTACATTGTCCCGTGTCTAAGGTCGTGTTTGATATCACCAATAATCCGACCAAGATATCTATCATTGAATGCATCAAAGGAAGATCAGGCTGGCTTACACTCAATAAGCTTACAATTGCGTCGTTTGAATCAGAAGAATACCTTTTGTTTTCGGCAATAGATGATGCGGGAGAAAACCTTGACCAGGAAACAATAGAAAAGCTCTTCAACTGCATTGGCTATGACAGGCAAGAAATATCAATTCCTGAACCTATAAATCAAAAGCGGCACTGGATGCCGTGAAGAACGGCGCCACCGCAGAATCCGATGTGTATGATCATTTATATCGTTTTTTTGAGCGCTATTATGACGAAGGTGACTTTATATCTCGGCGTTACTATGCACGTGAAACTGCTGGAAAGGCTGCACCATTTGCTATTCCATATAATGGCGAGGAAGTGAAGCTGCACTGGGCCAATGCGGATCAATACTATATTAAAACCGCCGAATATTTTTCTAACTTTTCATTTGACATGACCAAGTCCAAAGAGTTTTTAAAGCTGAAAGACGGGGGTACGCTTGGATTTGAAATAGAGGCAGGTATTCCCAATTCCCTCAAGGTGCATTTTCGTATTGTCGATGCCAGCGAAGGTGAGCATGGCAATGTTAAAGCTGCTGAGGATAAAAAGCGATTCTTTGTCCTGTACGAGGCTAATCCTGTTGAGTTTAATGATGCTGATGAGCTGGTTATAAACTTTGAATACAAAGCGGTACCTAGTGGGAAAAATGACGTGAGTGCCAATACAGAGAAGGCTCTTAAAGAAAAATTCGGCAAAAGCCTGAACAAAGGGGACATGCCAAATCTTGCCATTGCCGAAAAGGTTATTGAGGCTGTTTCCCGGTCAGAAAAGGCTACAGAATACCTCGCTGCCTTGAGGGTCTATGCGCCGACGGATAAAATCCCTAACAGACCACTTTTGGCGAAATACATTAACCAATATACTGCCCGCAACACTTGCGACTACTTCATCCATAAAGACCTTTCCGGGTTCCTGAAACGAGAGCTGGATTTTTATATCAAAAACGAGGTGATGCACCTTGATGATATTGAAAATGCCGATGCCCCCGCAGTGGAAAGCTATCTGGCTAAACTTAAGGTGATCCGAAAGATAGCCTCCAAGCTAATCGACTTTCTCGCCCAGCTTGAAAATTTTCAGAAAAAGCTCTGGCTGAAAAAGAAGTTCGTCACTGAGACCAACTACTGCATCACGCTCGATCGCGTTCCCGAAGCACTTTATGAAGAAATTGCTACCAATGATGCTCAGCGGGAAGAGTGGGTAATGCTTTTTGCGATTGATGAGATTGTTGCTACTGATGGCGATCTTTTAAGTGGAGGTTTACCTGCGTATAGTGTTCCGCTGACGACAGATTTCCTGAAAGCCAATGACAAACTGGTACTGGATACAGCTTTTTTCACCAGTGATTTTAAGTCAAAGCTGATTGAGTCAATTGAAGATTTTGATGAACAGTGTGGTGGTTTGTTGATTCATTCGGAAAACTTTCAAGCGTTGGAATTGTTGCAGGAACGGTATCGGGAGCAGGTGAAGTGTGTTTATATCGATCCGCCTTTTAACCTCGGCCAAAATGGTGATTATCTTTACCGAACAGATTACAAAGATTCAACTTGGGCTGCCGTATCCTTACGCCTACATTGCTCAACTCTCTAAAAATAACCTGATTTAATAGCCTCACGATCAATAACTAAGTGAGGCAACTAATGAAGACCAAGCTCCAAACCCTAAAGTATCAAGTGAACCAATGGCGACAAACAAGACCAA
>Ga0115546_1000787_pt1 | contig 20894 bp, 18 predicted proteins | sample COGITO_mtgs_1004_FD_87186 | JGI IMG/M metagenome (GOLD analysis project Ga0115546, IMG submission 87186) | Pelagic marine microbial communities from North Sea - COGITO_mtgs_100413 | ecosystem: Environmental > Aquatic > Marine > Epipelagic | place: Germany:Helgoland, sampling site Kabeltonne...
CCGGGGCTTGTTACCAGACGAAGGGTCTTCTCATTTTATCACCCTTGAAGTAGGTTTGCCGGGTAGTGATAATCCGTACTATTTAAGTCGTTACCAGTGGCATCAATATTATCCAGTGAACGATGATTTTACTTTCCATACCCGATTTGAATTGGGCTATGGCGATGGTTATAGCGAAGCAGAGGCCATGCCATTTTATAAACACTTTTTTGCAGGTGGTATTCAAAGTGTACGAGGCTATGATAATCGAAGCCTCGGCCCGAAAGATACCACTGGCTTAGATTCATTTGGCGGAAACTTATTGCTAGAAACAAGTGTCGAACTTATCTTGCCTATGCCATTTGTGAAAGACAAACGAGCATGGCGAAGCGTTGCTTTTATTGACGCGGGCAATGTATTTAATATTAATAGGGATACAATCGAAGTATTGCAAGCAGGTGATGATCCACTGTCTATTTTAAACACGGAAATTGCTGAACTTCGAATGTCAGCAGGGGTCGCATTCACCTGGATTACACCAATTGGCCCACTTTCCATGAGTTATGCTAAGCCTTTCAATACTGGACTTGGTGATGAACTCGAACAGTTCCAATTTTCTATTGGGCAAGTTTTTTAGCGATTAATGAGGATAAAAGAATGAAACAGATACAATTAAGTCAAGTTTTAAATGGCTCTTTCCGTCGAGTCGCGTTGCAAGGGCTTATTTTCGTCAGTTTAATGAGTGGGCTCAATACTGCTTCTATGGCGGCGCAAGGCCCAAGCATTGCGGTTGTTGATCAATTCGCAGCGATTATGGAGACAGATGAAGCGCAAAAATTACACGAACAATATAAAACTGAAGTTGAAGCAGAGCGGGGTAAATTAGTTGCTCTTGATAGTGAAGTTACAGAATTAAACGCTCGTCTTGAGAAAGAGGGTGAAGTCATGAGTTCGTCTGAAGTGAACCGTTTAAAATCAAGTATCGAAGACAAGCAGCTTGATCGAAATGTGCTTATTAAGAAAGTTCGCAATAGGACTCAAGATGTACAACAAGAAATTGCTAGCGCTTTAGGGGCTAAGTTTCAAGAAGTCATGACGAAAATTCAAGATGAGCGAAGCTACGATCTTATCTTACAAAAACAAGCCGCACTTTACGCGTCTGATAAATACGATATTACTCAAGAAGTGACGGCTAAAATAAATAAAATGAAGTGAGTGTCTGATGGGAGAACCAACGGTTAAATTCAAGCTTGCGGAGCTCTTGCAGTATTTATCTGACCAAGGCGTCGATGTCGAAGTTGACGAGGCTGCCTTATCAAAAGAGTTTACAGGTTTAGCGTCTTTAGAAGATGGCCAAGCACATCATGTTAGCTTCTTAGCCAACTCTAAATATAAAGCTGAGCTTGTGCGATCAAAAGCGGGCGCTGTTTTCGTCTCACTGGACGACAGCAAGTACGGTTCTACAGTGAGTATGGTCACCAAGCAACCTTACTATGCCTACGCTTTAACCAGTCAATTTGTGCAGCAGCGTCGTAAAGACCCATTACATCTTGACCAAGGTGTAGTTGCCTCAATACAAGTTCACGATTCAGCTCAGGTCGATGCATCTGCGTCTCTTGGGTTTGGTGTGGTGATTGGTGCTGGCTGCAAAGTTGGTGCTCATGCGCATATAGGCGCTTTAAGCGTTTTAGGTCGCCATGTGATCATTGGTGACAATTCGGTATTAGCGCCCCATGTTGTAATCTACGATAACGTACACATTGGTCGAGCTTGCCGAATACAGTCTCAAGCTGTTATAGGCTCTGACGGCTTTGGTTATGCGCCTACGGCCAATGGTTGGCAGCCGATTGCCCAGCTGGGTGGGGTCATTATCGGGGATAACGTCCATGTGGGTGCAAGCACCAGTATTGATAGAGGCGCGATTTCGGCGACTGTTATTGGCAACGGCGTGATTATCGATAATCAAGTGCAAATCGCCCATAACGTGAGTATTGGCGAATTTACAGCTATAGCTGGCTGTGTAGGTATTGCTGGTAGCACTAAAATTGGTGCTCATTGTACGATTGCAGGTGCCGCTGGTATTGCTGGCCACTTAGAGCTCGTTGATCATGTCCATATAGGCATGCAGGCGCAGGTCACCAACTCAATTCATAAGCCTGGACGCTATGCGTCGGGCACAGGTTTGTACCCTTTAGCAAGATGGCGTCGGCTTGTTGTGCGACTTCGTCAGCTTATAGGTTGATTGTTATTCTATAGAGGCCGTCATCGGTCGATTTTATTGAGGATTTTATGAGTTACACATGCCAAGATATATTGAGATTATTGCCTCATCGGTATCCTTTTTTACTTGTGGATAAAATTATTGAAGTGACTCCGGGTATATCTATAATTGCCAGAAAAAATGTGACATTCAATGAGCCACAGTTTACGGGCCACTTTCCAGAGCAACCGTTAATGCCTGGTGTGCTTATGATCGAAGCTCTGGCGCAAGTGTGCGGTTTACTAGGATTTTTAACACTTGGAGAAGGCCCAGCTGCAGACACTAACTATTTACTGGTTGGTGTCGATGGTATGAAAATACGTCGGCCGGTCGAACCTGGCGATGTGCTGGACATGCATGCTAAATTAATGCAACGCAAACGGGGAATTTGGAAATTTGAGGTATTTGCTGAAGTTGACGGTGTTCGTGCAGTAGAAGGTAAATTGACCGTTGCTGAAAAATCGTCAAAATAATTCGAATGTCATTATCTTTTGTTAGTGACGACTGACTCAATAGATCAAAGGTAAGTTGCTATGATTGAAGAAGACACAAAAACGTCGTCATCAAATAGGCAGAGTACTGTTATTCATCCCACAGCGATCATAGATCCAAAAGCGTGCCTTGATTCCAGCGTTCAAGTTGGTCCGTACTCGATCATTGGCCCAGATGTTTATATAGGTCCGAATTGTACTATTGGTCCTCATGTAGTTTTAAAAGGCCATTTAGAGCTTGGCAGTGATAATCGCGTATTTCAATTCGCCTCGGTGGGGGAAGACTGCCAAGATAAAAAATACAAGGGTGAGCCAACTTCACTGATTATTGGTGATCGCAATACTATCCGCGAGTGTGCCACGCTACAGCGTGGCACAGCTCAAGAACAAGCCATCACTCGTATTGGCAGCGGTAATCTTTTTATGGCGTACTCTCATGTAGGACATGATTGTGTGGTGGGAGATGAGTGTGTTTTTGCCAATTCTGCAACTATCGCAGGCCATGTAAAAGTTGGATCTAACGTTATTCTTGGCGGGTTCACAGGTGTACATCAATTTTGTCAGATTGGTGATTTAGCCATGACCGGTATGTGTTCAGCTGTCAATATGGATATACCAGCATACGTTCGTGTGCAAGGTAATATGGCTAAAGCGCAAGGCCTCAATCTTGAAGGCATGCGGCGACAAGGTTTAGATAAGGCCGTTATACAACTATTGCAGTCTGCATATAAGCAAGTGTACCGTGATAATTTAAAACTCGACGAAGCTTTACAACAACTTGACCAACGCTACTCAAGCCTCACGAGCCCGACTCAGCGGCTGGCACTTAGTGTGTTTTTGAATTCAATTCGGCAAAGTAAACGTGGCCTTCTGAGATAAAAACAAAGAGTCTGGAAAGGATTATGAATAAGACTTTGAAAGCGACATCAATGACCATTGCGATCATCGCCGGTGAAGTCTCAGGCGATCTATTGGGAGGGCCTCTTATTCAAGCCTTAAGAGAGCACTTTCCTTATGCAAGATTTGTTGGCATTGGTGGGGCCGAGATGCAAGCTCAAGGGCTTGAGTCTTGGGAAGACATGAACGTTTTGTCAGTCATGGGTTTAAGTGCGGTTTTAAAACGATTACCTCAGCTGCTTGAATTACGATCTCGCATTGTGAAAGAGATCGTGCGCATCCAACCAAGTGTTTTTATTGGAATTGATGCACCTGATTTTAACCTTGGCGTGGCGAAACGACTAAAAGCTGCTCGAATTAAGACCGTGCATTACGTGAGCCCTTCGGTTTGGGCTTGGCGGCAATCAAGGGTATTTTCAATTGCGCAGTCTGTTGATTTAATGTTGACGCTTTTTCCATTTGAGCGAGAGTTCTATTTACGACATGGTGTGAACGCTGTCTTTGTCGGCCACCCTGCGGCTGACGAGATTCCCTTAGTGCCGTCACAAAATATGTATCGAGATTTAGTACGTGATCGTATCTTTAAGCAGACGAAGTCGTTGACTTCACGGACTTTATTCGATTCGACAACCAACGCATCACTTTGGCTTGCGGTTCTTCCTGGATCTCGAGCCGGTGAAATACAGTATTTAGGACCTGTTTTCTTTAGAACCATGCTCTGGTTACACGCGCAACAACCTCAGCTGGGGTTTATTATTGCGTGCAATAATGGAGAACGTCGTCAGCAATTGCAGAACATTCAAAATTCTATACTTGGAGCAGATCAATTACCAGTTGTTTTTCTTGAGGGTGGTTCGCGAACAATTATTGGTGCCAGCGACGCTGTTTTATTGTCCTCAGGTACAGCGACTCTTGAAACCCTTTTATTTAAGAAACCAATGGTTGTTGCGTATAAGTGGCACTGGTTAACGCATCTGATCATTAGTCGAATGGTTAAAATAAAACAATATGCCCTACCTAATATCGTAGCAGGACGAACTCTAGTCCCAGAATTTATTCAAAATGACGTGCATCCGGATAATCTTGGTCCAGCAGTGCTTGATGCATTAAAAGAACAGGGTAAAATTGGATTACTGGCGGAGTTTACAGCAATTCATCAAAGTTTAGCGTTAGGCGCGAGCAATACTGCCGCGGCGGCTATAGCGGCGCTTATTTTATCAGAAGGTACTTGAATGCACGATATTATTGCAGGCGTGGATGAAGTAGGGCGAGGTCCGTTAATCGGCGCCGTAGTGGCAGCTGCCGTTATTCTAGACCCATTGCATCCCATCACTGGGCTTACAGATTCTAAAAAGCTATCTGAAAAAAAACGAGAATATTTATATCAAGAAATCTACAGTAAAGCATTAGCTGTAGCTGTAGGGCGAGCAGAACCAGCTGAAATTGATGAGCTTAATATTTTACAGGCATCGCTTTTAGCAATGATGCGCGCGGTTCAAGGTCTTGCCATTAAACCAACACAAATTTTAGTAGATGGCAATCAAACTTTACACATTGAAATACCTTGTCAAGCTATTGTAGGTGGTGATTGTCTTATCCAAGAAATTAGCGCTGCTTCTATTATCGCAAAAGTAGTGCGAGATCGAGAAATGGTTAAATTAGATCAACAATATCCAGGTTATGGCTTTGCTCAGCATAAGGGCTACCCAACTCGACAACATATCGCGGCTTTAGCCGAACTAGGCGTCCTCCCTTTACACAGACAATCGTTTAAACCAGTGCAACGATGCCTTTAGCGTACAGATTAAGTGCAAAATATTAAGTTTAATTAATTTTCTTGTTTTTAATGTCTTTTGTCATTTTGTCTGCGTATAATTATTTCCAAGCCAATCATTTTGAAGACGACAAAGGAGCAACTCCAAGTGAATACCCAGCGACACCAACGTCGAGAGGAAGCCTACCCAAATATTTTGGCTCTTGAATTACGGTCAACCACGCCTGTACAAAAAGCTAAATTACGCGTTGAACAAAGTAAGCGTTGGTTTATTAATCTAGCTGCTTCTGTTTTATTTCGATAAGCCCGCCTTAACGCTTTTCAAGCTTACTTTTATCTCACTTAATTCTCATATTTTGATTTCATTTGGTCTGATGCCAACTAGTCTTATAAGATACTGCTCGTCATAACGCTATGGGTATAGAAGGCTTTCTTTATTGTGGTAGCCAAAAATACAAAAGAGGGCTTATAAGTCATGAAGTTATGCTTAGTTGTTGTAAGCAAAGACCGCTATTTTATTGATCAAGTTGAATTCTGTTTTGATCAGATTGGCGGTACGATTGGTCGGTCCTCCACTTGTGATTGGATTATTCAAGACGTTAATCGTTATATTTCCAGTGTTCACTTGGAAATTCGATACCATGATCAAGCCTATTATGTGATGGATCGAAGCACAAATGGCACTTTTCGTGGTTTTCATCGAATATCCTCCCACATCGAGGATCAAGACCCGCTAGCTGACGGTGAAATCTTGCTGTTAGGTGAATTAAAAATTCAAGTTGATTTACGAATCTGTTCTAAAAGCCCTGACGTCACGCAAATTGTCAAAGGTCAACCCATACTTCCACCTGACAAAATGACCGAGCACAACGGTGATCAAGCCGCTATTCTAGATCAACAAGCTCGATTGGCTGATATGATCGGTCAAGCATTTCACGGCGTTGATCACGGCGCCGAGCTTGGATGGCAATCTGTTTCAGCGGCGCCACAGACGGTCGATGACTCAAACGTTAATGATGTGTTAACAGATGTGTTAGAACTTTTGCTCGTAGCAACGCAAAAAAAATGTGCTGAAGATCGAATTTTAAACCCAAAAAATCATCACTTACTCGCATCTGATCATCCGTTTCGCGTGGCTGATTCTGTAAAAGCTTTGAATATAGCCGTTATGACGACTACGCAACGTCGACAATTAGTGCAAAGTGTCTTAGATTATTTAGTGTCTCGCTCCTAATAATTAATAATAAAACCAACCTTAAAAGGAAATACAGTGATTAGCTTTTTTGACCTCTTTAAAATTGGCATTGGCCCCTCGAGTTCTCATACCGTCGGCCCAATGGTTGCGACCAGACATTTTATGAATGATTTAGCGAAGACTATCTCGTCCAAACAACGTTTGTCCAAAGTGAGCGTCACTTTATTTGGCTCATTGGCATCTACCGGTATAGGGCATGGCACTGATAAAGCTGTACAGCTTGGCTTGATGGGACTCGAACCCAGAACTCTTGATCTTATGACAATAGAGCCTCTATTATTACAAATTCGTCAAACTCAGCAGCTCAATTTTGCTCATTTTGGATTGTTAGAGTTTTCGCCTGAACATAACATTGTGTTTGAGAGCAGTTTACTTGACGTTGGTCACCCTAATGCCCTGCATTGTATTGCCTATGATCAAGATTCTATGATGATATTGAGCGACACTTATTATTCTATTGGTGGCGGGTTTATACATAAAAAAGGCGAGACAAGCCCTCAAGGTCGCGCTGTACCTTGCCATCATTTTAAGTCGGCTAAAGAGTTATTAGCGCTTTGTCAGCAACAAACACTGACCATCGCCCAGTTGATGTTTGAAAATGAGCTGGCTTGGCACGCGCGAGAGACGATCGAAACTGAAATTCAAGTTATTTGGCAGGAAATGCAATCAGTGGTGCAACGAGGTCTTACCACGCCCGGTATATTGCCTGGGGGATTAAATTTGATACGCCGTGCACCTTTGCTTTATCAGCGCTTAATCGGTGCGCAAGATCAACCCTTAGATTTTTTAACAACGATGGATTGGGTCAATGCCTGGGCATTGGCGGTCAATGAAGAGAACGCTGCTGGTAGTCGAGTAGTGACAGCCCCCACTAATGGTGCTGCAGGTATAGTGCCATCTGTCATGATGTTTGCTAGTCGTGCTTTTAAAAACTTTGATGCGACCGCTGTACAGACGTTTTTATTAACAGCGACAGCCTTTGGGTATTTGTTTAAACGTAATGCGTCTATATCAGGCGCTGAGGTTGGCTGTCAAGGTGAAGTTGGCAGTGCCTGTGCAATGGCTGCCGCTGGATTAGCAGCCGTGATGGGGGGGAGTCCTTATCAAATCGAAAATGCCGCAGAAATTGCCACAGAGCATAACCTTGGTTTGACTTGTGATCCAGTCGCCGGATTAGTGCAAGTGCCATGTATTGAGCGCAATGCGATCGCTGCTGTAAAAGCGATTAACGCAGCACGTATGGCTCTTTTGGGCGATGGCCAGCATTTTATTTCATTCGACAAGGTTGTCGCGACAGTGAGAGATACAGGCGCTGATATGCAAAGTAAGTATAAAGAAACCTCGCAAGGAGGCCTGGCTGTCAATGGGGTTGAGTGTTAGCGACCAAACTGATCAACTGCTCGGCACCTTATTGCAAGATCGTTTCGAGCTTTTATCATGTTTGGGCGCTGGTGGCATGGGCGTGGTATTTAAGGCGCTTGACCACAGGCAGAGTGAGAGCGGGGAAGCTGATCCTTATATCGCAGTAAAAGTACTGCGTGATGAGTACCAACAGGATCATCGTTTTTTAACAGTGCTTGCCCGAGAAACGAAAAAATCCCAGCAGTTGGCTCACCCTCATATTATTAATGTTTTCGATTTTGATCGATGGCAAAATATTAGTTTTATGACAATGGAGCTATTACAAGGGCAAAACCTCAAACAATTTTTAAAAAATACGCCCGATATAACCCAAAAAGATCGTCAACAATTAGCCCTACAATTGGTCGACGCTGTACTTTACGCCCATCAAAATCATGTTGTGCATGCTGATTTAAAGCCAGCTAACATTTTTGTTCATCGGCACCCGCAAACTCAAGCTTATCACGCCACTATTTTTGATTTTGGTATTTCAAGAACCTTGCATCAAACCACCGACACTTTTTCAGGCTGTTCTCCAGCGTATGCCACGCCTGCTACTGTTAATGGCAAATTAGCTGGATCATATGATGATGCCTATGGTCTTGGCTGTGTTATTTATATGCTGTTAACTGGTGTTCATCCCTATCAAGAGCAGGCTTCAGCCTCAGTTATCAATGCAGCCGCGATATTACAGCCTCCAAAAAACATGTCTTATCAACAATGGGCATCCTTAAAGCAGCTTTTGCTCTTTGCATTTAAAACTGACAATGTCAGAATTAAAAGTGGTGAACAGTCATCGATGATTAATGAGTTAGATCTTGACCATCAAGAAGTTCACGACTGGCTCGCTCAATTGCAAAAGAGTTTTCGGTATCCACCGGTGTCTGGTAAATGGCTTTGGTTGAAACGGATTATTGCAACCTTAGGTGTTTTAATCTCGGCTTATTTTCTCATTGTCTTCTCAATTGAGCAGTGGCAAAGCTACAAGGTGTCTCAAGCACTGATCAAGCAAGATTATAAACGGGTATTGCACTTGTTAAAGGGTGTAACTCAAACACAATTACATTCACGTTTAAATCAAAAACAAAAACAAGTGTTGCTCGATGGTTTACAAGATCATACCAAACAGCTTATGCAATGGCCTAGCCCTGGCTATGATCCAGTACAAGCGCTCAGTTTATTAAAGCGTGCTCGGGCTGTTTTACCTCACACTTTCGCGATGGAAACACTGTTTCAAAATTTGCAGCGGTCACGACAATCTCAAGAGCAGATATTGAGTGAGGGCTTTCAGGACGCTGTGTCGAAAGGACGCTTATGCAATAAGTCACCTGCTCTGTTAATGCTCAATACTCAGTTACAAAAAACTCAAAGCTCAAATTGTGCGAAGACTATGAATGAGTATGGTGTGTACTTGCAAAAATTAAATCCAGAATTATTTGATTCATTCAAACCTGTGTTGCTAAATACACTCGCCAGACTTTCAAGTTTAGCGCTGTACCGCGGAGATGGGCCGATGCTCAGTAATATTTACAAATATGCTGCTCTTCATTTTGATCATGAGTTAATAAAAAAGTATGGCATTGTTTTAAGTCCTGCGCCGTCTGAGTCAATTTTAGACAATAGTTTAAAATCTCAAAGCACCAGTGCCGCGCCCTTTAATGTTGATCAAATATTGCATAGTGCTGAGTCAAAGACTCAGGCGTATTTTGACTATTTCCAGTCGTTCATCACTACACGTCAGGGGTCGTTACCAGCAACTCTATCCACGCCAAAAAAAATAGATCCATGTTGGCTCAAAGGGTCGGCAACCCTTTTGTGTCAAGATCAATTTAGTCAGGGCCAAGGCCCTGCATTATCGTCTTTAGTTGTGGACATTGGTACCTCAAGCTATCGTCTGGCAGTGGCGCGCTATGAATTAGCTTGGCGTGATTTAGCTGATTTTTGCCAACAAAAAAAATGCCAAGTACTACCAGATGATCGATGGCTTGAGCCTGTGTTTAATATGCCAGCTGCACAAATAAATAGCTATTTACAATGGTTAAGCTCTAACACCGGCCATGAGTATCGTTTGATGCGCATTAACGAGTGGCACGCGATTGCTAATCCTTATGGCTTTCTAAACGATTTAGTCACTGACGGCCAAGAAACTCAGACGCCCACTTGTGAGCAGCTTGGCTATCAGTTACAGGGTTTTGCTTTAGCTCGCATTTCAACACTGCAAGGCACGGTTGATCGACATGGGTTGCACAATCTTGCTGATTTATCACCAGAGATTGTCATCGATGGTGTGCACAATATTCTAGTGCCAGGCCGCTTTGAAAAGCGACGCCGCTGTCGCATCGGAACCTCGCCAGATGACTATCCATATGGCGCCTATAGAATTGTTCGCGTGGTGGAATAGTTTTTATTAAACCACCTTTGCTGGGGCTGAATTTTCTCGAACTAAATGAAAAACGAGGTTCCACTGAGTAGTCATCATGTTGACGCCATTACATTAACTTTCAACAAAATATCAACTTTCATCAAAAAACGTCACTGTGCCAGTTTCAACTGCATACTCAGCGCCAATAATTGCAAGCTTATTACTGAGTATGGCGTTTTCAATAAATTCTGAACTATGTCGCAGATGGGCTACGGAAGCGTGAATATTGGCACGGCCTGCTTTATGCTCAAGCTGAGCTGAGTCAATGTTTGGATTCGCTTCGAGCACTGCTTTAACAGAGGGTTGAATGCGCTTGACGATTGAACCCATATGGATACACTCACTAGCCTGAAAAGGCTCAAGTAGAGATTCCACAGCAGCGCTGATAGCGCCGCATTGGGTATGACCTAAAACAACAATTAAGGGCGTACCAAATCGCTCGACTGCCAGCTCGACACTGCCGATTTGAGACGGAGCGACGATATTACCAGCAATTCGAATGACAAATAGATCACCAAGGCCAACATCAAATACAAATTCTGCCGGCACTCGAGAATCAGAACAGCCAAGCACTATGGCAAAAGGAGCTTGACCCAATTGTAATTGAGCACGTCGATTTTGCATTTGCTCTTGAGAAAAGCTCGAAACACCTGTGGCAAAGCGAGCGTTACCTTGTTTCATTAATGCTAGTGCCTGGGATGAGCTGAGTTGCGTGGTGCCCGGGCTTTTACTCATGGGATATCCTGTATAAGAAGCGTTGCTGCGTTGAAATCATGGTGAGCACCACAAAATTGACAGTCCATGGTAATAATTGGATTAGCGGACGCTATGTCTTCAAGTTCTACTTGACTAAGAGATAAAAGAGTCGCTTCCATTCGAGATCTTGAACAACTGCATTTATAATGTATAGGCATTTGATCGTGTACTCGAACTTCATATTCGTGAAACAAGCGATACAACAGTATTGAGGTTTCTGTTTCAATCAATTCGCCTGGCTTGAGAGTATTGACAAGCAGTTGTGCGGTGTTCATATCCATAGTGGGGCTATTATCATGAGCCGCTGGCTCTACAGGCATTGCTCCAGGAAGATGCTGCACCATAAGCGCTGCACACGAGTGTTCTTGCAGTTGAGTCCAAAAGTAAGTTGGTATTTGCTCTGAGCGTTGATAATACTCTTCAATACATTGCGTAAATTGAGAGTGTTCGAGCGGCACTATACCTTGATAGGGTCGACCTTGCTTTGGTGAAAGCGTAATGGCAAGCGAAGCGTTTGGACCGACCCAGTCTCGCAAGTCGAGCGACGCCGGCATGGCGGAATCTTGACGTCTGGCTAGGCCACGAATCTGTAAGCTCTCACCAGCTTGTAATTGAACTTCAGTAAATGCACTGTACAAAAAACCACTGCCACGAATTTGTAAATTCATAGAGCCGCAGATTTTAAGGTTGCTGGCCATCAGCAACAAAATAGCGCTCATTTCACCTAGCAATTGTTTTATAAAAAGCGGATATTCTGGCTGATTGCCTTGTTGTTGTGTGAGGTCTTGAAACGACTGATTGGATCTAACAACTGCCCCTCGAATGGAGCCATGGCTAAAGGAAAACGCCGTTAATTGGTCGAGATTCATGAGCCTGCCCCTGATTCGAATTGACCGGCTGCACGGTTCTTTTTAGCAAGCTGAGGGTTTAATACCTGACCGTTCATGGCGATGTACACGCCCGCAGGAACCACGCGGAGTACGCCAAGGGCGAAGCCGACGTTAAAAGGAGCATCGCTTTGTTTAAAACAGGCGGGGTGCATTGCGCCCACAAAGACAATACGTTTTTGCGCAAGCGCCATATTATCAGGATGCGCTTGAATTTCGTTTTGAATATATTGTGCGGTAGCGGTCATAGTGTCTGTGCCGTGGGTTACTAGAATATTATCAGTGTCACAGGCTACAATGGCTGTTAAAAGTGCTTGCCGATCTGCAAAAATAATGTCAAGCGAATCTTTACAACAAATAGATTCAATTTCAATCTGTAAAGCCAAACCCGCGTCTTGAAAAATACTGGCTATCTGCGGCTTACCAACTTGATACTCACTCAGCGCATCAAAATAAATTTTATCAATAGTGCCGCCAAGAGCGAAGACTTGGAGCTGTGTTTGCTGAGGATGAGCGTCAGTGGTCATGTGGTTTCTCCACCTTGATTGAATAGTACTGTTGAGCTATACCCATAGCGTTTCGAAAAAGCTGCGCCTACAACTAAATTAAGAAATAGTTTACAGCAAACGATATAAAAAATACTATGTAGAGCAGAAAATTGATGATTGTTTGAATAGAAGGAGGGGATGTGGCTCCACAGGCAGGACTCGAACCTGCGACCCAGCGATTAACAGTCGCTTGCTCTACCAACTGAGCTACTGTGGAATGCGATTAATAGTACCAGAAATCGCTGATAGGTCAATACTTTTTTAAGTTTTAATTGAGACACTATTTAATAGTTTAAACGCTTTCTTGTCTTGACTTAGCTTTAACTGCAGAATAATATCACTCTTATTTTATGGTAAAGATTATTGATTCCTCATGGCCTTGATGCAGTTATCAGAGTTGACCTTCATCAAAAAATCTATATGATTCATGTTCTTTTATCTTGACTCTAATTTAGTTTTAGGGCAAGTTTCCAAAATGCCAATTTTATGACTAATATCAAAAAAAACGATGATCGCTTGATCGCCAAGCAATGAGGAGATGTAATGAAAAATCAAGTTCAGTTAATCACATACGTGGATCGTTTGGGCAAGGGCAATTTTGACACCTTGAAGAGAGTGTTAGACGGGCCCTTTAACGACCTGTTAGGTGGTGTGCATCTCCTGCCGTTCTATTCGCCAATCGATGGCTCAGACGCAGGCTTTGATCCAAATGATCATACGCAAGTGGATGTTCGATTAGGTAATTGGAGTGATGTGGCTGAGCTCTCAAAAAATCATGATGTGGTGGCTGACTTAATTGTCAATCATGTGTCAGCTGATTCACCTCAGTTTCAAGACGTGCTGGAGAAAGGCCAGGAGTCGTCCTATTATGATCTTTTCTTACGGTTTGGCAGTGTTTTTCCAAATGGAGCGACAGAAGATCAGTTAACAGAGATTTACCGACCTCGCTCTGGTATCCCGTTTACAAACTATCGTCTTAAAGATGGTCGACAAAAAATGTTTTGGACAACTTTTACCGCCAAACAAATTGATATTGACGTTCAATCGAATGCCGGCCAAAATTATTTAGTTCGAATTTTAGATCAATTTGAAGCCGCGGATATCAAGCTTATCCGGCTAGATGCTGTGGGCTATGCCATGAAAAGGGCTGGTACGCGCTGTTTTATGATCCCTGAGACCTTTGAGTTCGTGGATCATTTAAGCGAAAAGTGTAAATCACGTGGTATGGAGGTGCTTGTTGAAATTCATGCCTACTACCGTACTCAAATCGAGATTGCTCGCCACGTTGATTGGGTTTACGATTTTGCACTACCACCTTTAGTGCTTTACACTTTGTTTTCCTGTGATGTTGAACCATTGCATCGATGGCTTGAAATTGCACCTCGAAACTGTATTAATGTGCTTGACACTCATGACGGTATCGGTGTGATCGATGTTGGCCCAGACGGTGATCAACCTGGTCTACTTGATGCTAACCAAATCGATCATTTAGTCGAGACGATTCACTCTAGAACTGGCGGTGATAGTGTTCAAGCTACAGGTGCGGCTGCTCGTAACGTCGATTTATACCAAGTAAATTCAACATATTATGATGCGGTTGGGCGAGATGATCTTGAGTACTTAATGGCACGAGCTATACAATTTTTTGCACCAGGTATTCCACAAATTTATTACGTCGGGCTTTTAGCTGGTCATAACGATATGGACTTGCTCGGTCATTCACTCGTAGGTCGGGATATCAATCGACACTATTATGATGAGGCAGAAATCGAAGAGCAAATAAAGCGGCCGGTTGTTCAAGGCTTATTTAAGTTGATCCGCTTTAGAAATAGTTGCGACGCTTTTAACGGCGATTTTTACCTTGAAAAGCCAAGCAGTCATCAACTGTCAATGGCATGGAAGCATGCAAAATCCCATGCGAAACTTTTTATTGACTTTAAATCACGAGATTTTAATGTATCGTGGTCTGAGGGTGGCGAGTCTGGTCAGTATGGTGTGAAGGATTTTTTGGTCGATTAAAACTTAACCGCTTTAAGTTTATAAAATAAACCCTTAGAGCTTAACAATGATGTAAGTTGTAAGGGTTTATTTTTAATGTAACTTTAAAGTGTACGCTTAAAATTGTTAAACACTAGAGATATAATGAGGCAGTGCTTTAAGGGCTCTTTTATAAAGGTTTTTAAAGCACAGTATTTCATCAACCGGCAATCCAAGCTCAGTGTTCCTGGCAATGTCAATAGCAGAAATAATGCCTCTGACGCTATCAAGCCCAGCCTCTTGCACCAAACAATATTTGTCGGCGCTGTCTTTAAGTGCAGTGAGCACGTCCATAATAGTACTTTCTTCCAATTCGGTTATCTCAAATGCTTCAAGCTTATGGCGTTTTATCATAAAATCATCAATGGTAAGTTCATCTCGAGCCTGGCCTGATCGAACTCGTGTCACAAATGCTTGTTCGCTTAAATCGCCAAGCGCTAACAGCCCTAAAAATTCGTCATCCTCGCTGACAATTATTTTCAATTGCACATGCACTTTTTCCATTAATTTTTTTGCATCTACAGCCGATAATGTTGATTCAAGAATAAGCGGTTTGCGATTGTTAAAGTCACCCATAATTCGCAAACTGTTGCTGAGTAAGGACACTGGGTTTTTACGACATGGTGATGTGAGATGATGGATATTTTGCAATGAGTGAAGTGTAAGTGCTTTCATTAAATCCCCTTTATTAAAGCTGTTAACTGCTAAATTATGTAAACCGTGTAAGTTCATTATGCGCTCTAATCATCGCGCTAAAACGTCAACGTTTTGTGTTAATTATGTGCATTTATGGGCTGATTAGTTTGGCCTGAGTTTAGATGTTTCATCGGTTTTGTGCCAGCACATTATACAGCGATCAAAAAATGAAGCGACACATAAATACACGTACATTAAAATTGTATAAAAACGTCGATCAAACTTAATTACTTGTCATTTTATAAATTTATGCTACAATTTGTTCCTTTTCGTCCCCTTGTCGGAGTAGCCTTTGATAGTAATGTCCTGAGACAGTCGTCAGTTTTAATGTTTAAAATACATTTGAGCTGTTCACTGTGAGATCAAAAAATATTTCAATGTTTTGTGCCCATGTTTTTTTGCAATTGAAATGTCGGGCTCAAATTAATTTTTGATGTTTTCTCAGGCTTATTCTATGTATTTTTATATGCTTTTACGCCAATGGCGTGCTCGTCTTAATCTTGCTTTACCTCTTATTTTTACTCACATACTTGGTACATCTCTAGGATTTGTCGATACTTTGGTCGCCGGTACTATTAGCACCCAATCTTTAGCAGCGTTAGCAGCAGCCAATGGCTTGTTTTGGGCCGTTATTTGTATCTTTGAAGGTTTACTCAATGGTATTGATACTTACGTGGCTCGTGCCTACGGTGCTCAAGACTTTCCGAGGATGGATCGACTTTTAGGGCGGGGCGTTTGGCTTGCGCTTGCGGCTAGTCTGGTGACTGTTATTGTAGTTGTTGCGTTGGGCAACTTGTATGTTCTCATCGACATAGATCCAGCGGTGTTAGAGTTGGTCTGGTCTTACTTGTGGTGGATCTTACCGAGTGCCCCATTTATTCTGTTGAACACCCTGTTTCAAAAATACTGGCAGGCTCAAGGCTGGGTACGTCCATTTACGGTATTAATGCTTATCCTCAATATGCTTAATTTTTGTTTCGACTATGGGTTTGCTCATGGTATTGTAGTGCCGGCTTTAGGTGTTGATGGTATTGCCTTGTCCACAGTTGTGTGTCGATTGCTAGCGTTTGGTTTTTGTTTATGGCTCAGTGTTCACCTATGGGGTCGAAGCGCTCGGCAACGATTATCAACCATGGGGTTATTTAAATGGCGTAGTACTCAAAGCCGAGCAGAGCTCTATGAGTTATGGCGGTTTGGACTACCATGTTTAGGGCACTACACCGTCGATATTGCAGTGTTTAATGGCCTTACAGTTGTCGCCTCGGTATTTGGTATTATAAGTCTTGCAAGTCACCAACTGCTTTTTATGTTGTTGTGTGTGGTGCTCATGGTGCCGATTGGTATCGCTCATGCCAGTAGTATAGAGATTGGTCATAGTTTGGGTCGAGGGAATACACAAGCAGCGCTGCATTTGGCCAAAGCTTACAGCCGAGCAACCTTTATCATTTTAATGAGTATTACTTTTGGCTTGTACTGTACCGCGCCATGGCTCGCAGGGCTGTTAAGTGCAGATCATAATGTAGTATTTGCAATGGTACCGCTCATTCAGCTGTTAGCATTTATTCAATTCATTGATGGCATGCAAATGCTGTACGTGTATATTTTGCGGGCATTTGGCTGCGTTAAGCCAATCTTTCACGGCAGTGTGCTTGGCCATTATGCAGTTGGTGTGCCTATTAGCTTGTGGTGCGGATTTGGTTTAAGGCTTGGTGTTTATGGATTGTGGTTGGGTATTGCGGCAGCACTGAGTTTTATTTGGCTTTGGAATTATATGACCTGGCGGCGTCAAATTGTATTTCGTGATGTCTCAATACCTTAATTCTAAACGCTTTGAGTATAATTAATACGAGGATCAAAAGAGTCATCAAGCAGCTCAAGCTGAAATGCCCCACGATCTTGGCGTATATCTTTTATACCTTGGATGATTCGGTCAACAAGGTTGAGTTTCCTAGCCAGTAACACCGGCGTTACTTGCAAAATGAAATAGATTGGCACTAACACAATGTGGGCGTTGACTCTATTGAGAGAGTTGGACACTCTTATTAATTCACTTATGGCATCTATTATAGGGTTTGATATGAATTTAGCATTGAGAAAAGAATTCACTACATCATGTGCGAGTTGAATTACTGCCCTAACCTTTAGGGTGTCCATCATGGTATTAAATTGCACTAAGCCGTTAGCTTCTTGGTGAGTTTTATTTTGAACCATTGCTGAAAAGGCTTTAAAATTTCCACGGAGTTTATCATTGTTGTGCGCATGTAGTGTCAATTGATCTCGATACCGCAGCATGTCGCTTATTTTAAGAGGGTTGGCTGCAGCAAAGGCTAGGTCCGCCCGAGGTTTTTGCTTAATTAATGTATAAGTCAATAATTCTTCTACACTTGCTGGTTGCGCCTTAAGCTTCAGGTTTGCAATGTGATTATTGATATTTTGGATAACAGTGACGATTTCATTTTTTTGAAAATGCGCTGCATCTTTTGCACTTACCTGAAACGCTTTTGAGGTTTTTGCCAGGAGTGAAATGTCTGTAATGCCTTGAGGTTGTTTTGCAATGTGAGTCATGACCTCGCTTAAAGCGTCTCGAATTAAAGAGTCAAAGCTTGATGGACAACGTAAACAGAGTTTATCTTGTTGATTCGTCCGCTTAGTATTTAAAGTGCAAGGTCGATGAAGCAGGCCTAAATCGACAACACATTCGCCGCTCATCGGGTAGGAGCTACGAGCCTCTTGGTCAATATTATCAAGTGGCGGCGGCGCGCGGTAAAGCAAGTTGTTGTGATGAGATGGCTGATTTTCTGTATTTGAGCCACGAAATCGAAGACTGCCAAAAGCGCTTGATGATTGCATGATTTACCTCTTTTTTTTAGCTTTATGTCCGAGGAGAATCTTACGCGAATTCAAATGTAGCCACAAGCTGCTCATGTTTTTTATCCATCGCCTTTTAATGTCTAGGATTTGGGTATATTAACTCTCAATCGCTTGAGTGTCAGTCGCTTGAAGTAGGGGCAAAATTGTTAACTCGAGTCGCACTCCAGCTGAATCTGGGTTCAATGCAGGCTGGGTCAGGAGATTGACTAAAGTTTTTGCCAGCGACTTACCCCCATCTTTTTTCATCAGCTCAAGGCATTTTTGCTCAAACTTGACATCGCTTGTTTGGCTGGCCTGATGCAGCTGATGAAGCCAGGATTGCAATTCATTTTGAGCAAGTGCTTTTACAAATTGCGGTGAACTGTCAAAAAAGCCATGGCTCGATAAAGTAGGGCAAGGCTGGGATCTATGGCTGATTTTTTGGGTGTGATCAGCTCGCATTTTAAAAACCTGCATTGCTTGTTGCAATAGATCTTGATGTTGCTCTGGCGCAGTTGATTTTAAAGCAGCAAATTGAGAAAGAGTATTTTTAAGTGCTGAAAAGTCAAGTATAAAATTGAGCTCCGATTGAAAGTGTAAATCTTGATCATTGTGTTGCGCATTGATGACAGTGTCTATGTCGCCATTAATGGAGGAGCTACCCTGGTAGTTTTGTATAAAAGCAAAATCTGCCATAAAATCCTGGCTTAGATGGTGTACAGATTCTCTTTTGAGCTCAGACCAGCGTAGAGCAGTGTCTTGCTTTAATGACAGACTCTTGCTTTCTTGGTTTTTTAGTGTTTCAACCGTGTGCAGTGTGCTGACAGTTCGTTTATACACTTTTTGCCCCATTTTTATTCTTTCTTGATAATGGTTGTTTTCACGAGTATCAATATGAAGTTTTGTATTGCTAGTGGTGGAAGCAGCGTCTACTTCAGTGTGTACGGTTTGCTTATAGCGGCCATTTGTCGATTGAAAAACATTTAAGAGTTGTATATCTATACTCGTTTGAGACTTTTGGCTTACACTTTTGGATTGTAATGTCTCAACAAGTCCGTCATTGACTCTTGCCAATGCGTCGATGGATTGATGGCAGTCTTGTAAAGTTGATTGAATAGTGTGTTTATCCTCCGACGATTTATTGTCAAATTTAGCATGCAAGGTTTTTTGTTGAGATTGAGTTTTCGAATGATTAATTCCAAATGAAATCGCTAAATTTTTCCACAGCGCAGGCGTTGCTTTGAGTTTTTCGGTGTGAGTCTTGCTGTCGGGCGGCGCTATAAAATTTTTAACATCTACCACAATTGATGCCATCCACATAAGCCAGCACACGGTTTTAATACCAGCAGACTTTTGCTCAGCGTGAGTCTGGTGCATTGAACCAGTTATGCCAATATGATCCAATTCAAGTTTTGTGATTGTCAATGAGCTTTGTTGTTCTTGTTCATGGCCAACACCTGCGCCCACAGCCAGTAATGCACAGGGTAAAAGCACACCATTGACCAATGCATTGGCAATAAGTGCTGGTGTTTTGATGCCGTCAATAGCGTTGGACGTACTTCCATAGACACCAATGTTAATGCTTTCTTGCTTTTGTAAAAGAATCGTATCATTGACTTTTAGCTTATCTAAAGTCGCACAAGTAAGGTCGGCGATGTGCATCTGTACATCGCTTAGCTCTGTGTGCATGGACTCATTTTTACTGATGCTAAAGCAAGGGCTTACCAAGCCTATTCCCGGCACTAAGCCTGGAATAGAGCAAGACCCCTGGATAGATGATCCATTGTGAGTGTGCGTGACGTGCTTTGACCCAAGTGTAGATTGGGTGTGCACATTTACTCGATGTAAACCGAGTGCTGGAAAGTACTTATTGACCCCTAAAACCGTCAGGCTTTGCGGTCGATTCATTAACAATCGTGACGCTTGTGTGGGAAGGACGCGAGTGGGTAAGCCTGTTTTTTTTGACATAGGCTCAAGCATGGTCAGGCGATTTGTCCGTCTTGCAGTTGCCATAGGGTTAGTCGCACTAGTGACTGTGGCGACATCAGGTTTGCCGACGACCAGAGGGCCAATTGGGCTTAATGGAACACTTGATATTTTCATGGATTATCATAGACCAAAGAGGAAAAAAGCCAATCCATGGATCGCTATTAGGCGGCTCAAAGCGCTTAACTTTAAGCCCTACAAAAACCTTAGAAATTATCACAAAAGATATAAAGTTGAATAGCTTTATTTTGCAAAAAAAACATTAATTTTGTTTCACCAGGGTCGATTGAGAAACTTGTCAGTTTCCGCCATACTGTCGCTCCATACTAGAGCTCTATAACTTGATGGAGCCTTGGTTAATTTTGTTTTATGTAATAAGGGTCAATGCATGACGAAGATCAAGGTGGCAGTGGTTGGCGGGTCAGGATACACAGGTGTTGAATTGCTCCGTTTATTATTGGAGCATCCTCAAGTGGACCTGCACGCGGTGACAAGTCGTACTGAAGCTGGTCGTCTTGTAACAGAAGTTTTTCCGCAATTTTATGGTCATACAATTGCCGGCGCTTTAAAATTTGAGCTTCCAGACATCAGTATTTTACAAGAGGCTGATGTCGTGTTTTTTGCTACACCTAATGGTACTGCTATGCAATCTGCG